>Ga0136619_10000200_pt1 | contig 21769 bp, 21 predicted proteins | sample AntDrymUQ3532106_2_FD_104807 | JGI IMG/M metagenome (GOLD analysis project Ga0136619, IMG submission 104807) | Polar desert sand microbial communities from Dry Valleys, Antarctica - metaG UQ353 (21.06) | ecosystem: Environmental > Terrestrial > Soil > Desert | place: Antarctica: Dry Valley...
ACGCCGATGGCACCGACGGCACCGACGGCGACGCCAGCGACGATTCCGACAGCGACGACTCCGACAGCGACGACTCCGACAGCGACGACTCCGACAGCTCCGACCGCTGAGTGGCGGAGTCGCTCCAACTGCTGACCGGTGACGCCCAGACCTTCGTCGAGAAGGTCTGGGCGTCCCGGCCATCGGTGCACCGTGCCGACCCGGACACGCTCGCCGCGCTGCTTGACCTCGACGGGGTCGACCAGCTGCTCACCGGCAGCGCGCTCCGTACGCCGGCGCTGCGACTCGCCAAGGACGGCAAAGTGCTGGCCTCCAGTCGGTTCACCCGGTCGGGGCGGCTAGGCGGGACGGCGCTTACTGGGCTGGTCGACGCCCGCAAGGTGCTGGACCTGTTCGACGACGGCGCGACCGTGGTGCTGCAGGGTCTGCACCGGTACTGGCCACCGCTGACCGACCTGATCCGTGACCTCGAGCTCACCCTCGGCCACCCCTGCCAGGCCAACGCCTACCTGACCCCGCCCAGCTCCCAGGGCTTCGCCCTGCACACCGACAACCACGACGTGTTCGTGCTGCAGACGTCCGGCCGCAAGCTCTGGGAGATCCACGACGGCGACGACCGACAGGAGGTGCCGCTCGAGCCGGGGACGAGCATGTACCTCCCAGCCGGCACCCCGCACGCGGCGCGGACCCAGGACCAGGCGTCGCTGCACGTCACCGTCGGGATCAACCAGCTCACCTGGCGGCACCTGCTCGACACGCTGACCAAGCGAGCGCTCGGCGACGACGAGCTCGACGCGGCGCTTCCCGCCGGCTACCTCGACGACCCGGCGGTGCTGTCGACCGAGCTGCGACCGCGCCTGGACACACTCGCCGCCGCGATCGCCGCGGTCGACCCGACCGAGGTCGCCGAGGGGCAGGTGCAGGACTTCCTCATCTCCCGGCCACCGCACCTCCGCGGTGGGCTCGGCGACCGGCTGGCGGCCAACGAGATCACCGACGAGACCGAGCTCGCCCGCCGGCCCGGCAGCGTGTGCCTGCCGGTAGCTGACGACGACCGGCTGCGGGTGCTGTTGGGAGACCGTGAGCTGCGCGTCCCGCTCCGGCTCGGGCCGGCGATCGAGCATGTACGCGCGCACGACCGGTTGCGCCCCGTCGACCTGTCCCCCTGGCTCGACGACCAGAGCAGGCTCGTGCTGGTCCGCCGGCTCGTCCGCGAAGGGTTGCTGCAGGTGGCGGGTTGACCGATCGGCCGTGCTCGGTCCGCAGCCTCGCCCGCTCCGAGCCGATGTATGGGACGGCCTCGACCGTACGGGCGTTTCTGCTCGTCGAGGTGCCGGGTCCGTGGGGAAAGGACGCCCTGCGGGACGCCCGGATCCCACCGCCCGTACGGACGGCGCTGCGCCAACGCTGCCACGCGCTCGGGGTTCGTCCGCTGCTGATCCGCCGGCACGGACGGACCGCACCCACCCGGTCCCGGGTGTTCCTGGCTTACGCCGATCCGCACCAGCCGTGGCTCGAGACGACACGGCTCGACCAGCCGGGGGAGCTGCTCGACCTCGACCTCGACGTCCTCGCCGCCGGCCGGACCACCGGTCTCCCACCGACCGACCAGTCGCTGTTCCTCACGTGTACACACGGCCGGCACGACCGCTGCTGCGCCGAGCGCGGCCGACCGGTCGCCGCCGCGCTGGCCCGCTCGCACCCGACCGAGTCGTGGGAGGTTTCGCACATCGGCGGCGACCGGTTTGCCGGCAACCTGTTGGTGCTGCCGGACGGGCTCTATTACGGACGGCTCGCCCCGGGCGCCGCCGTCGCGCTCGCCACCCGGCACCACGCCGGTCACCTCGACCTGTCCCACCTGCGCGGCCGGTCCGGCTACGGGTTCGCGGTGCAGGCGGCGGAGTGGTTCCTGCGGTCCGAGCTCGAGGTAACCGGCCGACGTGCGCTGCGGCTGGAGGCATCGACCGCGCGGGACGCAATGACCGAGGCAACATTCCTCGTCGAGGGACGGCGCTGGAGGGTCCGAGTCGCCCGGGAAGAGACACCGCCGGCGCTGTTGACCTGCGGGGCGCAGCGGGCAAACCCGATCCCCATCTACGAGCTGCTCCGGCTCGAGCGCCTCCAAGAGCCGCCCGGCTAGCGCGGGTCAAGCCACCTGGAACGAGCGCTTCGCCAGCCCGAGGAAGTAGCCGTCGATGACCTGCTTGGGCGGCGCGTCCGGAGCCGACGCCGCGCCCAGCGTGATGAACAGCGGCGTGAAGTGCTCGACGGTCGGGTGTGCGTACGGCATGCCCGGTGCCCGGTCGGCGAACGCAGACAGCTCGTCGATGTCGCCGCGGGTGAGCGCCTCGGCCGCCCACTGGTCGAAGTCGCTCGACCAGCCCGGCGGGACAGCGTCGGTTCGCCAGTCGCGCAGGAACGGCAGCCCGTGGGTGAGGAAGCCGGAGCCGACGAGCAGCACGCCGTGCTCGCGCAATGGCCGCAGCCGACGTCCGAGCTCGACCAGCCGCGCCGGGTCGTGGGTCGGCATCGACATCTGCAGCACCGGGATGTCGCCCGCGGGGTACATCACCATCAGCGGCACCCAGGCGCCGTGGTCGAGGCCGCGGCCGGTGTGCTCGTGCACGGGCTCATCGTCGGGGAGGACCGACCGCACCAGGTCGGTGAGGGCGCCGGCATCCGGAGTCTCGTACATCAGGTCGTAGAACCGCTGCGGGAAGCCGCCGAAGTCGTAGACCAGCGGGGTGGCGGCCGCGCTCGCGGTGAGGCTGAGCGGTGCTGCCTCCCAGTGCGCCGACACGATGAGGATCGCGCTCGGGCGGGGGAGGTCACCGGCCCACGCGGCGAGCTGCGCGGTCCACAGCGCGTCGTCGAGCAGCGGCGGCGCCCCGTGCCCGAGGTACAGCGCGGGCAGGCAGGTAGTTGAACTCACAACCACAGTCTAGCCGGACGGCGCGCCGCCATCCGTGCTGGCCCGCGACTGGCCGCGGTGCGAGGCTGATTGCATGCTCCTGTCGCGCACCCTCGCCCTCAGCTCCGCCGCGGTCGTCGCGCTGGGCATCGCCATGCCGCCGAGCCAGGCGTCCGCACCGGCCGCGCCGATCCGCGCCCAACCAGCGGCACCGACGACAGCGGCGACAGCAGCGCCGACAGTTGGCGACGATCGCCGCGCGCCGAACCTTCGGGTCCGCGTGGTCAAGCGCGGGCTGGACATCCCGTGGGACATCACGTTCCTGCCCAACAACGCGATGCTCTACACGCAGCGGTCCCGGCTCTCCATCCGCTACCGCGGATCGGGCGGTGGCGATCACGTCGTGCGGTTCTCGCGCTCCGGCATGTGGAGTTCGGGCGAGACCGGCCTGATGTCGATCCTCGCCGCCCGCAACTTCCGCCGGACCCGGCACTTCTTCACCTGCCACGGCGCGAACTCCCCTCGTCCGAGCGGTCACGACATACGGGTCGTCATGTGGAGGCTCAAGCCGAACAACCGGCGCGCCGTACGGGTGAAGCCACTCGTCCGCGGACTGCCAGCCACCTCGGGCAGACACGGCGGCTGCCGGCTGCGGTTCGGCCCAGAGGGCGCGCTGTATGTCGGCACCGGCGACGCCGCCCAGTCGAACAACCCACAGAGCCTGCGCTCCGGTGGCGGCAAGGTGCTGCGTGTCTCGCCCAAGACCGGGCGGGGCTGGCCGACCAACCGCTGGAACAACGCACAGAAGCCGATGAAGCGGCGCATCTACACCTACGGCCATCGCAACGTGCAGGGCTTGGCGCTGCGACCGGGCAGCGGGATGTGGTCGGTGGAGCACGGCCCGTCCACCAACGACGAGGTCAACCGGCTGAGGCGCGGCGGCAACTACGGGTGGGACCCCGACCCGGGATACGACGAGTCGGTGCCGATGACCGACTTCTCCCTGCCCGGCAAGCAGATCGGGGCCCGGTGGAAGTCCGGACCGACGCCGGCCACCTCCGGTGCGGAGTGGCTGCGCGGTGACCGCTGGGGTGTCTGGCAAGGCACGCTCGCGGTCGCCTGCCTAGAGGGCTCGGAGCTGCGGATCATGAAGTTCCGCAACGGCAAGTTCATCCGACAGTGGATCCCCAACTCGCTGCAGGGCAACTACGGACGGCTCCGCACGCCGGTCCAGGGCCCGGGCAACGCGCTCTACATCACCACGGCGAACGGCGTCGGCAATGACAAGATCCTGAAGGTGACGCCGCGTAGGTAAGGTCCGGCGCATGCAGAGGTTCGCCGGCCGGGTTGCAGTCGTCACTGGCGCCGCCCGTGGCATCGGCGCTGCCACCGCCAGGCGGCTGGCCGGAGAGGGCGCCGCCGTCGCCGTGCTCGACCTTGACGAGGCCGAGGCAAGCAAGACCGCCGACAATCTCGGCGGGTCCGCGGCTGCCGTCGGTATCGGGTGCGACGTCACCGACGCCGCGTCGGTCCAGAGCGCGGTGGAGCGAGTCAGCACCGAGCTCGGTGGGCTGGACATCGTGGTGAACAACGCCGGGATCACCCGCGACAACCTGCTGTTCAAGATGACCGAGGACGACTGGGACGGCGTGATCGCCGTACACCTGCGCGGCGCGTTCCTTGTCAGCAAGGCCGCGCAGCAGCACATGGTCGAGCAGCGCTACGGCCGGATCGTGAACCTGTCCAGCGTGTCGGCGCTCGGCAACCGTGGCCAGGCCAACTACTCCGCCGCCAAGATGGGCGTGCAGGGGCTCACCCGCACGCTGGCGATAGAGCTGGGCAGCTTCGGCATCACTGTGAACGCGGTTGCCCCCGGCTTCATCGTCACCGACATGACCGACGCTACCGCCCGGCGAGTCGGCATGACCCCCGAGGAGCTCGGCGCCCAGGCGGCGGAGGTGACCCCCGTACGCCGGGTCGGTCAGCCAACCGACATCGCGGCCGCGATCTGCTTCCTGGCCAGCGAGGAGGCGGGATTTATCACCGGGCAGACCGTGTATGTCGATGGCGGGCGCCGGCTGTGACTTAGGCTGGCGCGCTTGCCGACCCGGGAGGATCACCGTGGCTCCATCGAGCCTGCGTCGACCTGCGCTCGCCGCCGCCGTGGCGGTGGCCTGCACACTCGCGGCCTGCAGTGACGGCTCCAGCGACGGGGACGATCTCGACGAGAGCAGTCGGAAGGGCGGGACGCTGTCACAGTTCCAGCCGCTGACCGGCGAGCCGGTTGACGGCGACGTGCCCACTCACCCGGTGGTGACGGTGAAGATCGACAACACCTCCTCGTCCGCCCCACAGATCGGGCTGAAGACCGCCGACCTGATCACCGAGGAGCTGGTCGAGGGCGGACTGACCCGCCTGGCGGCCACGTACTACTCCTCAATCCCCGACCTGGCTGGCCCGGTCCGGTCCATGCGGGCGAGCGACATCGGCATCGTGACCCCAGTGGACTCGGTGCTCGTCGCGGCCGGTGGGGCGCCACCGACCAGGGCGCGGATCGCCGACGCCGAGATCCCCACATACGGGGAGGGCGACCCGGGGTTCTTCCGCGCCGACGACCGTCCTGCGCCGTACAACCTGATGGTGGAGCTACCGGCGCTCGTCGAGTCGCTCGACGAGGCGGCTGTGCCAGCTCAGTACCTGCCGTTCGGCGACGACGCGCCGGCGGGCGGGAGGAAGGCGACGAGGTTCGACGTGATGTTCTCGGCCGGTCACACGACGGCGTGGGAGTGCCAGGATGGAGGGTACGTGCGTACGAACAGCTACTCCGAGCGCGGCGCCGACTTCGTCGCCGACTCGGTGCTGGTGCTACGGGTGCGGCAGGGCGACGCGGGCTACAAGGACCCGGCCGGCAACCCGGTGCCGGAGACGCTGTACGAGGGCACCGGCGACGCGATGCTGTTCCACGACGGCAAGGTCGTCGAGGGCAGCTGGACCAAGGACCAGCTCGACGACCCGCTGCAGCTCGAAACCCGCGACGGGGAGCTCACCGTCCCGCGCGGGAACACCTTCATCGAGCTCGTCCCCCAAGACACCGGGAGTGTTCAGGTCAGCGGCTGACGCCGGCTTGCGACCAAGCGACGTCCGCGTCGCCGTCAGCGAGCGCACGCAGGCCGGCCAGGATCACCGCCAGCACCGTTCCGATCCGGTCGCCGGTGTCCTCGGTGTCCGCTGCGGTCGCCACCGCCTGCCCGGCCGCGGACAGCGCGCCGAAGAACACCTGCGCGAACGAGTCGACCAACGCGTCGTCGAGGTCGTAGTCGGCGAGCAGGTCGGCGACGACGCCGCGCAGGAGCCCGAACGTCGTCCGCTGCTCCGACTTCCGCCAGTGCTCGATGCCGAGGGCAACCGGACCTTCCTGCAGGACGATCCGCCGGTACGCCGGCTGCTGGCACGCGTCGAGGAAGCCGCGGATGCCAGCGCGCGCCCGCTCCCAGGCGTCGCTCTCGGCAGCCACCTGGTCCCGGATCGAGGTCATCGCCTCCTCCTCGGTGCGCACGAACACCGCCCGGAAGATGTCCTGCTTGCCGGCGAAGTGGTGGTAGAGCGCGCCCTTCGTCACCGCGGCGCGGCTGACGATCTCGTCGAGGCTGGTGCCGGCGTACCCGCGGCTGGCAAACAGCTGCGCCGCCTCGTCGACGAGGGTCCGGCGGGTAGCGGCGGAGAACTGCCGCCGCCGCGACTGCTGCCGTCTCGAAGGGGAGGTCGGTTGACCCGCAGGCATGCCGGCGAGCATACGGTTGGCGCGTGACCGCGCCGAGCATCTCGTACTCGATCACCGTGCGGCTCGAGCTGCCGGTGGGCGGGTCGGGCGTCGGCGAGCTCACCGCGGCGGTGGAGAAGGCCGGTGGCATGGTCACCGCCCTTGACGTCACGTCGTCCGGCGCCGAACGGCTGCGGATGGACGTCACCTGCGCGGCGTCGTCGAGCGAGCACGCCGACGGCATCGTCGACGCGCTCCGCGAGCTGCCGGGCGTGTCAGTGCACAAGGTGTCCGACCGCACCTTCCTGATGCACCTCGGCGGCACGATCGAGATGGCCAGCAAGCACCCGATCCGCAACCGCGACGACCTGTCGATGGTCTACACCCCGGGCGTGGCACGGATCTGCCAGGCGATCGTCGCCAACGCCGACGACGCGCGCCGGCTCACCGTGAAGCGGAACGCCGTGGCGGTGGTTTCCGACGGCTCGGCGGTGCTCGGGCTTGGCAACATCGGCCCCGCGGCGGCGCTGCCGGTGATGGAGGGCAAGGCCGCCCTGTTCAAGCGGTTCGCCGACATCGACGCCTGGCCGCTCTGCCTCGACACCCAGGACGTCGACGAGATCGTCCGTACGGTCGCTGCCATCGCGCCGGGATTCGCCGGCATCAATCTCGAGGACATCGGCGCACCCCGCTGCTTCGAGATCGAACGCAAGCTGCGGGACCGGCTGGACATCCCGGTGTTCCACGACGACCAGCACGGCACCGCCATCGTCGTGCTGGCCGCGCTGACCAACGCGCTCCGGGTCGTCGGCAAGGACCGGGCCGAAGTACGGGTGTCAATGGTCGGCGCGGGTGCGGCCGGCACCGCCGTGCTCAAGCTGCTGCTGCACGCCGGAGTGGCGAGCGGTGGCGGCGAGGTGACGGTGGTCGACGTCGACGGGATCGTGCACCGTGACCGGCCCGAGCTCGACCCCGACCTGCGCTGGGTGGCCGAGCACACCAACGCGGCCGGGGTCACCGGGTCGTTGCGCGACGCGATGCGCGAGGCCGACGTCTTCATCGGGCTGTCCGCGCCGCGACTGATCGACGCGGACGACGTGGCCACGCTGGCAGCGGGATCGGTCGTGTTCGCGCTGGCCAACCCGGAGCCCGAGATCGACCCCGGCGAGGCGCGCAAGCACGCTGCGGTGGTGGCGACCGGACGGTCCGACTACCCGAACCAGATCAACAACGTGCTGGCGTTCCCGGGCGTGTTCCGCGGACTGCTGGACGCCCAGAGCCGGACCATCACGCTCGACGTCCTGCAGGCAGCGGCCGAGGCGATCGCGGGGACGGTGACCGGGGACGAGCTCAACGCCAACTACATCGTGCCCAGCGTCTTCCACCCCGAGGTGCACAAGGTGGTTGCGCAAGCAGTCACCGAGGCGGTCAAGGCGGCGCGATGAGCGGGGACCAGGACCGCTGGTGGGCGGGGCGGCTGCTCGTGTCGACGCCGTCGCTGTTGGACCCCAACTTCCGGCGCTCGGTGGTGCTGCTGCTCGACCATGACGAGGACGGCGCCCTCGGTGTCGTCCTCGACCGGCCGCTGGAGCTGGGCGTGGGCGATGTCCTGCCTGGCTGGGAGGGTGCTGTCACGCCACCGGTCGTACTGTTCGGCGGCGGGCCGGTGTCGACCGGGGCGGCCCTCGGGGTGGCGGTGCTCGCCTCGGGCACGACCGCCGCGCCGCTCGGCTGGCGGCGGATGTTCGACGACACCGGCGTGATCGACCTGGACACCCCCGTCGAGGTGGTTGCTGACGCGTTCGCCGGGATGCGGATCTTCGCCGGCTACAGCGGGTGGGGCGCCGGCCAGCTGGAGGGCGAGATCCAGGAGGGAGCATGGGTGGTCCTGCCCACCGAGCCGGGTGACCTCGTCACCACCGCCCCGGGCCGGCTGTGGCGCAGCGTCTGGCGCCGCCAGCCGGGGCGGCTGGCGCTGCTGGCCGACTTCCCGGACGACGCGTCGCTCAACTGATCGACGTTCCGCCCTCGTAGGTCCGTGCCAGACTGCGAGACGTGAGCACGGAGCTGAGCCCCGGCACCCAGACGGTCGAGGAGACCCGGACCCGCCCGGTACCCCCAGACGCCGGCGACCACGAGCGCTTCTCGCACTACGTGCCAAAGGACAAGCTGATGGCCGCGATGGTTCAGGGCACACCCGTCGTCGCGCTGTGCGGCAAGGTCTGGGTGCCCAGCCGCGACCCGGAGCGCTTCCCAGTCTGCCCCGAGTGCAAGGAGCGGCACGCCGCGATGGATCCCGGCGCGGGAGACGGCGACGACTCCTGAGCCGGCGGTGACCACGGCGGGTCCGTGGGCACCGGGTATCCGTCGGGTGACGTTCGGCGTCCTCTCGCTGGTCTCGCTGGTCGCGTTCGAGGCGATGGCGGTCGCGACCGCCATGCCGGTGGCCGTGCGCGCGCTCGACGGCCTGAGCCTCTACGCCTGGTCGTTCACCGGCTTCCTCGTCACCACCCTGTTCGCGACCGCTGTCGCCGGTCAGCTGTGCGACCGGTACGGCCCGCTGCCGGCGGTGGCCGGTGGGGTCGGCCTATTCGCCGTCGGTCTCGCTCTCGCCGGAGCAGCCGGTTCCATGGCGCCCTTCGTGACCGGCCGGCTGGTCCAGGGTCTCGGCGCCGGCGCGATCCTCGTCGGCCTGTACGTGCTCGTCGGCCAGGTCTACCCGGACGAGTTCCGCCCGCGAGTCTTCTCGTACGTTTCCGCAGCCTGGGTGCTGCCCGCGGTGATCGGCCCGCTCGTAGCCGGCACCGTCGCCGAGCAGCTGAGCTGGCGGTGGGTGTTCTACGGTCTGCTGCCGTTGGTGGTCGTCCCGCTGGCCCTGCTCTCCCGCCCGCTGGCCAGGGCCGGTCCGGTCGCGATGGTGGAGCGGCGCCCCGGGCGGGTGCGGCACGCTGCCGCACTCGCGGTCGGGGCCGCCCTGCTCCAGCTCGGCGGTCAGCAGCTCGAGCAGCAGCGACCGCTGCTCGGGGCAGTAGGCCTCGCCGTCGGCGTGGCGCTGGTGGTCCCGGCCGTACGCCGGCTGACGCCGACGGGCACGCTGCGGTCGCGTCGCGGGCTGCCGTCGGTGGTCGCGCTGCGCGGCCTGCAGGCCGGGGCGTTCTTCGGCATCGAGGCATTCCTGCCGCTGATGCTGGTCGAGCACCGCGGGCTGTCCGCGACCCTGGCCGGGATGTGCTTGACCGTCGCGGCGTTGGGCTGGTCGGCCGGCTCGTGGTGGCAGGGCCGCCCGGGCCTTTCCACCGACCGGCAGCGGCTCGCGGTCGTGGGCACGACTACGGTGCTGGTCGGTTTCGGGGTGACGTCGCTTGCCCTCGTGGACAGACTGCCGGCGCTGCTGGCTGCCGTCGGTTGGGTGGTCGGTGGAGCGGGGATGGGCATCATCTTCTCGACGCTGAGCGTGCTGCTGTTCCGGCTCAGCCCGGCTGGCGAGGAGGGGGCGAACTCCGCGGCGCTGCAGTTGTCGGACGCCCTCGGCTGCGTGCTCACCGTCGGGCTCGGCGGCGTGCTGTACGCGGCGTTGCGCGACCCCGCAGGCGGGGCCGGCGCGAGGGAGTTCGCCGCCGTGTTCGCGGTGATGGCTGGCGTACAGGTGCTGGCGATCCTGGTCGCCCGCCGCGTGCTCCCGCGGCGTGCCATGCTGGCTGGATGACCGAGACGCTGACCCCACAGGAGCGGCAGGCCGACCTCGACCTCAACCAGCTCAAGACGCTGGTGGGCCTGATCGACTACGACGACTCGCGTGACCCGTTCCCCGTGACCGGCTGGGACGCAGTGGAGTTCGTGGTCGGCAACGCCACCCAGACCGCGCACTACTACCAGTCGGCATTCGGCATGGAGCTGGTGGCGTACTCAGGGCCGGAGACCGGCAACCGCGACCACAAGTCCTTCGTGCTCCGCAGCGGATCGTGCCGGTTCGTCATCTCCGGGGGAGTGGACCCGGACAGCGCGCTGCTCGACCACCACCGTGCGCACGGCGACGGCGTCCGCGACATCGCGCTCGAGGTCCCCGACGTCGACCGGTGCATCGACCACGCGCGTACGCAGGGCGCGACGGTTGTCGAGAAGGCGCACGACCTGTCCGACGAGCACGGCACCGTCCGGCGGGCGGCGATCCAGGCGTACGGCGAGACCCGGCACTCGCTCGTGTACCGCTCCGGCTACACCGGGCCGTACCTGCCCGGCTACGTCGCACGCGCCTCGTCGTACGTGCGTCGGGACGGGGCTCCGAAGCGACTGTTCCAGGCGCTCGACCACGTGGTCGGCAACGTCGAGCTCGGGCAGATGGACGAGTGGGTCGGCTTCTACAACCGCGTCATGGGGTTCGTGAACATGGCCGAGTTCATCGGCGACGACATCGCCACCGACTACTCCGCGCTGATGAGCAAGGTGGTCGCCAACGGAAACCACCGGGTGAAGTTCCCGCTCAACGAGCCGGCGGTCGCCAAGCACAAGTCGCAGATCGACGAGTTCCTCGAGTTCTACCGCTCCCCGGGGGCGCAGCACCTGGCGCTCGCGACCGGCGACATCTTGCGATCGGTCGACGTCATGCGCGCCGAGGGTGTCGAGTTCCTCCAGACGCCTGACTCCTATTACGAGGATCCCGAGCTGCGGGCGCGGATCGGCGAGGTGCGCGTGCCGATCGACGAGCTGCAGCGCCGCGGGGTGCTCGTCGACCGCGACGAGGACGGCTACCTGCTGCAGATCTTCACCCGCCCGATCGGGGACCGGCCGACGGTGTTTTTCGAGCTGATCGAGCGGCACGGCTCGCTCGGGTTCGGCAAGGGCAACTTCAAGGCCCTGTTCGAGGCGATCGAGCGCGAGCAGGAACGCCGCGGCAACCTCTGAGCCCCGGCCGAACGCGTCGCCCGCAACTGCGGGCTCGCGGCCGGGCGCTGTCTGATCTGGACAGTTGAATGGCTAGACAGAAAGTAGCCAATCATGATCGAACTGAACGTCACCGAGCTTCGGCACCGGCTGCTGGACGTGATCCGCCAGGCCGAGCACGGCGCTGAGGAGGTCGTGGTGATCCGCCACGGTCGGGCGGCGGCCAGGATCGTGCCCACCACGGTCGCCCCCCGGGAGCTTCTCGGCATCGACCGCGGGCGGGTGTGGGTGGTTGACGAGAACGACGACCTGTTCGAGTCCGGGGAGGCCTGGGACGCGGCGTCGTGATCCTGCTCGACACCCATGCGCTCTTCTGGCTCGAGCGCAGCCGCAACGGTTGCCTGCCCGAGCACTTCAGACGATCGAGGGAGCCGATGCGCTGGCGATCAGTGACATCACCATGTGGGAGCTCGCGATGCTCGCTCGCAAGGGTCGCATCGCGGTGGCCGGCCGACTCGATGGCTACCTCGCCGACGTCTCCGCGGGGTGCCGGGTGATGCCGATCACGCCGGACATCGCGGCGAAGATCGCCAACCTCGGTGCCGAGTACCCCACTGGCGACCCCGCGGACCAGATCATCTGGGCGACATCGACGGTGCACCGACTTCCGCTGGTTTCGGCCGACAGCCGGCTCCGTTCGTACGATCCGGCTGTCGTCTGGGACTGAGAGCACGCACACTGTGGACATGAGCTCACCGGGTACGCGTCGTCGGCTGCGGCCGCTCGTTGTCGCCGCCCTCTGCTTTGCCGTGGTGGTGCCGGCCCTGGGACCGGCAAGCCCCGCGGCCGCCCGGGTCGAACGCGGAGACGGCGACTCCGGCGGCGGCGACTCGCTGTTCCCGCAGGCTGGCAACGGCGGCTACAAGGTCCGGCACTACGCCCTGGACCTGGACTACGCGCCCAGTAGCGGCGTGCTGGTGGGGCAGGCGGCGATCGCGCTGCGGGCCACCCAGCAGCTGTCCAGCTTCACCCTCGACCTGCACCGGCTGCGGGTGCTCGACATCCAGGTCGCCGGTGCCGCCGCCACCTGGTCCCGCAACGGCAACGAGCTGCGGGTACGACCGGCCGACGCGCTGGCCCCAGGCCAGCGCCGTCAGGTCGTGGTGGACTACCGCGGCAACCCTGACACCATCGTCGATCCCGACGGCTCCAGCGAGGGCTGGTTCGACACCGACGACGGCGCGGTGTCGGTCAACGAGCCGGTCGGGGCGATGACCTGGTTCCCGGTCAACAACACGCCTCGCGACAAGGCGACGTACGAGGTGTCGATCACCGTCCCGCACGGCAAGACCGCGGTCTCGAACGGCAACCTGGTCCGGCACGAGACCGGACCCGGGCCGACGACGTGGGTCTGGCGCAGCCCGGACCAGCTCGCCAGCTACCTCACCACCGTCGCGGTCGGTGACTTCGACTTCGTCCAGGGGCAGGCGGCGGACGGGACTGCGCTGCTCTCTTTCGTGGACTCCGGCATGAACGGTGACGCCACCGCCCGGCTGCGCCCCGTGATGCGGTTCCTCGACAAGCAGTTCGGGCCCTACCCGTTCACTACCAGCGGGCTGATCATCGACAACGCGGGCATCGGCTACGCACTGGAGGTGCAGAACCGGCCGGTGTTCACGTCGAACCCCGGCGACTCGCTGCTCGTGCACGAGATCGCGCACCAGTGGTACGGCAACTCGGTGACGCCTCAGGACTGGTCGGACATCTGGCTCAACGAGGGCTTCGCCACGTATGCGCAGTGGCTGTGGAAGGGACGGACGAACCCGGGGGCGCCGCAGGAGCACTTCGAGCGCCTCTGCACCGAGCCACCGCGCAGCAACCTGTGGAACCCGCCGCCCGCCGATCCCGGCAGCGCCGCCAACCTGTTCGAACGATCGGTGTACGACCGGGGTGCGATGGCGCTGCAGGCAATGCGTCAGCGGGTCGGCGGCGACGACTTCTTCGCGGTGCTGCGCGGGTGGGCCGCGCAGCTTCGGCAGGACAACGGCAACACCGGCGACCTGAAGGCCCTGGCGGAAGACGTGTCGGGCCGGCAGCTGGACAACCTGTTCCGGGTGTGGCTGCGCGAGCCGGGCAAGCCGGCGGCCTGTTAGCAGCGGGCGGGCTGGACGCGGCCGCGTACCTCGCCCAACGCGATCCGACCGCCGAGCCGGCCGGGCGCGGTGGCGGTGAGCACCACCTCGTCGCCGTCGGCGAGAAACGTGCGGGAAGACCCGTCCGCCAGTCGGACCGGCTCGGACCCGCCCCAGGTCAGCTCCAGGAAACTGCCGCGCTGCTCCTTCTCCGGCCCGGACACCGTCCCGGACGCGAACAGGTCGCCGGTGCGCAGCGAGGCGCCGTTGCTCGTCAGGTGCGCCAGCATCTGGGCCGGCGACCAATACATGGACGCGTATGGCGCCTGCGCGACCTCGGTGCCGTTCCACGTCACCGTGATGTCGATGTCGTAGCCGGCCGGCTCGGCCACCCGCAGGTGGTCGAGGACCGGCGGGTCCTGCCGCGGCAGCGGGGTCCGGGCGTGGTCGAGCGCCTCCAGCGGGGTCACCCAGCACGAGACCGAGGTGGCGAACGACTTGCCGAGGAAGGGCCCGAGGGGCTGGTACTCCCAGGCCTGCACGTCCCGCGCCGACCAGTCGTTGAGCAGCGCGACGCCGAAGACGTGGTCGGCGAAGCCGCCGGTGCCGACCGGCTCCCCCGGCCGGCTGCCCACCCCGACCACGAACCCGAGCTCGGCCTCGATGTCGAGCCGCTGCGACGGCCCGTACGTCGGCGTGTCGGAGTCGGGCGGCTTGCGCTGCCCGCACGGCCGCACGACCGGCGTACCCGACGGCACCACCGTCCCAGCCCGGCCGTGGTAGCCGACGGGCAGGTGTCGCCAGTTCGGCAGCAGTGGTTCGCTGTCCGGCCGGAACATCCGGCCGACGTTGGTCGCATGGTCCAGAGAGCAGTAGAAGTCGACGTAGTCGGCGACCTCGAACGGCAGCAAGGTGGTGACCTCGCCCACCGGCACCAGGTGCGGCTCCACCGCCGCACGCCCTTCCGGGTCGGTCAGCAGGCCCACCAGCCACGCTCGCAGCTCGTGCCACGTGACGCGACCGAGCGCCAGCAGCGGGTTCAGCGAGCCAGCCTCGAACACCGCGGCGTGCGCGAGCATCTCGGTGGCCGCGAGCGGAGCCAGATCCACGACCAGGTCGCCCACCCGCGAGCCGACCCGCGGTTCGTCGCCGCCATGGGAGAACACCGCGTACGGCAGGTGGTCGACGTCGTGCGGACCGCCGGCGACGCCCTCCACCCAGGTCACAGCAGCCCGAGCCCAACCAGCTCGTCCAAGGGCTCGGTGATGCTGCACGAACCGAACGACGTGAACCAGCGGCGCGCGGCAGGCTGCACGTCCCAAGACAGGACCGTTTTCACCAGCGGCGCCGGGTCGCGCTCGCCCAGCAACGCCTCGGCGACCTCCCGACCGTCGCCGTCGAACAGCGCAGCAGTCGCTACCAGCACGTTCAGGAAGCCGTGCTGCTCCAACCCGTCGGCGGTCGTCGACCGGACGGCGTGGTGCAGGCCGGCCGTGCACTTGAACGGCAGCTCGCGGTCGAGCGCGGTGTCGATGCACGCCGCAAGCTCCCGCTCCGACGGGTGCGTCTCGGGGGTCTCGCCGCCGGTGCGCAGCTTGAGGGCAACGTCGGCGGTCGCCAGCACGTCCAGGCCGTGCAACCAGTCCGGACCAGGGTCGGCGTGGCTCGGTCGGGGCATCTCGACGTACGCGCGGACCGGCACCGGCGCGGCCGCGAGTGCCGTGGTGATCCGGGTGACGTTGTGGGCCAGGCCGCCGGGGGAGCCGGGGTCGTCCCGCGCCGCTGCCTCCACCGAGCGCAGCATCAACTCGGGGCGTCGGGAGACCCAGGTGAGCGCCGGCTCCAGCGACCCGGCGCCGCCGGAGACGACGACCGACACCGGCAGCGGCCCAGCCTCGGTGTCCGCGGTCAGCCCATCGGCCAGCACACCGGCGAGCGCATCGGTCAGCTCTGGCAGCCGTTGGTCGCTGACCACGAACGGCCCGACCATCTCCGCGTACCAGGACTCAGCGTGTCGGCGGTGGGCGCCGACGGCGGCGGGCATCGGTGCGTTGCCGGGTGGGAAGATCGCTGCGTCGTCGACGAGTCCGGCGACGAGCGGCGGGACGGACACGCCCGCGAGGCTAGCCGACCGTCCCAACCCACGATGGGGCCAGACGAAGAGCAGTGAAGAGGAGCAGGCGATGACCCACTACCAGCGCGTCGGCGCGGTCCCTCCGAAGCGGCACACGCAAAGCCGCGGCGGCGACGGCAAGCTGTTCTTCGAGGAGCTGATGGGCGAGGAGGGGTTCTCGTCGGACTCCTCGCTGCTCTACCACCGCGGGGTGCCGTCCGCGATCGTCGCCAGCGAGCTGTGGGAGCTGCCCGACCTGACGACCACCCCCAACCATCCACTCAAGCCGCGTCACCTCCGGCTGCACGCGTTGGTCGAGGGCAACGAGTGGAAGGGGCTCGACCCGGTCTCGGACCGGCGGCTGGTGCTCGGCAACGGCGACGTCCGCATCTCGTACGTCGTCGCCGGTGAGCCGTCGCCGCTCTACCGCAACGCGGTAGGCGACGAGTGCGTGTTCGTGGAGGCGGGCGACGGGGTCGTGGAGACCGTTTTCGGCAGGGTCCCCTACCGCACCGGCGACTACGTACTGATTCCACGCGCGACCACGCACCGCTGGGTGCCGGATACCGCCAACGGCCCGACCCGCGCGTACGCGATCGAGTCCAACAGCCACATCTCGCCACCGAAGCGCTACCTGTCCCGATTCGGGCAGTTCCTCGAGCACGCCCCTTACTGCGAGCGGGACCTGCACGGACCGACCGAGCCGCTGGTCGTCGACGCTGTCGACGTGGAGGGGGGCGACGTCGACGTGCTGGTCAAGCACCGCGGCAGTGGCCCGGGCGGGCTGGTCGGCACCCGGATGACGTACGCGACGCACCCGTTCGACGTTGTCGGTTGGGACGGCTGCATGTACCCGTACACCTTCAACGTGTCCGACTTCGAGCCGATCACCGGCCGCGTGCACCAGCCGCCGCCTGTGCATCAGGTGTTCGAGAGCTGGAACTTCGTGATCTGCAACTTCTGCCCGCGCAAGGTCGACTACCACCCGCTCGCGGTGCCGGTGCCCTACTACCACTCGAACGTCGACAGCGACGAGGTGATGTTCTACGTGGCCGGGGACTACGAGGCGCGCAAGGGCTCCGGGATCAACAAGGGCTCGATCTCGCTGCACCCCGGCGGGTATGCGCACGGGCCGCTGCCGAGCGCGGTCGAGGCGTCGCTCGGCGCGGAGTACTTCGACGAGCTCGCGGTCATGGTCGACACCTTCCGTCCGCTCGAGCTCGGCGAGGGCGGCAGCCGCTGCGAGGACGACGCCTACGCGTGGACCTGGGCCGGCCGGCGGGTTGGCGACGCCGGTGACACCCACACCGGTGACGACGAGCCGGGCGAGCCTGCGCTGTTCTCCAACAGCTGACCGCAGCGCACACATCGGGTGACCGGGCGGTCACGCGGTGAAGTATTCCGCTGTTTGGGGGGTGCGCACCCATCCGCCCCGGTTAGCGTCTCGAACCGGCAGTGACGCTCGTCACGCCGTACGGACGTCCCCGTGGGTCGCCCCGCGGGTCGTATCCCCGAAAGGAGCGCATGAATGCGCCCAATCACCGGCAGTCACCGGACTGCAGCCGCCATGACCGCACTCGGCGGTGTCCTCATCACGACCGGGCTCATCGGGCTCGGCGGCCAGGGGGCGACTGCCTCCAGCCACCGAGAGGCCCCGCTGATCGCCGGCGAGCCGCAGTACGACAACACCGACGTCTACGCGTTCCGGAGTCCGAACCGGCGCAAGACCGTCACCCTGGCCGCCAACTGGATTCCGTTCGAGGAGCCCGCTGGAGGTCCGAACTTCTACCCGTGGGCGAACGACGCCCGCTACTCCATCCACGTGGACAACGACGGTGACGCAGTACGCGACATCACCTTCCGCTGGACGTTCGACGACCACTACCGGTCGCGCAACACGATCCTCTACAACAACGGACCGGTCACCAGCCTGAACGACCCGAACCTGAACTTCTACCAGACATACGACCTGGAGCGGATCAACCAGCGGCCGGGTGGCAGCGAGGGCAAGATGCTGCTCAACAACGCGCGGGTCGCGCCTTCGTACGTTGGTGACGCGTCCATGCCGGACTACGAGAACGACTTGTTCGAGAAGGCGAGGGTGTGGACCGGCAAGCCAGGCAGCTCAGGCCGCGCGTTCGCCGGTCAGACCGAGGACTCGTTCTTCATCGACCTGCGTGTCTTCGACCTGCTGTACGGCGGCGACTTCAGCGAGGTCGGCGACGACACCCTTGCCGGGTTCAACGTGAACAGCGTTGCCCTGCAGCTGTCCCGCCGCCAGCTCGCGCTGCGCAAGGAACCGCGGGAGAACCCGATCATCGGGACCTGGTCGACCACATCCAAGCAAGGCGCCAACGGTGACTACCGCCAGGTGTCTCGGCTCGGGATGCCACTGGTCAACGAGCTCGTCATCGCGCTGAAGGACAAGGACAAGTTCAACGCTTCCCAGCCGTCTGGCGACGCACAGTTCCTCGATTACGTGCTCGACCCCGAGCTGGCAAGGCTGCTCGAGGCGATCTACGGCATCGACACGCCGCCACCGCCACGTAACGACCTGGTTGCGGTGTTCCTCACCGGCGTCGAAGGGCTCAACCAGCCCGACGGGGTCGTGCCGAGCGAGCAGCTGCGGCTGAACATGTCCACGCCGGTCAGCGAGAATCCCGACCGGCTCGGCGTCATCGGTGGCGACAACCAGGGCTACCCGAACGGGCGCCGGCTGACCGACGACGTCATCGACATCTCGCTGCAGGTCGTCGCTGGTGAGCTCGTCGGCCCGCGGTACGAGAACGACCTCGGCGACGCCGTCAACGTGAACGACGTCACCTTCCGCGACACGTTCCCGTACATGCAGGTTCCGGCATCCGGCTCGGACACCGCACCGCACGCAAACAGCGGGTTCACCCCGCTCACCGGCGGTGACGCCCCGACGGCACCGACCAGCGGACCGTCGGCCGTACCGGTCGCCCCGCTGTCGGCGGTCGCCCTCGGCCTGCTGGCCCTGGCGGCTGGTGTCGCGGTGTGGACCAAGCGGCCGGGGGGTGTCGCCTCGGCATGAATGGTCCGGTCCGGGTGGCGGTTGCCGCGGTAGTCGCCACCGCGGTCGGGCTCACGCTGGCCGTGTCCGGGGGGTTCGCCTGGGACGACACCTCGTCCCAGAGCGGGCCCCCCGTGCCGGCCGGCGGCATCGACCCGGCGGCGCTGGCGACCGCGAACGACGTGGACGCCACCGTTGCCGCGCTGCAAGCGCGGCTGCGCGACCAGCCCAGCGACGCCCGCTCCTGGGCGACGCTGGGCCTCGCGTACGTGGAGCAGGCTCGGGTCAGCGGTGACCCGAGCCTCTACCCGCGGGCGGCCGGCGTGCTCGACCGCTCCCTGACCGAGCAACCGGACGACAATGCGCTGGCGCTCGCTGGCCAGGCCGCGCTGGCGTCGGCCCGGCACCGGTTCGGTGCGGCGCTGCGCCGCTCCGAGCAGGCGCTGGCGATCAACCCGTACGAGCTCGGTGCACTGGCCGTACGCGTGGACGCGCTCACCGAGCTAGGCCGCTATCGCACCGCACGCACGGCGCTGGCACAGGCCGACCGCCGCCGCCCCAGCGTGCAGATCTTCGCCCGATACTCCTACGCGTACGAGCTGCGCGGCCGCACCGGGGAGGCGGCCCGGCTGCTCGAGCGCGCGGTCACCGGCTCCTCGGCGCCCGCCGACCGCGCTTACCTGCTGAGCCTGCTCGCCGACCTGCACCGCAAGGCGGGCCAGCTCGCCGCTTCGGGACGGGCGCTGACGCAAGCCCTAGAGGCCGACCCCGAGAGCCTGGCTGCCAGCGCGTCCCGGGCTCGGCTCGCTGTCGCCCGCGGCGACCTTGGCGAGGCCGCGCGTCGCTGGCGCGAGCTGGTCGAACGCGCGCCGCTGCCGGAGTACGTGCTCGCCCTGGGCGAGCTGTACGCCGCGACCGACCGGCCGGCGCAGGCGCGCCGACAGTTCGACGTGCTCGAAGCGACCGCTCAGCTGGCTCGCGGCAACGGGGTGGACACCGGCCTCGAGACCGCGCGCTACCAGGCCGACCACGGGGAACCGGCGGCCGCGCTGGAGTCGGCGCGCACGGCGTGGCGTAAGGCGCCCAGCATCTGGGCGGCCGACGCGCTTGCGTGGGCTCTGCACCGCAAGGGCCGCGACGAGCCGGCGCTGCGCAGGGCACGGGAGGCCACCCGGCTCGGCACGCCCGACCCGCTGCTGTGGACCCACCGCGGCGCGATCGAGGCGTCGCTCGGTCGGGACGTACCGGCCGCCACGCACCTGCGGCGTGGCTTGACCGCCGACCCGGGGCTATCCCCGTGGCAGCGCGACGCGGCCGAGAAGGTGCTCGTAGAGGTGGTCCGATGATGCGCGCCTCCCGAAAGGCGCTGCTGCGTACCGCGCTGGTGCTCGGCGCCGCGGCGGTGGCGGTGCTCGCGCCGGCGTCGGCGGCCTCCGCGCACCCGCTCGGCAACTTCACCGTCAACCACTACACCGGCCTGCTCGTCGGGACCGACCAGGCCGACATCGAGCACGTCGTCGACCTCGCCGAGATCCCGACCGCCCAGCTGGGTAACCGCATCGACGACCTGGACCGGCTGGCCGACGACCAGTGCACGAACGTCACCGACAGTCTCCAGCTCGCAGTGGGCGGGGACCCGGTCGAGCTGCAGCTCGCCGCCGCCTCGGCAGTGGCGTCGCAGGGCCAGGCAGGGCTGGACGTCACGCGGGTGACCTGCCAGCTGCGCGGCGAGTACGAGCCGCTTGGCGATCGCACCACGGTGACTCTCGCCGAGGACTTCACCGGCGGACAGATCGGCTGGCGCGAGATCACCGCCCGCGGCGACAGCACCACCCTCGACGCCTCCGACGTGCCGACCGACAGCATCAGCGACCGGCTGGCCACCTACCCCACCGACCTGCTCGACTCGCCGCTGGACGTGCGCAGCGCGTCCCTGACCGTCAGCCCCGGGGGCCCGGCTGGCGAGCTCGAGGGGGCCGGTGCTCCCGATGCGTCCTCCGCGGGGACCCCGGACGGGTTGGGCGCCGCCGACTGGATGACCGAGAAGGTGGCCGCGCTGCTCGACAACGGTGGCGCCTGGTGGCTGGTCCTGATCCTCGCGCTTGCCATTGTCGCGGGCGCGGCGCACGCGCTGCTGCCCGGCCACGGCAAGACGCTGATGGCGTTCTACCTCGCCGACGGGCAGGCCCGGTCCGTACGCGCGGCGCTGCGGGTCGGGTTGACCGTCACCGCCGCACACACCACGTCTGTCTTCGTGCTCGGCATCGTGCTGGCGGCCGGCGCCACGATCGCGCCGGCACCGGTGTTCGCGACACTGACCGCGATCAGCGGTGTGATCGTGTGCTGGCTGGGCGTCGGGCTGATCCGGCGGGCTCGCCGGGTGCAGGCCCATGACAGCGCGCACGTGCACGCGCATTCGCACGGTCACGACGACGGGCACGGGCACGACCACTCGCACGGGCACGACCACTCGCACAAGCACAGCCACGGCCCTGGGCGAGGCAGCCTGGCAGCGCTGGGCATCGCCGGTGGGGTCGTGCCCAGCCCGTCGGCGCTGATCCTGCTGCTCGTCGGGGTCGCGCTCGGCAAGACCTGGCTCGGTGCGCTGGTGGTGCTCGCCTTCGGCGTTGGGATGGCCGCCACCCTGACCGGTGTCGGGCTGGCCGCCGCCGACGTGGTCGCCCGGGTTCAGGGCTGGATGCCGACCAGGCGCACCGGCTGGGCCAGGCTGGCCCGGCTGACCGTGTCGTACGGCGGTGCGGCCGGTGTGTGCGCGGTTGGCGTCGGCCTGGTGCTCCGCTCCGCCTTCACGATCTAGCCAGCTGCACCCCTGCCGCCCGCAAGGCGGTGAGGGTGTCGTCGAGACGGTCCGGTGCGACCGCGGCGGTGAGGTCCAGCAGAACGCGGACGCGCAGCCCCTCAGCGACGGCATTTAGGG
>Ga0136619_10000203_pt1 | contig 21650 bp, 19 predicted proteins | sample AntDrymUQ3532106_2_FD_104807 | JGI IMG/M metagenome (GOLD analysis project Ga0136619, IMG submission 104807) | Polar desert sand microbial communities from Dry Valleys, Antarctica - metaG UQ353 (21.06) | ecosystem: Environmental > Terrestrial > Soil > Desert | place: Antarctica: Dry Valley...
CTCAATCCGGGGACCATCTTCAACTCCGCGGTGTGGGGACAGATCGACTCGGTGGGCACCCTCGTCCTGCTGCTGACCATCCACGCCCTGGCCAGCGGGCGGACTGAGCTCGCGTCGCTCGGCGCCATCGTCGCTCTGCTCGTGAAGTTCCAGTTCGCGTTCCTCGTTCCCATCGTCGCCATCGTCGGCATGAAGCGTCACCTGTTCGGCCGATCCTCGGACCCCGAGCTCCACGGGGACCGGCAGCCGGTTCGCGTCCTGACGTCGCTTGCGGTGGCCGTGGTGACGCTGGTGGCGCTCATGCTGCCGTTCGGCGTGACCCTCTACGCGCCGCTGGAGGGCGGCGGCCCGTCGTGCCTTGGCCTCCCGGCGGCCGATCCGACGCGCAGCCTCATCGGCAAGTTCTGCGAGGCGGCGAACACGTACACGGGGCTGTCCATCAACGCGTTCAACGTGTGGCGGAACCCGTGGAGCGGCCTCGGCGACACGCTGCACTGGGGCGACGACACGGTCACCGGCTTCGCGGCAGCCGGCCTGGTCCTCAGCTGGCAGCAGGTCGGGACGCTCCTCTTCGCGGTGGTTGCCATCGGCGCGCTCTGGCAGGTAGCCCGACGCGACGACCTTCGCGGGGTGCTCGTGGCGTCGCTGGTGCTGGCGATCGCCTTCTTCGTGCTCCCCACCCGCGTCCACGAGCGCTACCTGTTTCCCGCACTCGCCCTCTCAGCGCCGCTCCTGCTCGCGGGCCGCTGGTGGCCGTGGATCGCCGGTGGGATATCCCTCTCCTTCTTCGCCAACGTGTACTGGGTGTACACCGAGGACTGGTCGTTCGCGGGGGGCGTGATGAACCCCGGCGTGAACGGTGAGCCGATGGGCCAGGCCCCCTTCCTCACCACCACCGTCTTCACCGACGCCGGCATCTGGGTACTGTCGGCGATGATCGTCGCCGTGCTGGCGATCGTGGCCTGGCACTCGCTGCGCCTCGGCCTGCAAGCCACGGATCCGGTGGGACGCACCAAGCGGCCGCCGCCCGTTCGATCCATGCGACGCCTGCCCGCCGCCGCCGTGGCCTCCGAGGCCAACGATCTCGCCGAGCCGCGCATCGGCTGGCTCACCCCGAATGCCGCGGACGCTTACCTGCACGAGCCGCAGCGCAGGCTGGATCGCCGCGATGCGCTCCTCCTGCTGGGCCTCGTGGCCTTCGCCCTCGTGTTCCGGCTCTGGCGCCTCGACGTGCCACGGGGACAGCACTTCGACGAGGTGTACCACGCTCGGTCGGCCACCGAGTTCCTGAGCGCGTGGCAGAACGGGTGGGACCGCGACGTGTACGAGTGGACGCACCCGATGCTGGCGAAGTACCTCATCGCCGAGGGGATCGCGGTCGCGGACCCGAACACGGTCGTCGACGCGCTGCCGCTCGAGCAGCCATCCAGCGCCCTGGCGGTCGCTCCCGCGCGTTTGTCGAGCGGGTACCTGCGGTCGGTGGCCTTCACCCTCGACGGCAGCAGCACGGTGGTGGCCCGCGACGCCGTGACGGGCGACGAGCTGGCCCGCTGGGATGCGGACGGGCCGGTGGGAACCCTCGCGTACGACCCAGAGATGGGCCGGCTGCTGGTGGGGCGCGCCGACGGCGGCAGCATTGCGACCTACGAGCTCGCCGGGCTGCTCGCGTCACCGGACGGGCGAGCACCGCCGTCCGGACCGCCCATCGACACCGAGCTCGCGGCCATCAGCCAGATCGTGGTGGGCGAGGCCGCGGACCCGCTGCTCGTGCGCGGGCCTGATGGCGTGGTGGTCATCGACCGGTCCACGGACGAGACAAGTGACCCGGCCACCGGCGCGTTCGGCGGTGTCGCGCTGGTTCACGGGACGGACGACGAGGGGCCGGACTGGATCGCCGTCAGTGACGTCGGAGCGAACACCGTGCGCTACTACGACGCCGCGACGCTCGAGGCGCGGACCGATGACGAAGGCGAGCCGATCGAGGTCGGGGTCGAGGCCCGGCTGATCGGTCCGCTTCTGGCCATCGGTGGTGGCGACGACCAACGCATCCTCGCGCTCACCGGGTCGCTCGCGGCCACGGACGAGCACGGCGTGACGAGCGGCGGCATCGCGGCCATCGACGCGGACGGCGGCGGGAACCAGTGCAGCGGCGCTCCGTGCGTGATGGACCTCGTGCCGCTGCCCGGGCGGGGGACGCTCATCGGCTGGCAGCCGGCGGCGGGAATCGTCTACGTGACAGGGGTGTCATCAACCGGCGGCCCGCAGTTGTGGGCGATCGAGCCGCACGTCGAGCGACGCGATGATTCGAGCGTGGGCCTGGCCACGTTCGACGCGACTGCGCTGCCCGGCACCGCAGTGGCGCTGGCCTTCGACGTCGCCACCAGCGGACCCGAGGACGACCATGGCAGCCTCCTCGTCAGCACGGCGTCGGGGGACGGCGCTGCAAGGTTGGTCACGGTCGATGCGGGCAGCAACGCCTTCGCCTGGCGCCTGGCAGGCGTCGCCTTCGGCGCCGTGCTTGTCGGCCTCGTGTACCTGCTGGCGGCCACCATGTTCAGCCGGCGGCGGATCGCGGTGCTCGCCGCGAGCTTCGTGGCGATCGACTCGATGAGCTACGTGATGAGCCGCATCTCGATGAACGACATCTTCGTGGCGACCTTCATCGTCGCCGCCTACGCGCTGTTCTGGCAGATCTGGTCGGGCCGCTGGACCCGCAGCGCGTGGTGGGTGCTGCCGGTGGTCGGCGTCCTCATCGGCCTGGCGGCAGCCACGAAGTGGGTTGGCTTCTATGGGCTGGCGGGGCTGCTGGTCCTGGTGCTCGCGAGATCAGGGCTCGGAAGGATCGTGCTCGTTGGGCTGGTGGCGCTGGCGACGGTGATCGGCGGCCTCGATGCCCCGTGGCCGTTCACGGTGGTCATGGTGGGTGGGCTGGCGATCGCGCTGCTGATCACGTACGCCCGGCCGCCCCACATCGACCTCCGCGAGGCGGGCCTGGCCATTCCGGCCAGCGTCGCGGTGCTGGCAGGGATCGCCGCCACGCTGCTGCTGGCCTTCGGCTCGGTAGCGGGTAGGACGCCCGACGGTGCGGTCGAGTACCTGTTCGGGATCCTGGCGCGCGGCCTCGAGGCCGGTTGGCCGGCGTGGGTCATCGTCGCGATCGGCGTGATCCTCATCCTGTGGCGCGCGCTCTTGACGCTGAGCGACCCGGAGACCGATGCGCACTGGTATCGGCCGGGCGGGATGGTCGGCTTCGCGTGGCCGTGGATCGGTGCGTGCCTGGTGATCGTGCCGCTCGCGGTCTACGCGCTGAGCTACCTGCCGTACGTGGCGTTCGGGCACTCGTGGGCGATCCCGGAGACCGGACCGGGCTACGGCTGGTCGGTGGACGAGCTCCACGCCCAGATGTTCGGCTACCATTTCAATCTCCAGGCCGGCCACGACAGCGCGTCTCCGTGGTGGAGCTGGCCGCTGGCGCTCAAGCCGACGTGGTTCTACAACGGCGACTTCGACGGCAGCCGGATCGCGGTGATCTATAACGGCGGCAACCCGATCCTGACCTGGGCGGGCATCCCGGCGCTCGTCGTGTGCGCCGTCCTGGCCTGGAAGCGGCGCTCAGCGGCACTCGTTCTGGTGGTAGTCGCGTTCGCCTTCCAGTTCATTCCCTGGATCCGGATCGAGCGCGCCACCTTCGCCTATCACTACCTGACCGCGGTGATCTTCGCCATGATCGCCGTCGCCTACCTCGTCGACGAGCTGCTGCGGCGCCCGGTGTGGCGGTCGCTGGCCATCGGCTACCTCGCGCTGGTGGTCGTCTTCGGCCTGCTCATCTTCCCGCTGGGCGCCGCGCTGCCGATGCCCGACGCGTACATCAACGCCGCCCGCGCGCTGCCGCCGTGGAACTTCGGCTTCCAGTTCCCCGACCCGCCGACCGGCGACCGGGCGGAGCTCGTGACCTTCAGCGGCCTGAAGCTGCTCGTCGCCGGCCTGCTTGCGCTGCTCGCCATGTCGTGGGCGCTCTACGGCCGAACGCTCACGGACCGATGGCGGCGCTGGCGCGCCCGCCGCTCCCCCCAGCACTCCACGGCAGACTAGGACCGATGTTCACCGATACAGCCGAGTTCTACGACCTCTTCTACGAGGAGAAGGACTACGCCGGCGAGGTACGGCGGCTGCGCGAGATTGTCGAGGCTCGCGCGCCGGGCGCTCGAACGCTCTTGGATGTCGCGTGCGGGACGGGCATGCACCTCGCCGAGCTGCGGGCTCAGTACCGGGTCGAGGGCGTGGACCTCGACGAGGGCCTGCTGGCCGTGGCCGCGAAGAGGCTGCCGGACGTGCCCATGCATGCCGGGGACATGCGCGCCTTCGACCTCGGCCGCCGGTTCGACGTCGTTACCTGCCTGTTCAGCAGCATCGGCTACGTCCGGACCACCGATGGCTTGCGCTCGGCGGTCGCCGCCATGGCCCGCCACGTCGCGCCGGGCGGCCTGCTGATCGTCGAGCCGTGGCTGACGCCGTCGGCCTTTGACCCGAACTATCCGAGCGGCGTCATGGTCGTCGAGAGGCCGGATCTCGTCGCGGTCCGCATGAACGACTCACGCGTGGATGGCCGCCTCTCGGTCATGGACTTCCACTATCTCGTGGGTCGCTCTGGTTCGCCGCTGGAGCACCTCGTCGAGACCCATTCGCTCGGCCTGTTCACCGATGACGAGTACCGCGCCGCCCTCGAAGGTGCTGGGCTGAAGGTCGAGCATGACCCCGAGGGTCTCATGGGCCGGGGGCTCTGGATCGCCGCTGCCGCCTGAGCGCGATCAGACGCTGATGACGACCTTACCTCGGGCGCGCATGGTCTCGAGGTAGCGGATGGCATCGGGGACCTCAGACAACTGGTAGGTTCGATCGATGACCGGGCTGATCTCGCCGGCCTCGATGAGCTCCTTGACGTACAGCAGGTCCTCGCGCTTGATGTCGGTCAGCATGAAGCCGAGCCTGCGGCGTCCGAATCGCGACAGCAGGTTCGCGCCGAGAATGCGAGCGATGGGTGCGATCCAGTTCCCTCGCGACGGGTCGAGGCCCACCACCACGAGCTGCCCGGACGAGGCGAGGACGCGCCTCATATGAAGGAGACGAGCCCTGAGGACGAGGGCGAGTTCGCGTTCGGGCTGGACCTCATCCTCGACGGCCTCGAGAGGATCCGCGACGGGGTACGGCCCGCCGATTCTTGACATTCGCCGAACGGCGGCCGTAGACTCCGCCGGCACCCGTGACTGTCAGCCGTGCTGCGCCTCGGTTGCCGCCGGCCCACCCCACAGAAACGAGGACGATCCGAAACCGATGAATCTCTTCATCTGCGCGATCGCACGCGTGAACGCTCCGCCCGCGAACGGTGTGAGCGGGAGATCTGTGCCCTGGTCGAGGTAACGCAAAGGCGCTGAAGCGCCGAGGCAGACGCCACGAACCGTGGGCCGGATCGGCACCACGGTTTTTTGTTGCCCCGAGCGCCAGGAAGAACACAGGACGAACGATGATCGAGCTCCAGGAACCAACAACATCCGTCACCCGACGCGCCGAGCGGACGCCGAACGAGCGGGCCGCAGCGCGCGTCGGACCGCCACCGGCGGGAGAGCAGCCGGCGATGCTGCTCGAGCACGCCACCAAGCGGTTCATCGTCGGGCGCAGGAAGAAGTCGGTGGTGGCCGTCAACGATGTGAGCGTCTCCATCCGCCGCGGCGAGATCTACGGGATCCTCGGCGCGAACGGATCGGGGAAGAGCACGCTCATCCGGCTGATCAGCACCCTGCTGACGCTGGACGGCGGGCGGATCGAGGTGCACGGGCACGACGTCGAGCGCGACGAGATGGCCGTGAAGCGGCTCATCAACCGCGTGAGCGTCGACGCCGCCTTCTTCAAGAAGCTCAGCCCGCTCGAGAACCTCGCCTACGCGGCGGGGCTGTACGGGCTCGAGCCGAAGTCGGCGCGCGCGCAGGCGATCTCCATCCTGGCGCGGCTGGGCATCGGCGAGAAGCGGCTCAAGAGGCCGTTGGAGCAGATGAGCCGCGGCATGCAGCAGAAGGTCGCCATCGCGCGGGCGCTGCTGACGAGCCCGACGGTGCTGCTGCTCGACGAGCCGACGACGGGGCTCGACCCGCGGTCCAAGCTCGACGTGCAGACCTTCATCGAGGAGGTGAGGGACACGCACGACGCGACGATCGTGCTCACCACGCACGACCTCGCCGAGGCGGAGCGGCTGTGTGACCGCATCGCGCTGATCAACGACGGGCGGATCGTGGCCGAGGACACGCCCGAGGCTCTGAAGTCGATGGTCGCCGAGCTCCACGGCCAGGAGCCGACCCTCGAGAGCGTGTTCATGACCTTCACGGGGCGCTCGCTGGACGACGACCACGACGACGACAAGACCGACGACGAGGATTAACCGATGACCATCGCGACGCGCGAGCTGCGGGCGAGCTACGCCTTCGTTCAGCGCAACTTCAACCTGACCAAGCGCTATTGGGGCTGGGAGGTCGCCTGGCTGGTGTATTCGCTGGCGGCCGCGGTGGCGGTGGCCTTCATCGGCGTCGCCCAGGACGACCCGGACCTGCTCCAGGTGCTCGTGATCGGCACGATCTTCTGGAACTACCTCTCCATCGTCTTCGGCTTCATCGGCGAGACCGTTACCTGGGAGCGCTGGGAGGGGACGCTGGAGTACACCTTCATGGCGCCGGTGCGGCGCTACACGCAGCTGGTCGGCTCGACGTTCTTCGCGGTGGCCTACGCGCTGATCCAGATGCTGATCATCCTCGGGGCGATGATCTTCTTCTTCGACCTCGAGTTCTCAGGTGGCAACTTCGTGACCGCGGGCGTCTTCATCCTGCTCGGCTCGCTGAGCTTCGTCGGGGTGGGGATGATGGCCGCCATCCTGCCGCTGCTCTACGTGGAGCGCGGTGACCAGATGGTGTTCGTGATCCAGTCGATCATCCTGCTCTTCAGCGGGGTGTACTACACGACCGATGTGCTGCCCGAGTGGATGCAATTCGTCTCGCAGTTCTCACCCGGCACCTACGTCCTGGAGGGCGTCCGCGGTGGCCTGATTCACGGCCAGTCGGTCACGGAGCTGCTGCACAACGTGTGGCCGCTGGTGATCATGGGTGTCGTGCTCATCCCGATCGGAGTGAAGGTCTTCGGGATCGCCGAGCGCTACGCGAAGCGCACCGGAAAGCTGAAGCGAGTCGGATGACCGCCGCAGGAGAAGTTCGAATGAAGGCCGATGCGGCCGCCGCCGCGGCCGGGATCCCCGGGCTCGTCATCCGCCGCTACCGGGGCGAGGCCGACATCCCCGACCTCGTGCGCGTCACGAACGCCGCGCTCGAGGCGGACGGTATTCCGGAGCGACGGACGGAGGCGGAGGCGGCCGTGGACCTCCGTCACGCCACGCCGGCGTTCGACCCGGCGACGGACCTCGTCTTCGCCGAGCTCGACGGTGTGGTGGTCGGCCACGGCCGCGCCGACTGGGTCGACATGACCGACGGCACGCGCGAGTACCGCACCGGCGGCGGCGTCCATCCCGAGTATCGCCGCCGCGGTATCGGCCGCGCGATCATGCGCACGAACCTCGCTCGCCTTCGGGAGATCGACGCCGCCCGGCCCACCGACAGCCCGCGCGTCTTCGGGCTGTGGACCAACGAGCGGTCCGAGGGAGCCGTGGCGCTGGCGCGCGCCGAGGGGTTCGAGCCGGTGCGCTGGTTCTTCGAGATGGAGCGGGCGGGCATCGACCGAGACCTGCCGGAGATCGCCCCGCTGCCCGGCGGCCTGGAGGCGCGGGCCGTCGAGCTCGAGCGGATGTGGCAGTTCTGGGTGGCCGACGTCGAGGCCTTCAAGGACCACTGGGGTGGATTCGACGAGTCGGAGGAGAACTACCGCCGCTGGCTCGAGCGCCCGACGTTCCGGCCGGAGCTGGTCATCGCGGCGTGGGACGGTGATGAGATCGCGGCCGGCGTGGTGAACACGATCTACACCGCCGAGAACGAGCAGCTCGGCATGCGACGAGGGTGGTTGGACAGCGTCTTCACGCGCCGCGCGTGGCGGCGACAGGGGCTCGCGAAGGCCCTCATCGCGCGATCCATCCATATGCTTGCCGCCGAGGGCATGGACACCGCGATGCTCGGTGTCGATGCCGACAACCCGTCCGGCGCGCTCGGGCTGTACGAGTCGTTCGGCTTCAAGGTCGTCGACCGCGGTACGGCCTGGCACCGGCCGCTGGAGGGCGCGTCGTGAATGCCCGACGCGGCGCCTCCGCAGACGCCCCCACCGGGCTCGTCACCCGGCCGTTTGCCCTCGACGCGGACGTGCCGCACGTCGTCCGGATCGGCAACGCGGAGAACGAGGCGGACGGCGTCGAGGAGCGCTTCGACGAGGAGAGCGAACGGGTCTGGTTGGGACGGCCGTCGGAGCAGTTCGACGCGCGACGGGGCTTCGTCATGGCCGAGCTCGGCGGCGAGGTGGTGGCGTTCGCAGGACAGGATTGGATCGACACGCGCGACGGCGCGGCCCGGACCTACCGGGTGTGGGGGTCGGTCGACCCTGAGTACAGGGGACGAGGGATCGGGACCGCGCTGCTCGCCGACAACGAGCGGCGAGCGCGGGCGCTGGCCGCGACGCACGACGTCGACCGGCCACGGGTCTTCGGCTCATTCTCGGCCGAGGGCAGGCCCGCGTCGCGCCTCCTCGAGGCGGCGGGCTACGAGATCGACCGATGGTTCTTCGACATGACCCGCCCGTCGCTCGACGGCGTGGTCGACATCCCGCTCCCCGATGGGCTCGAGCTGCGCCCGGTCGCATCGGATCAGCGGCTGGCGCTCTGGCGCGCGAACCGAGAGGCGTTTCGGGACCACTGGGGTGGGTCGGACGAGTCCGAGGCGGCGATGAACCGCTTCTTCGACCAGCCGCATACGGATCCCGGGCTCTGGCTGATCGTCTGGGACGGGGACGAGATTGCCGCCGGCGTGATCAACGCCATCAACCCCGAGGAGAACGCGGCGCTCGGCGTCCAGCGCGGCTGGCTGAGCTCCGTCTTCACCCGGCGCCCCTGGCGCCGCCGGGGGCTCGCGCGGGCGCTCATCGCGAAGTCGCTGATCGTGCTGCGCGATCGAGGGATGACGAGCGCGGGCCTGGGCGTGGACGCGGACAACCGGCAGGGTGCGCTGCGCCTGTATGAGGCGGCCGGCTTCGCCGTCGCCGAGCGCTACAACGCCTGGCGCAAGCCCATGGACCCTGGCGCGCCATGAGCGCGATCGCCGAAACGCTGGACCTCGTAGGTGCACCGCCCATTCCGGGCCTTAGCTTCCGGCGGTATCGAGGCCGGGAGGAGCATCCCGCCATGCTGCGCGTGTACAACGCGGCGCACGAGGGGGACGGCCTCGAAGACGTATCGACAGTGGAGCAGTTCGACCTGAACTATTCGACCCTGGTGAATTGCGATCCTCTGCGCGACATCGTACTCGCCGAGGTGGACGGCGAGCTCATGGCCTACGCTCGGGTCTTCTGGACCGATCAGGTCGACGGCAGCCGTTCGTACGAGAACTTCGGCTTCATCGACCCGGCGTGGCGTCGGCGCGGGCTGGGAACGGCGATGCACCGCCGGAACGAGGAGCGGCTGCGCGAGATCGCCGCGGGCCATCCCGAGATCCAGACGAAGTGGCTCTCGTCCGAGGGCATGGAGACCTCCGTCGGCAACGCGGCGCTGCTCGCGGGATCCGGGTACACGCCGGTGCGCTACTTCTACGACATGGTCGCACCCACCCTGGAGGGCATCACGCCCCCACCGATGCCAGAGGGAATCGAGGTGCGGCCCGTGAGCACGGAGCAGTTCCGCGCGCTCTGGGACGCATCGGCTGAGGCCTTTCGCGACCACTGGGGCGAGCCGGAGGCGACCGAAGCTGATTGGGAGCGATTCCGGGACAACCCCGAGCACGTGGAACGTCCGTTCTGGATGATTGGCTGGGAGGGTGACGACGTCGCCGGCGTCGTGACCACGACGGTGCCGGAGGAGGAGAACCGCGAGCGCGGCCGGAAGCGCGTGTGGGTCGAATCGGTCTCCGTGCGCCGACCCTGGCGACGCCGAGGACTGGCGAAGGCGCTGCTCGCGCGCTCGCTGGCGGCGGCGCGCGATGCCGGCTTCACGTCGGCCGGCCTCGGCGTCGATGCGGAGAACCCGACCGGGGCGCTCGGCCTCTACGAGTCGCTCGGGTTCGCCCCGGAACGGACCGGGATCGCCTACCGCAAGCCGCTCGCCGTAGTGGCCGCCACGTAAGGCGGCGCTGCTACGGGCTCAGAGCGAGGATCCTCGCGACGGTGGCCTCGACTGGCTCGTCGCTGTTGTCGATCTCGTGCCATCTGTCCCTGGCGGCTCCTCGCTTGAGGTCACCCTCTGTCTCGCCCATGATTCCCTCGAGGATGGAAGTGTCGAAGGCCTTCGTCCTTCGCTTTCGGTTGCGATCGAGCGCCACCTCCAGGCGCGGGTGCAGGATGATCCCGACCGTGCGCTCCCGGAGGCCGACTTCGGCGAGGGCCGCCTCGATCTCCGCGGGATCCATCCCGCCCTCGATGGCCACGGCGAAGCCTGCGTCCGCATAGATTCGCGCGACCGCGGCCGCGGCACGGAGTGCGAGGGCGAACTGCCTATCGGTCTCGTCAGTCCAGTCGAGCGGGCTCGCCAGGCCAGTCGTCACCATCTCGCGCATGCCGTCGAGGTCGACGTGGTAGCCGAAGGCGAACCGTTCGAGGAGCGCTCTCGTGACCGTCGACTTGCCAGCCGACAACTGACCCGTGATGACGAAGACGGGTGTCAGGGCATGCACGGCGCGAGTGTAGGCGGCGCTTGAGCCCTCAGGTCGGGTTGGCGCGAACCTGCGCCAGCACCTCGTAGTAGTAGTCGACGATGCGGTCGGTGACGCGCTCCCAGCTGTACTCGGGGGCCTTCGCGCGGCCCGCCTCGCCCATCTCGTGCCGGAGATCCGCGTCCGACGCGAGCCGGTAGAGGGCGGCGGCCAGCGCGCGCGGGTTGCGCGGCTCCACGAGGAGGCCCTGGACGTTGCGCTCGACGACGCGCTTGAAGCCGTGGATGTCCGAGGCCACGATGGGCACGCCCGCCGCCATCGCCTCGAGGAGCACGATTCCGAAGGACTCCTGCCCGGTGTTGGGCGCGCAGAAGATGTCGGCCGACGCGAAGTAGCGCACCTTCGCCTCGTCGCTCACGCGTCCCACGAACTCGACGTCGCGAATGCCGCGCAGCCCGACGAAGCGCCGGTACTCGCGCAGCTTCGGCCCCGCCCCGACCACCACCAGGCGCGCGTCGACGCGGCGCTTCCGGAGGCGGTGATACGCCTTGAGGAGGTCGCTCAGGCCCTTGCGCGACTCGAGCCGGCCCACGAACAGGATGTTCAGTGTGCCGTCGCGCAACTCCTCGAACGGCTTGGCATCGGTGAAGCGGTCGAGGTCCACTCCGTTCGGAATGATCCGGTAATCGCCGGGGAAGTAGCGGTTGCTGAAATGGCGCGCGGCCCCGGAGACGGCGATGCGGCCGTGGAGCTTGGCCGCGAGATGCCGCGTGACCTTGGAGCCGACCCAGTAGCTGGGGCTGAAGCCGCCGAACGCGTGGAAGGTGGCGACGTTGACCGTTTCGGACTGGTCGAGGATGGTCGGCGACAGGAAGGGCACGAACGGCTCATGGAAATGGAGGACGTCGAACCGATGCGTCTCCAGCACCTCGCGCGCCTGGTGCTTGAACCGCAGCCCCAGCGTCACGCGTCCCATGCTGCCGTTTGCCGGGGCGGCCCAGCCGGTGCCGAGGCGGATGACGTGACCTTCGCTCTCGCGCTCGCGGCCGTACTTGCTGGTGATGATCCAGACCTCGTGGCCCTTGCGGCTCATGGTCTCGTACGTGAAGCGTACGTGCTCGTTCACGCCGCCCGGATGCGGGTAGCCGTACGGGCTGACGATCCCGATGCGCAGTGGGCGGCGCGCAGGAGCGGCCGACCTGGCCGATGGCGCCACCGTTGACGGCGCCTCCTTGACCGATGTCATCGCCACTCTCCGCTCGGGCGGAGAGTATGCCGCAGGTGCCTGCCCTTGGCGAAGAGCTGCCTCCGATACACGTCGAGGTTGTGGCGGTTCGACCAGAACGCTCCATCCGGCCGCGTGGTGCCCGCGGCCACGGCGGACCGGTAGTCGTCCGCGGTCGCCCCGGGGAACCACGTCCACGCGGTGCCGACGCCCTCGAGGACGTGGGCGTCCGAGTTGCCGACGGCGCTGAGCCGCAGCAGTTCGGCGTTGAGGCGTTCGCGGGCCTCGCGACGCGCGCGGCCCGCTGCCGACGGGTTCATGAGCTCGATGGCATCGAACCGGTGCCGCGGGTCCGGTGAGCCGTGGCTGTCGAGCAGCGAGCCGCGGCCGACCGACGGCGTGAGGGGCGCCATCGGGTGTGCGGCGATGGCGATGCCGCCCGCCTCGTGGATCCGCCACAGCGTTTCGGGCAGCGGGCGCAGTGCCGGGATCCGCTCGGTGATGAACAGGGCCAGCACGTGGCCGCGGCGGGTGGTGACCTCCTCGCCGACCACGAGGTCGAAGGAGTAGCTGCCGGCGGCGTGGATCTCTCGGGCCCGCAGCGCCCCGTCGATGCGCTCGTGATCGGTGATGGCAATGACGTCGAGATCGGTCTCGCGCTCGACGTGGTCCAAAAGCTGCCGGACCGATGCCGTCCCGTCCGAATAGAGGGTGTGGAGGTGCATGTCGGCCTTGCCGAGCTCACCGCCGTTACGGCTGCGCCGGGAGGATGCCATGACGTCAGCCCGCCCCGAGGTCGGGCCAGAACGGCTGGAACGCGCCCCACCACTGCTCGGGGGCATCGCCGATGTCCCGCTCGAAGCGCGCCGCGATCCTGGCGGTGAGGGTCGCGATGTCGGCGCGGCGGTCGCCGCTGTCGGGCAGCTGGATCAGCTCGCCCTCACCGACGAAGCGGTCGGGGCCCGTCCGCAGGCAGCGCCCCGCGATGACGGTCGCGCGATGCGTGATCGCCAGGAAGGCGGCACCGGTGGGGATCGTGGTCGGGTGGCCGAACATCTCGACGCGCTGCCCGTCGCCGATGAGGTCGCGGTCGCCGATGATGCCCACCACGCCGCCTTCGCGCAGGCGTGCGGTGAGCGCTCGCCGTGCGTTCCGCAGTGTCACGAGGTCGACGTGGCCGCCGCCGCGCTTCGAGGCGAGGAACTCGAAGAGCTGCTTCGGCTCGATCTCCTCGATGGGTGACAGCGGACGGATGCCGCGCGACGCCAGGAACGAGCCGAACGGCTCGAAGTTGCCGACGTGCGCGCTTACGAAGATCGATGGGCCACCGCGCAGCGGACCCTCGAATGTGCTCCATTGCGGGATCGTCACGATCCGGTCCATGCGCTCGAGGTCGTAGTGCGGCGCGCGCAGCAGCTCGACGTAGTAGCGGGCGTGGTTACGGAAGGCCGCGCGCACGAGGGAGCTGAACGTGGGGCCACTCGCCGGGCGCCCGGTGGCGGCGCAGACGCGAGCGAGGTTGGCTGCCACCAGGCGGCGACGCGCGGGCGCCAACCGGTACCAGGCGTCTCCGGCCAGATCGGCGAGGCCGTAGGCGAGGCGTGACGGCAGCCCCGCGACGATCCGGTCGGCGACCTCCAGCGCGACGCGCAACAGCATCAGGCGCTGATCTTCGTCCAGTCCTCGCCGCGTCGCGCGGCCGCGAGCGCCGCCAGCGCCTGTGCACGGTCCGCATCGGTCTCCGGCCAGACCGGCCGGAACATGTACCACTGGCCCGGATCCTCCGCGATCACGCCTCCCAGCGCATCGGCGACCGCCTGCGTCGCGCGGTGGATCTCGGCGGGCTCGGTGCTCGCGCAGAACACGAGCGGCAGCCCGCGCGCCACGAAGCGGTCGTCCCGCGTCCGCTGGCACGCGACCGGGAGCATGGCGGCCCCCGATTTCGCCGCCATGGTGGCCGGGCCGAGCGGAAACGTCGTCGCCTCGCCGCAGAACTCGACCGGCACGTCGCCGCGCCGGTAGCCGCCGTCGCAGAACAGGACGAGGTTCTGCCCGTCACGCACCGCCCGGAACAGGCCGCGGAGGTTGCGCCAGCCGATGAGGAAGATGTTCTGCCGGGCACGGGCCGCGGCCAGGTGATCGTAGAGGCGTCCGTAGCTCGTGTCGTCGGCCACCACGTGCATCGACTCGCCCATGAGCTTGAGGCGCGGGCCCAGCAGGTCCATGCCGCCGACGTGCACCGTGCACATGAGGACGCCCTTCCCGGACGCCTGCGCCTCGCCGAGCAGCTCGGGGTTCTCGATGTGCACGAGGCGCACGGCCTGCTCCTCGGTGATCTCGCCGATGCGCATCATGTCAACGAGGTACTTCGCGTAGTTTCGGAACGCACGACGCGCCGCGCGGGCCACGCGCGGGTCGTCCGGCGAGAGGCCGACGGGTCGGGCCAGATTTGCGTGCAGCAGCTGGCGCTTGGATCCGCCGAGATCGTAGGCCGCGTTGCCCGCCGCAGCGGCGGCCGGCAGCACGAGCCAGCGTGGCAGGGAGTTGATGACCCGCTCGGCGGCGCGGTACAGCCAGTAGGTCACGATCTCGCGCTTCCGCTCGGTCGGAGCGCCTCCCACGCGTGCGCGAGTGGCCCGCACCGAGGCCGCGGGCACGTCAGCCACCAGGCTCAGGAGACCGCCGCGGCAGCGGCCTTTGCCTTGGCTGCGGTGTGCGCAGGTGCCCTGCGCCTGATGCGCTTCGGCTGCGGCTCGGTTCCGACCAGCGTTTCGTTGTCGTCGCCGCGGATGAACGCCTCCACGCGGTTGTAGGCGACGTCATCGTGGATCTGGAGCGGCGGGCTCTTCATGAAGTACGAGCTCGGGGCCACGAGGGTGCCGGCGAGGCCGCGGTCGAGCCCGAGCTTCGCGCAGCGGACCGCATCGGTGATGACGCCGGCGGAGTTGGGCGAGTCCCACACCTCGAGCTTGAGCTCGACGTTGAGCGGCACGTCGCCGAAGGTCGTGCCCTCCATGCGGATGTGGCACCACTTGCGGTCCTTGAGCCAGGGCACGTAATCGGAGGGCCCCACGTGCACGTCGTCATCGGCGATGTCGTAGTCGATCATGCTCGTCACCGCGTTCGTCTTGCTGATCTTCTTGGACTCGAGACGCTCGCGCTCGAGCATGTTGAGGAAGTCGGTGTTGCCGCCGAAGTTCAGCTGGTAGGTGCGGTCGATCCGCACCCCGCGGTCCATGAAGAGCCGCGTGAGCACGCGGTGCGTGATGGTCGCCCCGACCTGGCTCTTGATGTCGTCGCCGATGACCGGCAGGCCCGCCTCCGCGAAGCGGCGCTGCCAGTACGGCTCGCGGCCGATGAAGACGGGGATGGCATTCACGAACGCCACGCCCGCCTGGATGGCCTGCTCGGCGTACCACTTCGTCGCTTGCTCGCTGCCCACCGGCAGGTAGCTCACCATCACGTCCACCTTACGCTCGCGCAGGATGCCCACGATGTCGGCGGTCGGTCCGGGCGCCTTGGTGATGATCTGGCTGAGGTACTTGCCCAGCCCGTCGTGCGTCATGCCACGCTCCACCGGAACGCCGAGGTGCGGAACGTCGGCGAAGCGGTACGTGTTGTTGGGCACGGCGTAGATAGCCTCCGAGAGATCCTTGCCGACCTTGTTCGCGTCGATGTCGAAGGCCGCGGTGAACTCGATGTCCCTGACGTGGTAGCCGCCGAGGTCGACGTGCATCAGGCCCGGGACGAAGTCGCCGGCCTTTGCATCGGCGTAGTAGGTGCGACCCTGGACGAGGCTGCTGGCGCAGTTGCCGACACCGACGATGGCCACCCGGACCTTCCCGTCGTCAGGCCGCTTCCCGTTGCGTGCCGCCGCCGCGTGCGTGCCGTTGCCGGTCCCATTGCTCTTCTTCGCCATGTCAGCTCTCCCTGTTGTCGAGTGAAACCGCCTGGCTCTGGCGCCAGACGTGCCAGATGCGCTGCACGACCGTCGCCATGGTCAGGACGGCAATGATGGCCAGCGCGCCGATAAGACCGATCTCGTACCCGATCCCGGCGAGCGCGATGCCGGCAATGACGAGGACCAGCCGCTCCGTGCGTGGGGCGAGGCCGACGCTGGCGGTGAGGCCGATCCCCTCGGCGCGGGCACGCGCGTAGCTGACGAGGAACGAGCCCGCGAGCGCCACGAACGTCAGGAGCACCGGCCAGGCCGGATCCTCGTGGGCGAAGAGGAACCAACCGGCCACGCCGATGTACAGGATCGCCTCGCTCGCGCGGTCCAGGGTCGAGTCGAGGAAGCTGCCGAAGGCGGTGCCGCCGCCCTGGGCTCGCGCCAGCGCGCCGTCGACCGCGTCGAGCAGGGAACCCGCGGTGAGGACAGCCGCCCCGATGAGGAGCCAGCCTCCGCCAACCAGGATCGACGCGACGAGCGTGATGACTACGCCGATGACGGTGATCGTGTTCGGCGTGAGGTGCAGGGCGATGGCGAGCCCCACGATCGGGCGCAGCGTGGCCCGCACGGCATCCTTGACCCATGCCGGCAGCACGGAGTCTCCGCGACGGAGATCGTGCGTGTCCTGGCGGCTAGCTGACATCGGCCACCGCCCCCGAGGTGTCGCCCATCGATACGCCCGACGTGCCGCCGATGAGCCGAGCCTCCGCGTCGTGGAGCTCCTCGAATGCGGCCGTGCGGAGGCGGCAGATTGCCGTGCGGCCCTGGCGCTGGGTGTCGATGACCCCGGCGAGCCGCAGGATCCGGAGGTGCCAGCTGATCAGCGGCTGCGATAGGCCCACGTGCGAAGAGAGCACGTTCACCGGCATCGGTCCGATCTCGGCAAGCAGGCCGATGATCCGCAGGCGCGTCTCGTCTCCGAGCGCGCGGTACAGGACGCGAAGGCGCCGGAGGTCCTGCTCGGCAGGGGTGTCGAGTGGTGAGCCGACCAGAGAGCGGTTCTTTATCAAATGATCGCTTATATAAGGAATCGCTTATGTTATTCAGCATCCGGCAGCAGGTCAAGCGACGCGTCGCCTACCCTGCGCGGGTGAGCAGCGAGATCGAGCGCCCGTCCGTGGCGATGCACCCGGTCGCCGCGTGGGTGGTCCTCGTCTTCGCCAGCCTCGGCGTGCTGCTCGGTGGAGCCGAGTTGATGGTCGTGGCGATCGCACTGCCGTCGATCGTGGCTGATTTCGGCGGTTGGGCCGACCTCGCGGCAATCAGCTGGATCGTGAACGCCTACCTGCTCGCGTACGTGGTCGCCATGCCGCTGGCGGGCCGCGGGGCCGACCTGTGGGGCGCGCGCCGCCTCTATGTCGCGGCGCTCCTTCTGTTCGTGGTCGGCAGCGCCGGTGCCGGCCTCGCGCGATTCGCGGGGCCAGAGGATGGCCTCGCGTGGCTCATCGTCGCTCGCGTGGTGCAGGGCTTCGGGGGCGGCGCCCTCGTCCCGCTGTCGATGGCGCTCGCCAGCCACCTGTTCACCGGGCGCTCGCGCGCGGCGGCGCTGGGTCTGGAGGGTGCGGCGACGTACGTTGGCATGGCCATCGGCCCTGCCTACGGCGCATGGGTGCTCCTGAACTTCAGCCTGCCGATTCCCGGCCTGAACGTCGCGCCATGGCAGTGGATCTTCCTGCTGAACGTGCCGATCGGGATCGTCACCCTGCTGCTCATCTACGTCGTCGCCGGAGGGGTGGAGACTCCGCGAGTCCGTGCGTCACTGGACCTCGGCGGAGCCGCGCTGCTCGGGCTGGCGCTGGTGGCGGGAATCGGCGGCGTGACGGTCTCAGGCGCCCGCGGCTGGGCCGATCCCCTCGTGATCGGCGCGCTGCTCGCCGCGGCGGCCGCCCTGGTGGCGTTCGTCTGGCTTGAGGCCCGCGTGCGTTCCCCGCTGGTGGACCTGCGCCTCTTCCGCGACCGCGCCTTCTCGGCGGCGAACGCGGTCAGCCTGCTCACCGGCTACACGCTCGCCACCGCGATCATCGGCGGCCCGGTGTTCGTCAATCGAGTGCTCTTCGGGAGCGACGGGCAGGCTTCGCTCGTCCTCACCGCGCTGACCCTGGCGGTGGCGGTCGGCGCGCTGCTCGGTGGGCTGCTCGCCGGATTCATCGGCGAGCGGATCGTGACGCTCGCCGGCATCGCGCTCACGGCCGTCGCGCTGTGGCTCGGGCTCGGATGGGGCGTCGAGACCGAGATCGATCGGCTGGTCCGCGACCTCGCGCTCTTCGGCGCCGGGTTCGGGCTCACCGTTTCGCCACGCGCCACGGCGGCGGTGGAGGCGGCGGGCGCGGGCGCGTACGGCGTCGCCAGCGCCATGCTCCAGATCACGCGGACGATCGGCATGAGCGTTGCCTCGCTCTGCTCACGAGCATCGGTCAGAACCGCATCGGCGAGCTGTCCGCGCTCATCCTCGACCCGACACGACGCGACGCGCTGCTCGTGGAGATCGGGCGCCCCGAGTTTGTCGGCGTCGATCCGCTCACCTCGCTCGCGCTCGTCGACGTGCTGGAGACGTGGTCTCGGGGGGAGGCGGCGGGGGTGCTGCGCCTAGTCTTCGCTATCGCGCTCGGGGTCGCACTCGTCACGCTGCTGCCCGCGTGGTTCGTGAGCGGACGACGCGCGTCGGATCGGTCCGCCTAGCCGGCGGGATCCGCGATGACGACGAACTCGCCCCAGTTGCGGTTGAAGCCCTGGGAGGTCTGGAGCGTGAGCCGTTCATAGCCGGTGGGTTGGATCCAGAAGATGCCCTCGTCACAGGTGTCGTGCAGCTGGAGCGCGAGAGGAGGGTCAGTCGGGTTCATGGCGGGATCGGCACCCGCATCGGGGCAGGGCACGTTGGGCCGGACCTCGGTCACCAGGTAGCTGCGCACCGAATCGTCCGACATGAGGACCTTCACCTCGGCACCGAGCTGCACGTTCCACATCGGCTTGAAGAGCGATTCGGCCGCGTGCGCGAAGATGTACGAGTTGTCGTTCTGTCCCGGCTGGGAGCTTCCCTGGAGGATGTAGGCGGTGTCACGCGGTGGGAAGTTGTCGGTCGCCGCGTCCTGCGACTGCTGAATGAGTACGTTGACCCCGACGGATGGGATCTCGAGCTGGACGGCGACCGTGCCTGCCGGTAGCGGCGTGGGCGCCGGCGCCGGCGTCGCCTCGGGAGCCTCGCTGGGGGTCGCGGCCGTCGGCTCGGGGGTCGGCGACGCCTGCGCAACCTGTGACGAGGGCTCGACGATGGGCGGCAGGCTGCTGGTCGGACCCCTGTCGGTGCCGCGAGTGCCGATGATGATGAGGATGATTCCCGCCACCGCGAGGGTGGCAGGGATCCCCCACGCCAGGAGACGCTTCACGTGACCGAGTCTAGCCGCAGCCCCGAGTCGCCGCTCCACCGGGCCATCGACCTCGCGCAGGTCGCCCTGCGCGCCGAGCCGTCAGGCCTGCTGACCGACTTCGACGGGACGCTCAGCGGCATCGTCGGCGATCCGACCGAGGCCCGTCTCGTCGATGGCGCCGCAGACGCACTCGCCCGTCTCGCCGAACGGCTGGCCTCCGTCGCGATCATCACCGGCCGCGCCGCGGGCGACGCGCGCCAGCTCGTCGATGTGTCGGGCGTGCTGGTGGTGGGCAACCACGGCGTCGAGTGGCTCGCGCCGGACGCCTCCGATCCGGAGTCATCTCCCGAGGCCGCGGTGGTTGCGGCACGGCTGGAGGCGACCCTCGCGGCGGTTCCGACAGATCCGGGGGTGGTGATCGAGCGCAAGGGCCTGTCGGCGACCGTCCACTACCGGAACGCGGCGCATCCCCCATCGGCCCGGGACGAGATCCTGCGGGCCGTGGGGGACGCCTCGCTGCACGGCATCGAGGTTCGCGAGGGTCGGATGAGCGTCGAGCTGCGGCCTCGGGGGCTCGGCGACAAGGGGCGAGCGGCGCGCGCCATCGTGGAGCGGCATGCGCTGCGGGGCGTGGTCGTCATGGGCGACGACCTCACCGACCTCGACATGTTCGAGGCCGTGGCCGAGCTGCGCGCCGCGGGCCGCATCGCGGCCGCGATCATCGGCGTCGGCGCTTCGGACGGGGAGGTGCACCCCGACGTGGTCGCCGCCGCGGACGCCATGCTCGCGGACCCGGACGAGGCTGCCGCGTTTCTGCGGGCGCTCGCTCTACGGTGACCCCGAGCGGTCAGCGGGAGCCGAAGATCTCCGCGAGATCCTCGAGCTGCCGGCGCAGCCACCACCTGATGTCCTCGCGCTCGACGCCGCGACGCAGCTTCGTGAGCCGACGCTGGCGCTCGTCGGGCGCCAGCGCCAGGGCACTCGCCAGCGCGTCCGCCGTCCCGACGATGTCGGCCGGCGCGACCGCCAGGCTGCCCGCGGCCATCTGGTCGAAGGCGCCGGCGGTCTCCGACAGGACGAGCACCGCGTCGCGCTCCGCGACGATCACCGCCTCCTTGGCGACGAGGTTCATGCCGTCGATGAGCGGGTTGACCAGCACGACGTCGGCGATGGACATCGCCGCCAGGCCCTGCGCGTAGTCGTTCTCGTAGAAGAGCTCGATCGGCCGCCAGTCGGCCCGCCCGAACCGGGCGTTGATGCGGTCGACCGTGTCCTGGACCCGCCGACCGTAATAGCCGTACTCCCGGAGCGCGGTGCGCGACGGGACGAGGAAGGCGAGGAAGCTGATGTCGCCGCGGAGACGCGGCTGGCGCTGGAGGAGCGCCTCGAAGGCCAGGAAGCCGCGATTGATGTTCTTCGATGGTTCCATGCGGTCGACGCGCACGATCACCTGCCTGCGGGCGCGGGCGAGGAGCTGGTCCGCCCGCCGACGAGCTGCCTGCGAGCGCGCCACCCGCCGCGTCGCATCGACGTCGATGCTGATCGGGTAGTGGCGCACGTGCGTCGTGCGGCCACCGCGTCTCACGCGCCGTGCGTCGTAGTCGACCTTCGCGTCGGGGAGGAACGACTCGACGCTGCGCATGAAGTTGTGGGCGTAGCGCTCGGTCTGGAAGCCGACGACGTCGTTCGCGAGCAGACCGGTCAGCAGCGCCTCGCGAATGGCCGGGGCAATGGTCTGCCAGATGGAAGACGGCGGCCACGGGATGTGGGTGAAGTGGCTGAGCACCGCGTGCGGCAGCGCCGCGCGTATCGGCCCGGCGGCGAGGTACAGGTGGTAGTCGTGGAGCATGATTCGCGGCCGCTTGTCGCGCCCGGCCTGCGCGACGAGCTCGCGCGCGAACCCGTCGTTGAGGGCAACGTACCCGCGCTCCCAGGCGCGCATCACCGTGGCGTCGATGTTCGGGCGCTCCGGCAGGTTCCACATCTGGTGCTGGAGGAACCACAGCAGCGGGTTCGCGATGACGTTGTACGCCTGGTCGTACACCGCGCGATCGGCGACGACGAAGCGCAGCCGCAGCGCGTCCTCATCGCCCGCGGCCCGAGCGAGCAGCTCCGGGTCCGCGGCGGCCCGTCGATCTCCATCGCTCATCGCCGCGGCGACCCAGGTCACCGGGACGTGTCGTGCGACCTGGCCCAGGGCGGTGACGAGGCCGCCCGACCCGCGGCGGGGGCGCAGGCTGCCGTCCGAGCCCGCCGCGAAGGTCAGCGGCCCGCGA
>Ga0136619_10000205_pt1 | contig 21618 bp, 18 predicted proteins | sample AntDrymUQ3532106_2_FD_104807 | JGI IMG/M metagenome (GOLD analysis project Ga0136619, IMG submission 104807) | Polar desert sand microbial communities from Dry Valleys, Antarctica - metaG UQ353 (21.06) | ecosystem: Environmental > Terrestrial > Soil > Desert | place: Antarctica: Dry Valley...
CCTCGTCGGTCGACACCAGGCTGGCGATGAACCGCGGGCTCTGCTCGTTGAACAGCCGAACCGCGGTGGCCAGGTCGGGGACGATGACCAGCGATACCTCGGGACTGTCCTCCCACTCCCACTCGTGGCCGAGCCGGTCGTCCGGCAGCACCTCGGTGCGCGGCTCGTCGACCTGGCCCTCGGCCCGGGCGATGCGGGCAGGGGCGAACCATGGCTCCGGGATCATCCCTTCGCTGCCCTCGGCGACGTGGAGCTTGGCCACGGTGCCCCGTCGCCTACCCGCCTCGTCCAGGGCATCGAGGAAGCGAGGCACCAGCTCGTCGGCGGCGGAGGCGATCACGCAGCAGGTGTTGAGGGTGTTGCAAACCTTGCGGTCGAGCGATCGGACCACCACGGAGGCGAACATGTCGGGGTCGGCGTGCTCGGAGGCGACGATCCACGCCCCCCCGGTCCCGTGAAGGCTGACCGGCACCCCTGCCTGCCGAGCCACCGCCCCCAGCTGGGCAACGGCCGGGCCCGAGCCGCGAGCCACCGCCAACGCCAGGCGCCGGTCCGAGAACAGGGCCCAACCGGCGGAGCGCTCGGGGCTGGCCACCAGCGACACCGCTCCCGGCGGAAGGTCGGATGCGGCGAGGGCGGGATCGAGGGCGTGTTCGACGATGGCCTCGGCGGTGCCCAGAGCGTCGGACCCGATGCGGAACACCATGGTGTTGCCCGAGCGCAGCACCCCGGCGCCGTCGGCGAACACGTTGGGCCTGCCCTCGAACACGAACCCGACCACGCCGAGCCCGGTCTGCACCAGATCGACCTGCCAGCCGGGATGATCGATCGTCTCCACCACGGCGTTGCGGCCGGACGGCGCTTTCGCCCAGCCCCGCAACCCATCCACCATGCCGGCGCGCATCGTGTCGGACAGGACCAGCCGGGTTACCGAGCGTCCCCGCTCCCTCGCCGAGGCGACATCGGCCTCGTTGGCGGCGGCGACGGGGGCGAAGCTGTCCTCGCCGGCGATCAGGTCGGCAAAGGCCTCGAAGAAGCGGGTGATCTGGTTGTCGGTCACCGTGCCCATCCGGTCGAAGGCCGCCACCGCGGCGTCTACCGCCGAGGTGACCATGCCGTGCACCGACGCCGGGATGTGGAGGAGGTCACCGGTGGTCTGCACCACGACCAAGCGGTCGCCGAGAGAGAAAGCGGCGGCAAGCGCCTCGTCGACCACCGCCACCCGGTCGCCGCCATAGGGGATGGGCATACCCGCCGTCAGGTTCTCCAGCCGCATCACGCCACGGTATCAGCACCGGGCCCGCCCCGTCACCCGAATCACGGTGGAGAACGTGGACCTTCTGCCAGATCTGCGAGAGATGCCAATGGTCACCGACCCGATCTCGTTGACGATGGCCAGGAGGAGGGGGTCGGTGGGCCTGCCTCGGCTCCGACCTCGGCGGCTTGGGCGAAACCGACCGGCGGCGTGGAGCGGCACCACCGGCCCGTCGGTGGTGACGGTGATCCCGGTCGGGTTGAGCACCGCGGGGCGCTCGCCCCGTGGACGCCGACGCCGGCGTCCGACCCGCGCCACATCGTCTCACCACGCTGCGACAATCAGCGGATGCGGATCGTCTCGCTGCTCCCCTCGGCCACCGAGATCGTCGTGGCGCTCGGGCTCGAGGACCAACTCCTCGGGGTCACCGACGAGTGCGACCACCCCGCCGTCCGGTCGAAGCGAGTGGTGGTCAGGGCCCGACAGCCGGCCGGGCTGACCCAGGGCGAGATCGACGCCTGGGTGACCGAGCAGGCACCCAACGGTGGGTTGTACCGGCTCGACGACGCCGCCATCGCCGACATCGCCCCCGAGCTCGTTCTCACCCAGGACCTGTGCCGGGTGTGTGCCGTGCCCACCGGCGACGTCGATGCCGCCCTGCAACGGGTCGGGTGCCCGTCGCAGGTGGTAACTCTGGAGCCGCTGACACTCGACGACGTCATCGCCACCGTGGTCGCCGTCGCCGACGCCGCCGGGATCGGCGAGCACGGCCGCCGGGTCGCCGCCGGTCTCCGGGCCAGGCTCGATGCCGTGAGGGCAGCGATCGCCAACCGCCCACCCGTCCCCACCCTGGTGCTGGAGTGGCTCGACCCCCCATACACCGCCGGCCACTGGGTGCCAGACGTGGTGCGGGCGGCGGGCGGGGAGCCGCTGCTGGGGACCAGCGGGTGCCGGTCGCAACCGACCGACTGGGAGACCGTGGGCCGGACCCGGCCCGAGGTGGTGGTGCTGGCCCCGTGCGGGATCGATCCGCGGGCGAGCTGGGACCTGGCGAGCGTGGTACCGGCCGGGATCATGGGACCCCGAACCGTGGCCGCCGACCTGGCCCGGCCGGGACCGGGGCTGGTGGATGCGGTGGAGGCGCTGGCGGCGGTGCTCCACCCGGACACCGGGCTGCCCCTCCGTCCCGAGGTGATGGTCCCCCGGCCGGGCGGTGACACCTAGCCGCCGACACGCCCGCGCCCGTGCTCGGTACGACCCGACCACGCCCTCCGGTTACCTGCCGCAACCGGCCGCATCCGGTTTGGTGGTCATGCCGCGACAACCGGATGACCGGGTCCTGGCGACGTCCAGTCCAGGACACAAGACCTAGCGGAGCACGACCAGATCGTCGCGGTGGATGACGACCCCTCCGGTCACCCTGCTGTGATGCCCCAGCGCCCCCCGGATGGCGTCGGCGCTCATCTCGGTGCGGCCCTTGGCGATGAGGAGGCCCCCCGGGTCGAACACCTCGACGGCGGCGGCCGCAGGGAACGAGCCCTCGACCCCGACCACCCCGACCGGGAGCAGCGACCGGCCTCCGTCCACCAGGGCGGCGGCCGCACCGGCATCGACGGTGAGCCGCCCCTCCGAGGGCAGCCCGAAGGCGATCCACAGTCGACGCGCCGACAGCTTCGATGGCCGGGGCTCGATCCAGGTGCCGACCTCGTCGCCTCCGACGGCGCGGGCGACCACGTCCGGCTGGCGGGCGTCGGCCACCACGGTCGGGATCCCCGACCAGGCGGCCATGCGGGCGGCGGCGATCTTGGTGGCGACCCCTCCCGACCCCAGCGAGCCGCGCCCGGTGGATCGGTACAGCTCGTCGAGGATGGTGTCGGTGTGGCGAACCGCCGAGAGCAGCTCGGCGTCGCCCAATCTGGGATCGGTGGAGAACAGCCCCTTGGTGTCGGTGAGCAGCACCAGCATCCCGGCGCCGACCAGGTGGCCCACCATGGCGGCAAGCCGGTCGTTGTCCCCCAACTTGAGCTCATCGACGACCACGGTGTCGTTCTCGTTCACGATCGGGACCACCCCGCGGCTCAGCATCCGGGCGAGGGCGGCCCGACCGTGGAGGTACTGGGCCCGATTGGCGAGGATGTCGCGGGTGAGCAGGACCTGGCCGACGATGATGCCCTGCGCATCGAAGCGGCGGGTATATGCCTCCATCAACCGCCCCTGGCCAACGGCGGCGGCCACCTGCAGCCCCGGCAGATCGCGGGGACGCTCGGTGAGCCCGAGGGCGGGGAGCCCGGCGGCGACGGCGCCCGAGGTGACCAGGACGGGGCGGTAGCCGGCACCCCCCAGAGCCACGATCTGGGCGACGGTCCGCTCGATGGCGGCGTCGTCGAGACCGCCGGAGGGGAGCGCCAGGCTGGAGGACCCGACCTTGATCACCACCGCCGCTCCGGCCGGTACCGGGCGCCTCATTCCTCCGCCTCCACGTCCTGCTGGTCGGGATCGTAGGTGAACACCAGATCACCGATCCTGACATCATCCCCCGGCTCGGCCCCCGCCGCCGCCAGGGCGTCGTCGACCCCGAGCCGGCGCAGCCGGTCGGCGGCGACATCGGCCGCCTCGGGAACGGTGAGGTCGGCCAGCCCCACCGCCCTGGCGGCCGAACGTCCCTCGACCACCCAGACCTCGCCCTGGCGCCGCACCGTGAAGCTGGGGGGGAGGGGGCGATGAAGGACGAAGCCCTCCCGGTCGGGTGCGGTGCGCTCCACCACCCCCACCGCATCGGCGATGGCGTACGACAGCTCGTCGAGACCTTCGCCCGTCGCCGCCGAGATGCGGTGCACCGGCTCGTCACCCGCCCCACGCAGGTCGGGCCCCTCCACCAGGTCGGCCTTGGTGATCACGACGATCTGGGGGCGGGCGGCGAGATCGGGGGAATGCAGCCGCAGCTCGTTGCGGAGCACGGCGAGCTGGGTGTCGATGTCCGCCTCCTGGATGGCGGTGGGGTCGAGCATCACCACCAGGACCGAGGCCCGCTCGGTGTGGCGGAGGAACTCGTGGCCCAGCCCCCGCCCCTCGGCCGCCCCCTCGATCAGCCCAGGAATGTCGGCGAGCACGTACTGGCGATCGCCGATCTCGACGACGCCGAGGTGGGGCTGGAGCGTGGTGAAGGGGTAGTCGGCGATCTTGGGCTTGGCCGCCGACAGCCGGGAGATCAGCGTGCTCTTGCCCGCATTGGGGAAGCCGATCAGGGCGGCGTCCGCCATCAGCCGCAGCTCGAGATTGATCGATGCCGTCTCCCCGTATTCGCCCTGCTCGGAGTACGAGGGGGCGCGATGGGCCCTGCCGACGAAGGCGGCGTTGCCCTTGCCTCCCCGGCCTCCCCTGGCGACGGTCACCCGCTGTCCCGGGTCGACCAGGTCGGCGAGCACGGTGCCCTCCCCGTCGCGCACCACGGTGCCCAGCGGGACCGGGAGCTCGAGGTGGCCGCCATGGCGGCCGTGCCGCAGATCGCCCTCGCCGTGGGTACCGGAATCGGCCGACCAGTGGGGCTGCCGGGCGTACGAGAGCAGGCTGGCCACATCGGGGTCGGCGACGATGACCACGTCGCCGCCGCGCCCGCCCGAACCACCGGTCGGCTTGCCGCGGGGACGGCTCTTCTGGCGGAGGAACGAGGCGACGCCTGCTCCGCCGGCGCCACCCTTCACCTCGACACGGACGCGGTCGACGAACACCTCAGCGCATCCGGGAAGGGGAGGGCTCAGCCGGCGACGATGTCGACCAGCCTGCGACCGCGGCGGCTACCGAACTGCACGGTGCCCTCCACCTTGGCGAACAGGGTGTCATCGCTGCCCCGACCGACATTGGCGCCGGGGTGGATGCGGGTGCCGCGCTGGCGCACCAGGATGGACCCGGCGGGGACCGCCTGGCCGTCGAACACCTTGGGCCCGAGCCGCTTCGCCGCCGAGTCGCGGCCGTTCTTGGTGGATCCACCGGCCTTGGTCTTCGACATCTCAGCCCTCCTCGCTGTTCTCGACGGTGTCCGCCACCGGCTCCCCGCCGGAGACGGGCTCGGTCTCGGCGCCCGCATCGGCGCCGTCGGCCTTGGACGTGGACGCCTTCTTGGAGGCGGCACCGGTGATGCCGGTCACCCGCAGCGTGGTGTACGTCTGGCGATGACCCTGATGGCGGCGGTAGCCGGTCTTCGGCTTGTACTTGAAGACCTCGATCTTCTCGCCCCGGTGCTCGCCGAGCACCTCGGCGGTGACGGTGGCATTCCCCAACGCCTCGCGGTCGGAGATCACGGTGCCGTCGTCACCGACCACCAGCAGCGGGGTGAAGGTGACGGTGCCGTCCGTGACCCGCATCCGCTCGACGTCGATGACGTCGCCCTCACGGACCTTGGATTGCTTTCCGCCGGCGCGGATGATGGCGTACATGGTCTCCTCGCAGATCATCGGGCCCCGCCGTTGCGCCGGCTCGACAGGGGCGAACGACGGCGCGGCACGGATGCCGGAGCGGACCACAGCTTAGCGGCTCGGGGCGATCCCCCATCCGCCCAACGGGTACCCTTCAGGAAGGATCCACCGACATCGCCCGGGGCATGGGAGTCCCCTGGGTGGCGGAATCCTCGTAGAGGACGACCCCCCTGCCGTTGCAGTTGGGGCAGATCTCCGAGAACGACTCGAGCAGCCCGGCCGACACGTTCTTGCGGGTCATCTCGACCAGCCCGAGGTTGGACACCTCGAACACCTGGGTGCGGGTCTTGTCCTTGGCCAGATGCTCACGCAGCCGGAGCAGCACCGCTTCGCGGTTCTTGGAGATCTCCATGTCGATGAAGTCGATGACGATGATCCCGCCGATGTCGCGCAGCCGCAGCTGGCGGGCGATCTCTTCCGCCGCCTCCAGGTTGTTCTGGAGCACGGTCTGTTCGAGGTTGGTGTGGCCCACGTACCGGCCGGTGTTGACGTCGATGACGGTGAGCGCCTCGGTGCGGTCGACCACGATGTGCCCGCCGGACGGCAGCCACACCTTGCGGTCGAGGGCCTTGCGCAGCTGATCCTCGACGTGGAAGCGCTCGAAGATGGGAACCTGGTCGGCGTACAGCTCGACCTTGGTGGTGAGCTCGGGCTCGGTGCTCTCCAGGTATCCCAGCACCTGGCGGTGGACCTCGGCGGTGTCGATGATCAGCCGCTTGAAGTCCTTGGTGAAGTGCTCGCGGATGACCCGGAGCACCAGCGGCGGCTCCTCGTAGATCAGCGCCGGTGCCGCGGTGCCGGTCTTCTTGGTGGCGATTTGCCTCCACACCTCCTCGAGCCTGGCGACGTCTGCGGCGAGGTCCTCGCCGGTGGCGTCCTGGGCTGCGGTGCGGACGATGACCCCCATGCCCTTGGGGCGGATTTCGGAGACGATGTCACGGAGGCGGTGCCGCTCGTCGTCGGACAGGCGGCGCGAGATACCGTTCACCTCGGCGTCGGGGGCGAGCACCAGGTAGCGGCCCGCCAGGCTGATCTGACTGGTGAGCCGGGAGCCCTTCTTACCCATGGCGTCCTTCACCACTTGGACCAGCACCGAGTCTCCGGGCTTGAGGACCATCTCGATGCGGGCCCGCTTGCCCTCGATCTCGGCGTCGTCGTAGTTGACGTCGCCTGCGTAGAGCACCCCGTTCTTGCCCTCGCCGAAGTCGATGAAGGCGGCCTCCATCCCGGGAAGCACGTTGCGGACCTTGCCGATGTAGACGTTGCCGACCAGCGACTGGCGGTCGGACCTGGTCACGTAGTGCTCGACCAGTACCGGCCCCTCGAGGACCACGATCTGGGTCTGGTGGGGGTTGGACCGGACCAGCATCTGCTTGCGGGCGGTCTCGGGGGGAGGGACCACGACCAGATGGGGCCTGCGGCTGTCGTCGCGCCTGGTGCGCGAGCCGTGGTCGGTGGTGCGGCTACGCCCCTGCGATGCCGTCGCCCGCCCGCCCGCCGACCTGCGGTCCTGTTCGGAGCCGGTCCTGGTGCGGGCGGGGGGAGCCTCGGTGGCCGGCGCCGAGAACCGGCGAACGGTGACCTCCTCCTTGCCTACCCGGCGGACCGTCCGATCCTCGGCCGCATCGCCGCGACGGAGCACCCGTGCGGCCTTCTTGCGGAAGAACGTCATGCAAACTCTCCTTGATGGGCTGCACCTGGCAGCGAGACGTGAGACGGGGTGCCGGGGGCACGGAACGGCGAGTGGTCGATCCAGGGAAAGCCCTGGCCGGCCGGGAGACGGAGACCGGGTGGCCGAGCACGATGACGAGGGCCGAGGCCGAAAGCATTGAGCTGTCCGAATACCAGTCTCGAAGATCTCCGGGGAGCGAACTCGCCAGGTCGTGCGGGCGACCCGGCCGGGTCTCAGGGTAGCACGCCGCCCGACCGCCCCTGAGGACCACCCAACCGGCACTGCTACCCTCGCCGCCATGCTGCCGCGGGCCGACCAGGGCTGGATCGAGGTCATCGCCGGGCCAATGTTCTCCGGCAAGAGCGAGGAACTGATCCGCCGCATCACCCGCTACCACATCGCCAGGGTGCCCACCCAGACCTTCAAGCCGACCATCGACGACCGCTACGCCGCGTCCGAGGTCGTCTCGCATTCGAAGCTGTCGACGGCGGCGGAACCGGTCCCCGATTCGGAAGCCCTGCTCCATGCCGTCGGCGACCGCACCGTGGTGGTCGGCATCGACGAGGGCCAGTTCTTCGACGACGGTCTGGTGGAGGTGTCGAGGCGCCTTGCCGGCGCCGGCAAGCGGGTGATCGTCGCCGGTCTCGACCTCGACTACCTGGGTCGGCCCTTCGAGCCGATCCCTTCGCTGATGATCAGGGCCGAGTACGTCACCAAGGCGCTTGCGGTGTGCCACCGCTGCGGCGGGCCGGGGCTGTTCACCCAGCGGGTGGTGCACGGCGACGAGCTGGTGGTGCTGGGCGCCGCCGGCGCCTACGAGGCCAGGTGCAGGCGCTGCTACGACCCCAGCGAGCTGCCCCAGGAGCGGTTCGCTCTCGAGGAGATCGGCTGATCTACAGGAGCTGGCGCTCGCCCGGGACCGGGGACCGCCGCATCCACACCCCGTGGCCCAACCCCAGGGCAATGCTCATGGCGATGAAGGCCGACCCACCGCTCGACATGAAGGGCAGCGGGAGCCCGGTGACCGGCATCACCCGCAGCGTCATCCCCACGTTGACGAAGACGTGGAAGCCCATGAGGGCGGCGACCCCGACGGCGAGGACCTGGGAGAAGCGGTCCCGGGCGTTGGCGGCGGCGACCAGCAGTCGCCAGATGATCGCCAGGTACAGGGCGAGGACCGTCACCGCGCCGACGAACCCGAGCTGTTCACCGACGGCGGTGAAGATGAAATCGGTCTCCTGTTCGGGGACGAAGCTGAGGTTGGTCTGGGTGCCCTCGAGCAGGCCCTTACCCAGGAAGCCTCCGGATCCGATGGCGGTGACGCTCTGGTTCTGGTTGTAGTTGGCGGTGGCGGACAGATCCGACGTGTCGTCCATGAAGGCGGTGATCCTGGTCAGCTGGTAGTCCTGGAGGGCGTTGATCTGGAGCAGGACGATGGTTCCCACCACGGCGACAAGTACCAGGAAGACCAGTTGACGCCAGGTGGTCCCGGCGACGAACAGCACCGCCGCCGAGATAAAGGTGAACACCAGCATCGTCCCCAGGTCCGGTTGGAGGAAGATCAACGTGGACGGGATCCCGACGATGACGGCGGTGCGGAGCAGCTGGTGCCACCGCAGCGGCCCCTCGCCGGTCTCGGACAGCAGGGCGGCCAGGGCAAGGATCACCCCCAGCTTGGCGAACTCGGACGGCTGGAGCTGGAAGGGACCGACCTCGATCCAACGGTTGGCTCCGAGGCGTGACGCCCCGATCGGGGTGAGCACCAGCAGCAACAGGGTGAGGGTGCCCAGGTAGATCACGGGCACCTTGGCCTTGAGCGGTCTGCTCTCGAACAGCGACACGGCGACGAAGGCGATCATCCCCACCAGAACGAACACCGCCTGGCGCTTCATCAGGAACCCCGGGTCGGCCCCGGCGGCGGCGAGCCGCGACGCCGAGGCGGTGTAGACCATCAGCACCCCGAAGGCGGAAAGCGCCAGGTAAGGCAGCACCAGCAGGAGGTCGGGACGCAGCGCCCGCTCCCGCTGCAGCAGACCGAGGGGTCGGGCGTCGGTGATCGCCATCAGTCCGTCACCCCCGAGCCGACCTCGATCTGGTGACCGGTGGTGGTACCGGTGAGCAGGTACTGGAGGACGGGAAGGGCGGTGGGAGCGGCGATCTGCCCGCCGCTGCCACCGCGCTCGATCACGATGACCACCACGTAGCGGGGGTCGTTGATGGGCACGACGCCGGTGAAGACGGCGGTGTCGACGTCCTCCTCGGCGGTCTCACCCTTGATCACCTCGGCGGTTCCGGTCTTCCCGCCAACCAGCTCGACCCCGGGCCCGAAGTCGGCGAAGGCACCCCGGGCCGTACCGGTGGGGCCGTTGACCACCTGGTGCAGGTCGCCGCGGAGGAACGCCACCGACTGCGGCGACAGGTCGATCCGGCTGGCGGCCACCGGGGTGTTCTCCCACACCAGATTCCCTGCCTGGTCGACCATGGCCTCGACCACCCTCGGTTGCCACAGGGTGCCGCCGTTGACCATGGCGGCGTATGCGTTGGCCAGCTGGAGCGGGGTCGACAGCACCGAGCCCTGGCCGATGACGGCGTTGAGCACGTCGCCGCCGGTCCACGGCCCGTCGCGCACCAGCCCTGGGGACTCCACCTGGGCCCGCTCGAACCACTCCCGGTCGGGGATGAGCCCGTCCTGCTCGAACGGAAGGTCGATACCGGTCGGCTCGTCGAAGCCGAAGCGCCGGGCCCACTGCTGGAGGAGGTCCTCGGCGATGGTGCCGCCCTGGTTGCCCTGACGGTTGGTCCAAATGTTGAGGGCGATCTGCCAGAAATAGAGGTCGCACGACGTCTGCAGCCCGGAGTGCAGATCGACCTCACCGTGACCGTCGGAGATCCAGTCGTTGAGCACCTGCGGGCTGCCGTCGGTGAACAGGAACTCGAGCTGCCCGTCGCAGAAGTAGGTGGCGTCGGCGGCCTGGGCATCGCCCTCGAGGGCGAAGATCCCCTCCTCGAGGGCGAGCATGTATGCCACCGTCTTGAACGTCGAGGCAGGGGCATACTCGCCCTGGATGGCGAAATTGTTGAACACCGCCAGCTCGGACAGGCGGTCCCACTCCGCCTGGTTCACCCCGTCGACGAAGATGTTGGGGTCATAGCCGGGCACGGACTCCATCGCCACGACGGCGCCGTTGGTGGCGTCGAGCACCACCCCGACGGCCCTCACCGGACAGCGCGGGTCGTCGGCGGGGTCGCAGTCCGTCTGGTAGTTGTCGCGGGCCGCCTGGAGACCGTCGAGCAGGGAGTCACGGAGGATCGCCTGAACGTCGAGGTCGACGGTGAGCACCAGGTTGTCGCCGGGTGCGGGCGCCTGCTCCCCGATCACCTCGAGCACGTTCTGCTGGGCGTCGATGCGGTACTTGATCATCCCGGGGGTGCCCCGGAGCTCGTCGTCGTACTGCCGCTCCACGCCGGCCCTGCCCACCCGGTCGGTCGGGCTGATCCCCGGCTTGGTGATGTCTTCCTCGTTGGGGTCGCCGATGTAGCCGACAAGATGGCCGCCAAGCTCTCCGTGGGGATAGATCCGCACCGGCTGCGGCAGCACCGAGACCCCGGGGAAGTCCTCGGCGTACTCGACCAGCCGCAGCGACTGCTGGTCGCTCAGCTCCTCGACCAGGGTGAGGCGGTCGGACCGGTTCCTGGCGGTGTCGACCGCCGAGCGCACCTCGTCGGCGGGGATCCCGGTCAGGGTCGAGAGGCGCTGGATGAAGTCCGGCTCGCCCGGGTCATCGACGTCGGGGACCAGCGCCCCGTCGAGCACGGCGGCGAGCGCAGGTTGGGTGCCCGCCATCAACCGTCCCTGGCTGTCGCGGATCTCTCCGCGCGGCGCCGGGGTCTCCACCACCCGCACCTGGTTGGTCTCGGCGAGGGCCTGGTACTCGGTGGATGCGGTCACCTGCACCGCCCACAGCCGCAGGGTGAGGACGCTGAAGAGGGCCATGAAGACCATTCCGAGCACGGTGAGGCGGGCGCCGGTGCTCATCGCCGGGCCCAGGTCCTCACCGAGCGATCGCGCAGCAGCCTGCTCACCGCGGGCACGACGCCGGCGGCAGCGATCACGGTGTAGAGGGCGGTGATGACAAGCTGCTTCACAAGACCCGAGGTGGTGAGGAGCGACTGCCCGAAGAGGGTACTCGTCACCAGGAACAACGCCTGGGCCAGCAGCGCCAGCAGGAAGATTCCGAACCCAACCAGGGGAACCGCCTCGTCGGCGCGGTGGCGCAGCCGGAGGGTGAGGTAGGCGATGACGACATGGACCATCGCCCACAACCCGAGTGGGGAACCGCCGAGCAGGTCGACGAGAAGCCCTGCGGTGAACCCGAGCAGCAGCGCCGGCTCGGGGTCCAGGTAGCGCACGCAGGCAACCACCACCGCCAGCACCAGCATCGGGGCTGCGCCCAGCGGTTGGATCCGGCCCGCTCCGAACAGGGTGGTCTGGATCACCACGGCGACGAACACCAGGAGGATCGAGAGGGCGACGGGACGGGCGCTCACTCGACCGTCACCGGACCGAGGGGCACGTCCACGAGCTCGCCCGTGTCCGGGTCGATGACGGCGTCAAGCGGCGACCAGCCGACCACGACCTTGACGTAGTCGAGCTCGGCCAGCTGGATCGAAGGGGTGACGGTGGTGATCAGGGCGAAGCCCGCCACTGCCTCGGCGGGTTCGGCCACGACCCCGACCGGGATCCCCGGAGGGAAACGGGTGCCGTCGGTCACCAGCCGCTCGCCCTGCTGCACCGGCTTGGTGGTGCCGAACATCTTGAGCTCGAGCGGGCCTGCGCCCCTGCCCTCGATCCATCCGGTCTCGTTGGTGCCCAGATCCCGCACCCCGACCCCGCTGCGGGGATCGGTGATCAGCCGCACCCGCGCCGAGTTCTCGGCGACGAAGTCGATCCGCCCCACCAACCCGTCCTCGTCGATGACCGCTTGGCCCACGGCGATCCCGTCGGCGATCCCCCGGTCGATCCAGCGCACCTGGTCGAAGTCACTCGGTGCGAGCGAGGCGATCCGGGCGGTCACCGTCGCCACGTCCGTCGGTGGTTCGAGGTCGAGGATCCGTTCCAGCTCGGTGAGGCGGTTCTGCATGGCCTGCACATCGAGAAGCTGCTGACGCAGGGCGTCGTTCTCCGACCGCGCCACCGCCAGCTCGTCCCTGAGCCCTGCGATGTTGGAGACCCCGTCGATGAAACCGGCAATGGGTCTGGCAACGGCGGTGGCGAGCTGCTGGACCGGGGCGAACAGCGACTGGGCCCCGGTGCGCAGCATCGCTCCCATACCGGCCCCATCCGCACGAACGTCGAAGGTGGCGATGAGGAACGACAGCATCACCAACCCGACCAACAGGACGGTGGATCGCTCGAATCGGCGAAACGGGAGCATGTGAATTGCTTTCCTCCACCCGGCCGGGGGGCCTGGCCCAGGGTCAGGCCCGACCGCTCGAGGAGAGCACGACGCCGAGCACGTCGAACTCCTCGAGGCAGGCTCCCGACCCGAGCACCACCGACTGCAACGGGCGATCGGCGGTGACGATCGGCATGCCGGTCTCGCTCGCCAGCCGCATGTCGAGACCGCGCAGCAGCGCCCCCCCACCGGTGAGCACGATCCCACGGTCCATGATGTCTGCGGCGAGCTCGGGTGGCGTCTTGTCGAGGGTGAACTTGACCGCGTCGACGATCGACTGCACCGGTTCCTCGATCGCCTCACGCACCTCGGAGCTGGACAGCACGATGGTCTTGGGGAGCCCGCTGATGAGGTCGCGGCCTCGAACCTCGGCGGCGGGCTCGTCGCGGTACGGCCAAGCTGACCCGATGGCCATCTTGACCTGCTCGGCGGTGCGCTCGCCGAGCATCATGTTGTACTCCTTCTTCACCCACGAGATGATGGCCTCGTCCAGCTCGTCGCCGCCGATGCGGATGCTGCGCGACACCACGATGCCGCCGAGCGAGATGACCGCCACCTCGGTGGTGCCGCCCCCCATGTCGACCACCATCGAACCGGAAGGCTCGTGGACGGGCAGACCCACCCCGATGGCGGCCGCCATCGGCTCCTCGATGGTGTAGGCCCGTCTGGCGCCGGCGTGGTACGCCGCCTCCTCGACGGCGCGGCGCTCCACCGCGGTGATCCCCGAAGGGACGCAGATCACGATGCGGGGTCGGGCCGAGAGGCGACGGTTGTGCACCTTGTCGATGAAGTAGCGCAGCATCTTCTCGGCGATGTCGAAGTCGGCGATGACGCCGTTGCGCAGGGGACGGATGGCCTGGATGTACGACGGGGTGCGCCCGATCATCCGCTTGGCCTCCATCCCGACCTCGAGCGGGCGGTTGTCGCGGGTGTTGATGGCGACGACCGACGGCTCGTTGAGCACGATGCCGACCCCGCGCACGAACACCAGGGTATTTGCGGTACCGAGATCGATCGCCATGTCGCGGCCGGCGACGGAGAAGATGGAGTTGCGCATGGAATCCGCCATGGGGTTATGCAGTCTAGGTCCGATCGGTGGCCGGGTGTCCGGGGAAGCCCTGCTCCTCCCTGAACCACCGCTTGAAGGACTTGAACCACCGCTTCAGGGGGATCAGGGGAAGAAGATCGCCAGCTCGCGGGCGGCGCTCTCGGCGGAGTCGGAGCCGTGCACGAGGTTCTCGGTGACCACCGTGCCGTAGTCGCCCCTGATGGTGCCCGGCGGGGCTGCGGCCGGGTCGGTCGGCCCCATCAGGGTGCGGCCGACGGAGACCGCCGACTCCCCCTTCCAGGCCATCGCCACCACCGGGCCGCTGGTGATGAAGTCGAGGAGCTCGGGGAAGAAGCTCTTCTCGACGTGCTCGGCGTAGTGGCGCCGCGCCAGCTCCTCGTCGATGGTCAGCATCCGCACGTTCTCCAGGGTGAGACCCTTGCGCTCGAACCGGGAGATGATCTCGCCCACCAGACCGCGGGCGATCCCGTCCGGCTTCACCATGACGTACGTCTGCTCGATCGCCATCACTACCTCGGGATGTATTCGAATCACCTGCGACCCGTGGAGACGGGTTACGCGGTTCGCTGCGGTGCGGCCGGTGCCGCCCTCCTGGGGGCGCTGTCGAGGGACGGGGCTGACCGGGATGGCCTTCGGCTGCGGGGACGGCGGGATGGTAGTGCGGTTCCGGTGAAGCCCCGACCTGAGACCGTCAGCCCGATGCGGTGAGGGCGGTGCGGGCCTCGCCGACCACGTACAGCGACCCGGTGACCACCACCGTGTCGGAAGGAGCGGCGGCGGCCAGGGCGGCGGCGACGGCGGCTGCAACCGGGGTCCTCACCTCGACCGGCACGTCCGGCCCGAAGACGGCGGCGGCGGCGGCGGCGACCTGCTCGGAGGGGAGCGCCTTGCCGTCGGCGGCGCTGGTGGCGATCACCCGATCGACCAGCCCGACCAGCGGCGCCAGCAGCGTGGCGGGGTCGCGGTCGCCCCCGAAGCCGGCAACCAGGATGCGGGGGCCGGGCAGGAACTCGTCGGCGAGGGCGGTGGCGAGCCCGTGCAGACCCTGGGCATTGTGGGCGCCGTCGATCAGCACCAGTGGCCGACGGCTGATCACCTCGATCCTTCCCGGGGACGACGCCCCGGCCACGGCGTTGAGGACGGCGGCGTGATCGAGCGCCCGCCCGAAGAAGACCTCGCAGGCGGCAATGGCGGTGGCGAGATGGTCGACCTGGTGGCGGCCATGCAGGGGGAGGAAGATCCCCTCGTACCGGTCGAAGATGCCGTCGACATCGCACACCCAACCCCCGACGGCACGGCCCACCTCGGCGGCGGCGAAGTGCTCGCCGTAGCGGAACCACCGCGACTCGGTCTCGGCGACCCGGGCGGTGACGGCACCGTCTGCGGTGACGGGCAGCACCCCGGTGACCAGCCTGCCCTTGTGTTTGAGGATGGCGACCTTCTCCGCGGCGATCTCGGCGATCGTCTCACCCAGCCAGGTGGTGTGGTCGAGGGCGACCCCGGTGATGACGGAGACGTCGGCCTCGACCACGTTGGTGGCGTCCCACCGGCCCCCCATACCCACCTCGACCACCCCGACATCGGCGGCATGCCCGACGAACACGGCGAAGGCGATGGCGGCGGTGAGCTCGAAGTAGGTGACCCCGAGACGGTCGCGCTGCTCGTACGCCTCGACGAACGGGGCCACGTCGGCGACGGCGGCGGCGAACTGCTCCTCGTCGAGGGAGACACCGCCGATGGAGAACCGCTCCTCGACCCGCTCCAGGTGGGGCGAGATGAACGAGCCGACGGTGAGCCCGTGATGGCCGAGGATGTCGGTGATCAGACGCACCGTCGTGGTCTTGCCATTGGTGCCGGCGACGTGGACCATCGGGAGGTGCCGGTGGGGATCCCCCATCACCTCGAGCAGCCCGGCGATCCGCTCCAACCCGGGCTGGACCCCGCGGTCGATCCTTTTGTCGAGGAAGGCGACGGCCTGGTCGCGGCCGGTGATCAGGGCGGTCAACGGTCAGCCGGTCTCGGCGCGCCGATTGCGAAGCCGGTCGAGGGCGGCTGCGAACTCGTCCCGCTTCGCCTCCTCCTTGGCGACGACGTCTGTGGGGGCCCGCTCCCGGAACGACGGGTTGGCCAGGGTCCGCTCCGATGCCGCCAGCAGCGCCTCGTTCTCGGCGATGGCCCTCTCCAGCCGGGGCCGCTCGGTCTCGACGTCGACAACGCCGGCCATCGGGATGTGTACCGACACCGCGCCGGCGGTGAGCAGCGCCGACCCCCCCGCACCGGTTTCGACCGGGCCGGTGACGGTCACCCGGCCCAGCCGCTCCACCTGGGACCGCCACCAGGGCCGGCCGATCGCCGCCGGTGCGTCGAGCTGGATGTCGAGCTGGATGTCGAGCCGGCGCCCGCCCAGCGAGTGCTCGGCGCGGAAGCGCCGGATCTCGGTGACGATCCCGAGCAGCTCGATCATCCCGTCCGCCGCATCCTGCACCGCAGGAGGCTGCGGCCACGGTGCCGTGATCAGCAGGGAGCCGTCGCCGAGTTCGGCCCACAGCTCCTCGGTCAGGTGGGGGATCACCGGGTGGAACAGGGCGAGGAGGTCGCGCAGCACCACGCCCAGGGTTGCCCTGGTCACCTCCCCTGCTTCGCCCGACAGCAGCGGCTTGGTCATCTCCAGGTACCAGTCGAAGACCTCGGACCAGGCGAAGTTGTACACGGTGGTCACCGCATCGGAGAACCGGTACTGGTCGAGGTGGGCGTCGTACTCGGTGGCGACGGCGGCGAGCCTCCCCAGGATCCAGGCGTCTTCTGGGCCGGGATCGGCCGGGTAGCCGCCGGTGGCGGGCACACCCCCCACCCCGCCGTGCTCGACGGCGAACCGGACGGCGTTCCATAGCTTGTTGCCGAACCGGCGCCCGGCGTCGATCCGGTCCTGGTTGAGCGGGATGTCGTGGCCCGGCGCCGCCGACTGGACCAGGGCGAGCCTGACGGCGTCCGCCCCGTAGCGGTCGGCGAGGTCGAGCGGGTCGAGGGCGTTCCCTGCGCTCTTCGACATCTTGCGCCCGTCGGCGGCGCGCACCAGACCGTGGATCACGATGTCGGAGAACGGCTTCTCCCCCATGAAGCGCATCCCGGTCATCAGCATCCGCGACACCCAGAAGGTGATGATGTCGAACCCGGTGACGAGGACGTCGGTCGGGTAGAACCGGTCGAGGTCGGCGGTCGGCTCGGGCCAGCCCAGCGTCGAGAACGGCCACAGCGCCGACGAGAACCAGGTATCGAGCACGTCCTCCTCGGCCCGCACCACCCCGCCGCAGCGGGTGCAGGCGGCGACATCCTGGCGGGCCACGATGGTCTCGTCGCAGGCGTCGCAGTACCAGGCGGGGATGCGGTGCCCCCACCAGAGCTGGCGGCTGATGCACCAGTCGCGCAGGTTCTCCATCCAGTGGGCGTACACGTTCTGCCACCGCTCGGGGATGAAGCGGCTGGCCCCGTCGCTGACCACCTCGACGGCGGGGTCCACCAGCGGGGTCACCGCCACGAACCACTGCAGGGACAGCACCGGCTCGACCACGGTGTGACACCGGGAGCAGTGCCCGACGGCGTGGTGATGGTCCTCCACCCCGAGTAGGAACCCCTGTTCGGAGAGGGCCGAGATCACCGCCGTCCTGGCCTCCATCCGATCCATCCCGGCGAATCCACCCCCGGCCGGGGTGATCATCCCGATGTCGTCGATGACGACCACCGGCTCCAGCCCATGCCGCCCGCCGATCTCGAAGTCGAGGCGATCATGGGCCGGGGTCACCTTGACCGCCCCGGTCCCGAACCCGGGGTCGACGCCCTCGTCCGCCACGATCGGGATGACCCGGTCCAGCAGCGGGAGCCGCACCGAGCGGCCCACCAGGTGGCGGTAGCGGTCGTCATCGGGATGGACGGCGACCCCGGTGTCGCCCAGCATGGTCTCGGCCCTGGTGGTGGCGACCACGATGGCCCGGTCGGGGTCGTCGACCAACGGGTACCGGATCGACACCAGCTCCCCCATGGTGTCCTCGTGCTCCACCTCGATGTCGGAAAGGGCGGTGCGGCAGCGCGGGCACCAGTTGATGATGCGGCGACCCCGGTAGATGATCCCCTCCTCGTACAGGCTGACGAACACCTCGCGCACCGCGGCGCTGAGCGCCTGATCGAGGGTGAAACGCTCCCGGGTCCAGTCGGTGGAGAAGCCCATCCGCCTGATCTGGTCGGTGATCCGGTTGCCGGACGCCGCCTTCCACGCCCAGACCCGCTCCACAAACGCCTCTCGCCCCAGGTCGTGGCGGGTCAGGCCCTCGGCGGCCAGCTCGCGCTCCACCACGTTCTGGGTGGCGATCCCGGCATGGTCGGTGCCGGGGAGCCACAGCACGGCGTGGCCCTGCATCCGCTTGCGCCTGATGATCACGTCCTGCAACGACATGTTGAGGGCGTGACCCATGTGGAGCACCCCGGTGACGTTGGGCGGGGGGATCACGATCGAGAACGGCTCCCCCTCGGGGTTTATCTCGGGGCGGAAGGCGCCCGCCTGCTCCCACACCGGGTACCAGCGCGCTTCGACCTGCTTCGGTTGGTAGGTGGGCTCCATCGGGGCCGCAAAATACCAGCCGACACCACACCGGCATCCGGGCGGAGGTGGAACGCCGACCACTAGCCTCGCCCGATGGCGGTGCGCATCGACGCCGACGTCCTCATACCCGGCAGAGGCGAGCCCCTCGAGCACGGGTCGGTGCTGCTCGACGGCCCGGTCATCACCCGTGTCGGACCAACCGCCTCCGCCCCGACCGTTGACACCGACCCGGTGGAGGTGGCCGCGGTGCTCCCCGGGCTGTGGGAGGCCCACGCCCATTTCTTGGGGCTGCAGACTGCCGACATCCACGAGTCGCTCCACGTCCCCGTTGCCCGGATGGCGGCGCGCGCCACCAATGACATCGAGGCGACCCTGCTGGGCGGGGTCACCAGCGCCCGCGAGGTCGGCGGCTTCGGGGTCGACCTCGCCCCCGCCGTCGACGACGGGGCGCTGCCCGGTCCCACGGTGTACGGGGCCGGCGACGTCCTGTCGACCACCGGCGGGCACGGCGACGGGCACGCCTTCCCGCTCGACGTCATCCAACGGTCCCCCGGATGGCTGGGGCATCTCTGCGACGGGGTCCCCGCCTGTCTGCGGGCGGTCAGGATCCAGCTCCGCCGGGGGGCCCGGGTCATCAAGATCTGCGCCTCCGGCGGGGTGATGAGCGAGATCGACGACCCCATCCACCAGCAGTTCTCGGACGAGGAGATCGCCGCCATCGTCTCCGAGGCGGCCCGGGCCGACCGGGTGGTTGCCGCCCATTGCCACGGAAAGCCGGGGATCATGGCGGCGCTGCGCAACGGGGTGCACACCATCGAGCACGGCACCTACCTCGACGAGGAGGCGGCCGACCTGATGCGGCAGCAGGGTGCGGTGCTGGTTCCCACCCGCTTCGTGGTGGAGTTGCTGCAGGAGAAGGCGGACACCCTCCCGGCGTACGCCCACCGCAAGGCGGTCGCCATCGCCGACCGGCATGCGATGGCGATGAAGATCGCCGTGGCCTCCGGGGTGACCATCGCCATGGGTACCGACATCTTCTTCGCCGGTGAGTACGGCAGGAACAGCACCGAGATCCGCCACCTGGTCGACGCCGGGTTGTCCCCGCTGGAGGCGATCGAGGCGGCCACCGCCACCGGCCCACTGACCCTGGGGCCACAGGGGCCGCGGTCCGGCCGGCTCGAGGTCGGGTACGACGCCGACGTCATCGCCCTCGACGCCAACCCGCTCGACGACCTCTCCGTGTGGGGCGATCCCGCCAGGGTCACCCACGTCTGGAAGGCGGGGAACGTGGTCAAGGGCTGAGCACGCCCGTTCACCTTGGAGCCTCGATCCCACTCCCCGGCAACACCCGACCCCACGGCCGCTGTGCGTGGGCAGATCGGACAGCAGTCGCAACAAATCCCTTGACCGGACCCTCATCACGGCTCTGGTCCTCGTGGCCTTCGCTCGCCTCCGTGGCCCCAGTCCCGCCCGCGCAGGCGACGACCTCGTTCACAGTGTGGAAATGTGCTCTCGCGGGCTGCAAGTACGCACAGGCCCGCTGGCAATACGACGGGACGACCAACCAAGTCAACTCCTGGAAGGGCGCGACGCCTCCGGTTACCTGCGATCCCACCAACGACATCACGCGTTGGCTCATGACCCTTATTACGGTCAATGAGGGCAACTCTCTGTACACCCTGCTCGACAGCTACGGCCCCCATCTGTGGAAGACCAATTGTGCGATCACCGGGTTCAGTATGGGTGTGTGGATGACCGAGACATGCACGTCGGGTAGGTGCAAGGGGACGACTACCTTCCTCCACGATGCTTCGTGTTCCGGCTGCGACTTCACGTCGTCGATCTCGGCGTACTACCCATGACCGGACGCAACCGATACCGGTTGGTGGCCCTGGTGATCCTGCTGGTTCTGCTCGGCGTGCTTGCCATGTTCCGGCGTGAGGTAGCGTCGGCCGGCACCCTCGAGTGGCCGATCAGCGCCGTCTTCACGGTCTCGTATCAGGCCGAGGTCGGTCCCGACCACACAGCGGTGCCGCTCACCAACGGTACCTATCGATTCGAAGGCGAATCGTGGCGATCGTGGACGATGACCGCTCTCAGCGGTCCGGAAGACGGGCTTGTTCGCCAGATACGACCGGATGGCACCTATTGGGAGGGTGATGCCGCGGCCGGGATGGTGCTGGTCAACCGCGACGTCGAAGGAGAGGGGCGGGTACCGCTCCCCGACCTGGCGCTCGGCACCGAGGTCAGCGTCGCCCTCGCCGAGGCAGGTCGCCCGCTGTCGGCCTCATCGGTCGATACCACCACTGATCGGGCGGGGACCGTGGCCGACATGATCACCTTCGACGCCGATCTCGCAGCCGAGATAGCCGGTGGGCTTGCCCTCGATGATCAAGCCGCCATCGGCTACGGGCTGCACCGGCCCTCCCGATCCGACGTGTACGAGATCGACCCGCGGACCGACGAACCGGCGCCGCTCACCGGCTCGTTCCACTCCCGGCGGGTGGTCGACGCCACCACCGGCATCACGCTGTGGTACGAGGAGACGTTTGACGGCTACGTGATCCGCAGGTTCGTCATGGACTCCTTCAAGGTCGGGTAGGGGCCACCCCACGGCGCGGGGACGGGGCGTCGTATCCCACCCCGCCCGGCTTCGCCGGGCACCCCTCCCAATGGGAGGGGAAACATGCCGGGAGGGGAAAGGCGATCCACCGGTATCCCCGGGCGCCACGCCTGTACATTGACGGCATGGATGAGATCACGGCGCCATCGTTACCGGTAGCCGACGAGCCAACCTGGCCGGAAGGGCAGGGTCCGTACCTGTTCGTGGTGGAGACGTCGGGGCCGCTGGAGCGCCGGCTGCTCGACGCCTGGCTGGAGCGGAACCGCCCCACCGAGGTCGATCCGAAGCAGGTGCAGGTGGCCCGCCTCCCCACCACCAGGAGGTCGCCCGCCCGCAACGGGCACGACCCCGCCCTTTCGGCCTTCGTCGCAGCAGACGAGGACGCTCTTGTCGTCCCGCTGCGGGTGGTCTGGCTGGCCCCACAACGGGAGGGCCGACGCACCGTCAAGCTCACCGACCTGTTCACCGTCGGCGATC
>Ga0136619_10000206_pt1 | contig 21585 bp, 35 predicted proteins | sample AntDrymUQ3532106_2_FD_104807 | JGI IMG/M metagenome (GOLD analysis project Ga0136619, IMG submission 104807) | Polar desert sand microbial communities from Dry Valleys, Antarctica - metaG UQ353 (21.06) | ecosystem: Environmental > Terrestrial > Soil > Desert | place: Antarctica: Dry Valley...
CCACCGTAGCGGGCCGGCCTGACGGTGGCGGATTGCTCTGCGTCCGCTGCTTCGACAAGCGAGCCGAGCAGCAGGGCATGTTCCTGCGATGGATTCCGCACCATGCGGCCCACGAGCGCAGCGTAGGAACCGCCCCGATAGACGTGGCCATTCGCCGCATCTGCAACGTACTCGACAACGACGAGGGAGCGGCAGAACTCTACGAAGCCGCCTTAGACCTCTACCGCGCCCGCCTCTCCGAAGGGACCGACCGATGAGCGACACCATCGAAGGGACGATCTGTGCAGCGTGCTCGGTATATCGAGGGACGTGCCCTGCTTGCGGCACGTTCTGGATCATCGCGACCGATGGTCTCAAGCAACAACGATGGGGAATGCGTCCGACGAACCCGGGCGTCTACGGGCAAACGACCAGCGCAGCCGCCCCGATTCGGGGGGAGAACGTCGTGCGATTTGTACCGAGGACCGACCGATGAGCACCAACGAGGCAGCGGAGCGGCTGCCTACGACGAAGGCCGGACGGAAGTTGTGGGCGCGCTGGAATACCGAAGCATTGGAGGGAGCGCGTTATGGGTTCTACCTCGACGACATCCTCGCCATCGAAGCCGAGGCGGGGCGCCGAGCGGTGGAATGGATCAGGCGGGCATCGGCAGAGAGGGAGGTCAGTCTCTCTCCAGAGTTGGGCGAGCGCGCTGGTCTCGGCAACATTGCAGCAAATACTAGCCATCGAAGCCCGAGGTCGAGGCTTTGGCAGAGAGGAAGGTAGCGTCGTGAGCGACCAGCCACGAACGAAGGCAGGACGAGAGCTGCTGGATTATCTCGCCATGATGCGTCATGAAGTCAGAACGTGGGATACGGAGGAAGAACTCCGAGATGAAGTAACCGACGACATCCTCGCCATCGAAGCCGACGGGCGCAGCGCAGGAGCCGCCCCGATTGACGTGGGGTCATACCGCGAGGCGCTGCGGGACGTGCTAGCCGAGTTCGACTACTGGGTGTCTGAACCCCGGCCAGCCATCGACGGGGGGACCGTTCGGATACACAACTTCGGCGAAGTCCAGCCGTCGATGGAACGAGCACTAGATGCCGCACGCCGTCTCCTCGATGCCACTCCGTTCATCGAAAGGAGGGAGAGCGATGATCGCATCCGGTGACCGCGTTCACTTCCATGGCGATGGCTGTCCCAACCGAGATACATGCGTGGACGCTCAGGTCAACGCCATCTTCCCGGTTGAGGGTGAGCCTGAGAGCCACATCGACCATGCGGCCTGCTGGTGCCGTCCGGCGAAGACATACACCGATCCCGTCACCGAAACCGAAGTGTGGGTGCACCGCTACGTCCTCGAACACTGGGAGGATGAGGGTGGGCCTGACCCCGAGATGGCCCGCGCCATCGTGAAGATCGAGGCCGAGTCGCGCAGCGCAGGAGCCGCCCCGCTAGACGTGGAGGTGCTGCGGCAGGCTCTATTCGAGCAAGGGTCACACTACTGCGACCCCGGCATGCACAACTGCGCCAAGGCGATCCGTAACGCTTACACCCGCCTTCTCGAAGCCGCTCCGCGATGACTGACCTGCTCACCTTCTCCGAAGTAGCCGGTGGGGTAGGGGAGACATGATCCAGCGCTGCCCGTCTTGCGGCCGTCGGCTCATCCAGGGTGGCCGGCTCACGCCCCGCGAACTCGACGTGCTGGCGGCATGGTGGATGACCGGCACCGTCAAAGGCGCGGCCGCTCAGGCCGGGGTGGGGGAGCAGCGGGCCAAGAACCTGTTGCGGGCGGCCCGGATGCGGAACCGGGTGGCGGACAACGACGAGCTGCTGGAGATGCACTTCGCGTCGGTACGGTCGCTTATGAGTGAGAAAATGTCACCCAACAAAACAGGGAAGGCGGCATAGTTTTGCGGAAGTTGAGCAGTATCAACCGAGCGTATCGAGCACGGTACGCAGGGCGGTACGCACCTAACATAACATACAGAAAGGGCCGGTACGGGGCGGGGTACCACGCTCGATTAGCGGTCCCACCCCCGGCCGGATCGGGGACTCAACCGAACATAACTTTCGCCCCGGAAGTGGGGGAGGCTCGTGTCCATCGTAGCATCCGGCCGCAAGCAGCGGTAGCCCTGGGCCTCGAACGCCTTCGCCTCGGCCTTGGTCAGCATCGCATTCGTCACGAACCCGTCGTCCCTGAACAGCGCGTAGTCGAATCGTCGCGCCATGCCGATAGGGTAGAGCGGGGGAGCAAGTGACCCTCGCCGACCTCATCGCCGAGCACCGCGACCTCCACGCCGCCGACCTCGTCATCCCGCGCCTCGTCTCACGCCAGCCACCCACCACCCTGGACCCCCATACCGGCGTGCTGTACGAGGAACCTGCGGCCCGGACGGGGATGGCGATGAGCGCCCGCCTGTTGCGACGGCTGGGCCATCCCGAGGGATTCGGACAGGTGTTCCCGTGGAGCTCGGCGCTGTGGCGCATGAAGGCCTGGTGCCGCCGTTCGCATCCCCAGCATCGCAGCGCGGAGCGGCCCTACTGGCGCGGCTCGCTGTGCTGGATGGCGGTAAAGCTGGTGGTCGTGGGAGCCGAGGCGGGCTACATCGGCCCCCTCTCACCGTCACGGGCAGCGGGCGTCCTGCGTATCGACCGTATCGAAGAAGTGCTGGCCGGGGCATTCCGCCAGATCGAGTCCGAGATGAACGAGGCACAGGCCCGCGCCGAAAAGCGCGAGGCGATGTTGGAGAAGCACGTGCGGCCCGTCAACGAAGCCCCTATCCCCCAGGAGAGCCACGAGCAGGGGCCGTTCCACAAGGAGGATTGTGGGAAATGCAGGAAGGCGGCGGCATGAAGTACCGGACCATCGTCGCTGATCCGCCGTGGCGCTACAAAACGACGATGGCGGTGACGGGTAATGCTCCCGGCCGCACTCGACAGCATGGGCGCTCAGGAGCGGCGATGGAGTACTCGACCATGACCATCGAGGAAGTCGCGGCGATGCCCGTTGGTGAGTTGGCACACCCTGACGGCGCTCATCTCTACCTATGGACGACAAACACACACGTTGAGCACGCATGGGATGTAGCGCGATCGTGGGGGTTCACTCCCAAGAATCTCCTGACGTGGTGCAAGCGGCCCAAGGGCATGATCGGCTTCGGTGCGTTCAGCCAGTCAACCGAGTTCATCCTGTTCGCTACTAGCGGCAACCGATCAGTCCACAAGGCGCGTCACAACACAACGTGGTTCGAGTGGCCCCGAACCCTTCGGCATAGCGCCAAGCCCGAGGCTCTCCAAGAGCTAATCGAACGCATAAGCCCCGGCCCCTACCTAGAACTGTTCGCCCGCCGCCGTCGCTACGGCTGGGACGTGTGGGGAAACGAGGCTCTGACCGAGCAGGCATCTCAGGCCGAGATGGGACTGACTGCATGAGCAGGGGCCGTACCATAAGGCTGAGTGCAGGAAGTGCAGAAAGGCGGCGGCGTGAGTAACGAGGCGGCGGAGGCATTGCGAAGGCAGATCGAAGGCTGGATCACGAACGACGGTGCCCGCGCTCACGCTGTTGCGAATCTGGAGGACGCTCTGGCCCACGAGCGCAGCGAAGTTGTGGCGCTGAAGGCCGATGAGCACTGGCATCGTGGCCCTGCTGCGTCGTGTTCGATCTGTCGGTCCGGCGTGGTCCACGGGCGCAGCGTCGGTGAAGGGGATGCGGTGCTCGACGTGAACGAAACGGCATGACCGGGGCCCGCAAGCCGTTTGACGTGGTGTATGCTGTCGGTGTAAGACAATGTCTTACGACGTAACCGCATAGCGTCCCACGGACCCTTTCGGACGAATGGGCGGCCGTCCCCCGCTTAGCTGGTCACTATCTGAATCCCTCAACCCGCTTACCCGAGCGGGTTCTTCCGTGTGCCCGGAGAACGTCCCGTGAAGCCTTTCAGCCTGACGTTGGCCGGCGTCGTAATGCTCATCATCCTGGGCATTGTGGCCGCAGTATTCATTGGCAGCGACAACGATCCAGGCGACGAACGCTTCCTGATCCTGATCGGCATCATTGGCACCGCCGTAACGGCCCTATTGGCAGTCGCGCGCTCCGAGGCCAACGCTAACCGTATCGCGGAATCAAACAGGAGCGTTCGCGAGACGGTGGATACCCGTGCCGCCCAGGTGGCGACGCGCGCCGCCCAGGTAGAACGCGTGGCCCTCAGCGACCTGGCCGAAGTCAAGGCCAAGATCGACCACAACACCGAGGTCAGCGAAGAAGCGTTCCGCGCAGCCAACAACTACGCCGAGCGGCTGGCGGAGTCAGAAGCCAAGCTGAATGCCCGGTTCGAGCGGTTGCTGGGTGAGAGCGAGGTCAGCCCCGAAACGACCGAGCAGGTGCAGGACCGCGAGGCCGGCGACATTCGCCGCATACAAGATCGCAAGGCTGGCGTTGTACGGCGCTCCGAACATGGCGATGACGCTTGAACCCCAAGGGAACCGCTAGGGAGCGATTGCGGGCCGAGATAGTCGCGGTCGTCAAGGACGGCCTGAAACGCTATTACCAGGAGTTCCCTGAGCGAGTTGGGGACGAGCGTGCGGCAGACGCGCTGGCTTGGTCGTGGCGCGGCGCCAAGCGGGTGCTGGACGCGATCGACCGCTATGAGATCCGCGACAAGCGCAACGGCGGCACGGCCACCAAGGAGGACGCATGAGCACGCTGGACCCGAGGTTGGATCGCCTCCCCGAGTTCGACGAGCGAAGTCGGCAGTTCCGCGCGGTCGAGGGGATCGAGGACAAGCCCTTCCGCTCGTACACCTGGTCGGTCCCGGTTTCGTTGAACCAAGGTCGTGAAGGGGCATGCGTCGGGTTCGCCTGGGCACACGAGATAGCCGCCCGCCCGTGGCCTGACGCGAACATCACCAACGACTACGCGATCGCCATCTACCGCTGGGCGCAGCAGAACGACCACTTGCCCGGTGAGGATTACGAAGGGACCAGCGTGCTGGCCGGTGCTAAGGCCGTCAGCGAGTGGCTGGACCGGATCCGCGAATATCGCTGGGCGTTCGGCCTTGACGACGTGCGCAGAACGCTCGGCTACCGCGGCCCGCTGGTGCTCGGGCTGAACTGGTACAGCGATATGCGACAAACAGATGCCGACGGATTCGTCCACGCCTCCGGTGAGGTGATTGGCGGGCACGCCATCCTCGCCTACAGCGTCAGCGAAAAGGGTAAGTACGTTCGACTTTGGAACTCTTGGGGACGAGGTTGGGGCCAGGGATCCAGCTGCAAAGTCAGTTTCGACGATCTCGGTCGGCTACTCGACGAACGGGGTGAAGCCTGCATTCCAACGCGGAGGATTTCAGCGACGTGAAGCGGTGTAACGGTTGCGGCGAGACCATGCCGCTGTCCTCGTTCTACCCGCGTCGGGCTCGGGGCTCCGACGCGGTCCAGAGTCGCTGCCGTAACTGTCAGGTGGCCTCGGTCCGTCAGTACCGGGCGAATCACCCCGGCTACCAAGAGCGGGTCAACCGGGCCAACAATCGCCGGATCCGCATGGAGGCGCTCGTCCACTACGGCGGCTCGCCGCCCCGGTGCGCGTGCTGTGGAGTGATGGACCTCGTGTTCTTGGCGCTCGATCACATCCACGGCGGCGGTAATCAGGAGCGACGCTCTCACCCCTCCCGAGCCACCGTCCTGCGCACCCTCAAACGACGTGATTGGCCCGAGCAGTTCCGGGTGCTCTGTCACAACTGCAACTGGGCCGAGGCCAATGGCGGCTGCCCTCATCTGCTCGATGAGCGATCGCCTGAAGCCATCCCGCTACTTAGAAGGAGCGCCTGATGATTGAACTTCTCTTGGCCCTAATCATCGCGCTCACTGGTATAGCGCGAGATGTAGACCCCGGTCTCACCGCCATCGCTGAACGTCGCGCGGCTGAAACTACGACTGACGCGACTTTCAACCACGACAACGCCGATCCGTGCTGCGCCGAAGTGCTCGCCGCCAACTGGAATTCAGACCCAGCAACAGGCGCGGCGGAGCAGTGGCGCGGGTCGCCCGGCCATTGGGCTATCCTAACTGACACGTCTCTGACCCGCATCGGGTGCGGCCACGCTGTCGGTCTGGATGGGCGTCATAACTTCGCGTGCGTCCTTGCGCGAAGCACCACACCACCTTCACCACCACCACCACCCGCGCCCCCTTCGCCATCAACTCCGCCGTTGGTACTCTTGCCCAACACCGCAGCATCACCGTGATCGCGATGCGCTGTGAACTCCACACCTACCATCGGCCGGTTCCGCACGGGCTGCACCGGCACCACGTCATCCCCCTTACCTGGACCAAGACGCTCGGGCTACCCGCCAGCCGCGTCGTGCTCATGTGCGGGACCGGGCACGAAAACCTCCACCGGGATCTCCGCGCCGCACTGCGTGGGCAGTCGTACCGCGCTGGTGGACGGTCGGCCGAACTCATCAACGAGGCAGTTGACTTCTACGACGAGCACCCCGAAGCGCAGGGCACGCTGTGGACGCTCGCGGATCAGCTCGTCAAGGAGGACGCGTGAGCTTCCCTCTGGGCATCCTAGAACTGGTAAAATCTACGGGTGAAACGCTGCACTCGCTGCGAGGCTGAGAAGCCCCTCGCGGCGTTCTCGAAGGCCAGTAGATCAAAGGATGGTCTGCACTGGTGGTGCAAGGAATGCTTCGCTTCCTACTACCGCGCGACGCGGGAGAGGATCCTTGAGCGCAACCGTGAATGGCGTGAAGCCAACCCTGACTATTTCCACAAGAACTATGTCGGTGCTCGGGCGATCCGGTTGGTGAACAACAAGGCGTACTACGAGAAGCACCGCACACGCTTGCTCATGCAGATGCGTGAGTACCGACGGAGCAATCTCCCGAAGTTCCGTATCTATGGCCGTGCGGCGTATGCGCGCAAGGTAGGGGCCCCGGTTGTTGAACACGTATCTCGGTTGAAGGTTCTAGAGATAGTCGACGGTTTGTGTGGTATCTGCCTCACGCTGGTTGATCCATCGAACTTCCACGTTGACCACATCGTTCCGCTTTCGGGCGGCGGCGACCACACCTACGCCAATACGCAGCCGGCGCATCCGGTGTGCAACCTTCGGAAGGGAGCGCGCCAAGCCGCTGCCTAGAGGAGGCTCGGCCTTGGTTTTTCCGACCGACGATATTTACCTCGGCCCAAAGTCCTTCGGGCCGCGGCGTGCCACCGTCGGAATCGTGTGGCACACGACAGAGGTAAGTAGCACATCACGCGCCGCGGCGGTCAGCACCGCCAACTACCAGAAAACCAATCCGGGCAGCTATAACTTTGTGATTTTTGACGGTGGCATCCTGTTGACGGTGCCTTACCTGGAGGCTTCCGGCGGCGTCAACCCGGCAAGCGCGTATTGGGCACCAGGGCGCTATCCGTGGCTCAAGCAGCTTTACTCGGCCGAAGCGTACCGCGACCCCAACGCCTACCTGCTCAACGTGGCCTTCTCGGGCAAGACCTCGTTGGCGAGCCAGATGCCGGCCAACATGATCGACACCGCCGCTCGCCTGACGCTATGGGTCGAGCAGCAGGCGTGGGCCGCCGACGACCTCGTGTTCTCGGGGCACCAGCACTGGCAGACCAACCGCTCCGACCCCTCGGAGTTCACCATCGCCGCTATCCTGGCCCGTTACGCAGAGCTGTCCGCCCAGCCCGCTCCCGAGCCTGTGCCCGTACCAACCCGCGAGGAACGTCTAGCCGCCGAGGTCAACGTGCTGCGCGCAGCCAAGCCCACCGCCGCCCGCAACTGGGCCGACTGGACCAAGCTGACTCAGGAGGCTGACGGCAAGCCCCTGCGCCGCGAGGATCGGCTGGCAGGCGAGGCGATGTACCTGCGGGCAGCGGCGACATGACCTGTAAGTAACCCTTGCACTCACTGAAAGCCTTGCTTACAGCGCCACATGTTGTTGCCCACTAGCGCAACAGCATGGCCCGTCAGCCCCGGCTGCTCCGGGCCACACCACCGATGTATTAGGAGTCGCCCAATGGGAACCCTCACCTCACAAGCCTTTGTCCGCGCCGGTCGTACTCTCGTCGCCGCTCTGATTGCCAGCGCCATTACGGTGCTGCCCCAGGTCATCGGCGTGTTCTCGCTGGACCCCGCCTACACCACCGCGGTCATCGTGGGGCTAACGGCCCTGCTCAATGGACTGGGTAAGCTGATGCGTGAGCCGACCATCGAGGTCAGCGACGTGGTCGCTGCCCGAGCTGCGGTCAGCGCTGCGCCCGGCGTGGAGTCCACTAAGTCCGCACGCATCCCGTTCTAGTCCGGGCTGATGACACGCCGCCCCTTCGAGCTCTACGTCACCGAATCCGGTATCACCTTCCGAGTCGAGATTAGCGAATGCCCCTGCGACTGCGGGACATGCGGTCAGCTGGTGGATGACGGCGGTGAGTGTCTGCTGTGCCGCACCAGTGTTCACGACGCCTCCGACGAATGACAGGATGGGCGATGTTCACCCGCACGGCGCAAGAGGTTCCCGAGCGCGAGAAGCTGGATCCCGAGACCATCCAGCTCTGTCCGCCCCACGACTTCGAGTCGGGCTGGTGCTCACCCCTGGACGCTAAGGACCACGACGACACCGTGCCAGGCCTTTTCTGTCGAGCCTGTGGCTCCATCCGGGCCTTCAAGATTCTCGCCGACTAGGCGCGTGAAAGGCCGACTGGTGTGTGCTACCCCTTCCCCGCTTACGCGACGAGTGTTGGGTCTTGAAACCCGATAGCTGGGCCGTATTCCGAACCTGCTCCAGTCGGCCGTAAAGGAGCATAGCATGAAGTACCAGATCCTCTGCACCGCATGTGATAAGTGCACAAAGGTGCTAGATCAGTCAACGTCTGAGACGGTGCGGCCCTATCTTCACGTCGAGGACCGTGCCTTCTGCAGCGCCATCTGTGCGAGCGAGTTCTACTCCGAGCTCGTCTCCTCCGCCTCTGCCGAAGTCGCCCTCCGACTGTCCCGTTATGCTTCGTCCCTGCCTTGAAGCGGGATGCCCGCAGCTCACCACTTCCACCCGCTGCCCCGCCCACACCAGGGCACGTGACGCACAGCGTGGCACACGACAACAGCGCGGCTATGACGAGGCACACCAACGGGCCCGCCGCTACCTCGCTGCTTCCCTCCCTGCTCCCTGTGGCTATGGCTGCGGTACATGGCTGACACCGGACGGACCATGGGTGGCGGCGCACGTGGTCGACGGAGATGCCGGGTCTCCTCGCATTGCCTCGTGTCGCGGATGCAACGAGCGAGCGAAGCGACGTTGACGTCGTGGCAGATGCGGCTCATCGCATGACCAGGGGGACGGTAAAAGTAGAAGACGCGTAGGACACGAACCCGGCCCCACCTTTCTCGCGTTGTTTACGGGTTCCGAAACGAGGTCTTTATGCCTGGCCCTGCACCTAAGCCGACCCGCCGACGTGCGAACCAGCCGGCTCGCGGCGAGTTCCATGCGAGCGATTCGGTAGGTTGGCAGCACGGCCCGATTCCCGAGCCGCCTGATGGGCTGGTAGCGGAGTCACGCGAGGCCTGGGATCTGTGGTTTCACGCTTGGTTCGCCGCTCATTGGAAGCCGGCCGATGTGCCTGTTCTGCGGCAGACCATCCGCCTGTTCGATGAAGTCGAGCGCGGCCTGACCAAGAAGGCGCAGGACCGAGCGCAGCTTCATACCTGGATGCGGGGTTATGGCATCACCCCCGATGGGCAACTAGCGAACCGCTGGGCTGCGCCCAAGGACGAGGAGGTCACGTCATCGCAACCGAAGCGCCGCCGCGCAGTAGCCGGCGCACGGTACGCCCATCTACAGGTTCTCGGCGACGTGGAGGAACAGCCAGCCTAGGTCTTGAGGTCATCGCGTGGATGGTCGAGATGCTGGGCTTCGAGCCGACCGACGAGCAGGCCCGCATCCTCCTGACCTGGTACGCGGTCGATGATCGCGGCGCGTTCCTGTACCGGCGCGCCATCATCGAGATGGCCAAGGGCTGGGGCAAGTCTCCATTCGCGGCTGCCATTGCCCTGGCCGAGTTCGCCGGTCCCGTCGTGTTCGATGGATGGGATGGCGACGGCAATCCGGTGGGGCGTCCGTGGGAATCACCTTGGATTCAGATCGGCGCGGTGTCGGAGGACCAGACCGACAACACCTACGGCGCGCTGTACTCGATGTTGACCGCCAACAACAACCGCGCCGCCGGGCTGCTCAACATCGACATCGGCCGCACGCGGTTGTACCTGATCGGCAAGCCAGGTGCGGTGCTCGAGCCAGTGACGGCCTCGGCTCCCTCACGAGAGGGCCAGCGGCTCAACTTCGCCGTCCTTGATGAGACGCATCTGTGGACTCCACGCAATGGCGGAGTCAAGCTGGCCGCCACGCTGCGGCGTAATGCCGCCAAGATGGGTGGCCGCACGTTTGAGACTACCAACGCACCGATTCTCGGAGCCAAGTCAGTGGCCGAGCGGTCGAGCGACGAGGCCGAACGGGGATATCGCGGCATCCTGCACTACGCTCGCCGCCCGCCGGTTGAGCCTCAGCCAGAGTGGACCGACGCAGAACTCCGGGCCGCACTGGATGAGACCTATGGCGATGCGCATTGGATTCCCCGCGATCGCATCCTGAGCGAGGTCCGTGACCCTTCCACGACCTGGGATGACGCGCTGCGCTTCTACTTCAACTACCGCACCGCCGGCAGCGGCAGGGTGGTCGACCCGCGTATCTGGGACGCCCTCGCCAAGCCGCAGGACGTGCCCGATCAAACGCTAATCGGAGTCGGCTTCGACGGTTCCATCAGCCGCGACGCCACCGTGCTGCGCGGCTGCACCACCGACGGCTACAGCTTCCTGATCCGGGCGTGGGTGCCGCCCAGGGGCGAGCTGGATTGGGTCATCCCGCGCCTCGAGGTCAAGCAGGTGGTGGCCGAGACGTTCGCTCGCTACCGGGTCGGCAAGATGCTGTGCGACCCGCCCAAGTGGTACAGCGAGATCGAGGAATGGCAGGAGACCTACGGCGCCGAAGTCGTGGAGCCGCTTGATACCAACCAGGCTCGCAGGTTCGCACCAGCCGTGGACCGTTGGCTGACCGCCATCCGTGAGGGAACCCATATCCATGATGGCGACCCGCTGACCGCCGACCACCTACGGGCCGCCCGATTGGAGAAGGTCCGAGACGGTGACTCCGAGGAGGACGGTCGCACCAAGTACGTCATCACCAAGGGTGAAGGCCGTCAGCGCATCGACGCCGCGGTGACCGACGTGTTGGCCTACGAGGCAGCTATGACCATGACCGCGCCCGACGAACCCGAGCCGCCGAACCTGTGGTGATCGACCTGTTCCTGACCGTGGCCGCCTACCTGTGGCTGCACCGTAAAGACATCGCGGAGCTCGTGGGGCTCGCGCTCATCGTCACCGCCGCGGCCCTGTTCAACTCGTTGCTCGGGGTTCTCGTCGCTGGCCTTGCACTGATCCTTGCCGCGAACTACGCTGGCCACTAGCAGAGGAGGAATCCCCGTGCGCTATAACGTCTCGCGCGTCCGATGTGACACCTGTCACAAGGTGCTCGCTGGCGGCTCGACGTGTGACGGCACCCTGGTAGTCGGCTCACGGCTCCGCTTCGAGTTGTCAGAAACGTCCAAGTGGGATTTCTGCAACAGAGAGTGCGGCCTAGCGTTTTTTACCGCCGAGCTAAATAGTGTGCTAGAACGCGACGCCGAGCTGCGACGTGACCCGCCCCTCGAGAGCTACGAGGCTCTCATGCGAAACGCCTACTAGCGAGACGGGGGAGCGATCTCTCTGTAGCCGATCAGCATCCAGCAGAGCTAATACGAGGCGACGCTGATCTGGCGTCAGGTCGCGGAGGCGGACGGTCTTAGGCGGCTTCACTCGGAGCCTCCGGCCAGCCAGCTAGACGGCGAGCCATCTCTGCGGCCCAGCTCTTGCGGGTTTGTGCGTAATCGCTAAACGGAAACCCATACCGATGCAACACACGCTGAACACGGATCGTGCTTACCCCGACCGAGCGTGCGGTTCGGTTCATGTTCCCGTGAACTGAGTACGCCGATAGAATCTCAACTTCTACGTCGCTATCGGCGACAGGTACCCACGGCTCAAGTCCGGCGGCACGGCAAGCCTGCTGCCACGTCCCAAAGTGGTTTACGTAAGTCTGAACGACGGGTAGCCCATAGCGGCGAAGGTCGCTTGAGTACGGTGTGCGCCCTAGCTTTTCGGAGAGTCCCCGCAGGGCCGTGAGTAGTTCCTCTCGCGTGTAGAGGACATGACCGTAGCCCTCAGCCCCAATCATTGTGGCTAGATGGGTGACGGATCCGAAGTGCAAGGCGACGGTGCGTGGACCGATGCCGTATGCACTCAGTCGCCTTTGGGTAAGTCGGGAACCCTTGGCAATCTGTCGTGCGACAGTGAGCGCCTGCTTCAAACACCGCCCGCTTCGGTTCAGATATTCGGGCGATCGAGCGTAGGCGTATGAAGTAGGTCCGCCCTTCGAGCGGTTTGGGTGGTTGCGGATCCGAGTGGCACCCGTGACCCCATCCCTTCCGATGTGGGTAAGCGCGTTCCGAATGCGGACTTGTCTCACTTGCTCACTGACTAACGCCGACGAACTCATCAAGCCGAGTTCGCTGCGGTATTCCGATGCCGAAAGACCGTGCTTTGGCTTGGTGTGAGCGTCGAGACGATGGAACGTACCGCCACAGAGTGCGCACAGCAACTTGCCTGTCTCCGGCTCTTGGAGCACCACGCCGAGAGGATGTCCGGGGACACCGCCTTCGTAGGACTCGAACGGTTCCTTGTAGTCGGCATACCAGAACTCCCCGAGGTCGCCGACCGCGATCTTCTTCACGACTGGCGCGCGACTGCTGCGGTCGTCATTCCTTCTCCTAATCAAATGCCCCGGCCCTGTGGGCTTAGCACAGAGACCGGGGCTAGAAGATGTTACCCGCTAAGCCCAGGTGATTGCAGTGTACCACAGGCGAGATGCGCCCAGCTCACCACCCGCTCCGCCTAGCACGAGGCCATTCCGTGACCATCCTCCGCAACCTGCTGGGCGGCGAGCGCCGATCCGTTGAGAATCCGCTGCTGCCGCTGACCAGCGCCGCTCTGGTCTCGGTGCTGGGCGGCAGTACCACGCACTCCGGCATCTCGGTCACCCAGTCCAACGCGCCGACCAAGTACATCGCCCTGTATCGCGCTATCACGCTCATCGCGGGAGCCATCGCCGGGCTGCCACTGGAGGCGCACCGCGTCGGTCCCCAGCGCAAGCCGTTCCGCTCGCTGCTGCTGGAGAAGCCGCACCCCGAGCTGACGCGCATGGAAGTCTGGGAGTGGCTGTTCTGCTCGTTGCTGTCGGCGGGCCACGCCTTTGCGCTCAAGGGCTACGACGCCAACGACCGCGTGGCGCTGCTGGACCCCATCGCGCCCGCCCGCGTGAAGATCACCCGCGTACCGCGCAGCGAGCGCAACCCGTGGGGCCGCCAGTTCGATATCCGCCGCGATAACGGCGAAATCGCGCACTTTACCCGCAAAGACGTGCTGCATATCCCCGGACCGATGGGCCTGTCGCCGATCGGTGTGGCGGCGCAGAGCATCGGCTCCGCCATAGCTGCCGAGGAGTACACCGGCCGTTTGTGGGCATCGGGCTCGCTGATGAGCGGCGTGCTGCAGACCGACCAGCGCCTGGGCGAGGACGCCGCCAAGAACCTCAAGGCGCGCTGGCAGGAGAAGATCGCGGGCATTGCCCACGCCCACGAGGTGGCGGTACTCGATTCGGGTGCCAAGTACCAGCCCATCAGCATCTCGCCCGCCGACGCGCAGCTCATCGAATCCAAGAAGTTCGGCGTGCTGGAGATCGCGCGCCTGTACGGCATCCCGCCGCATCTGCTGGCGGAGGTCGAGAAGTCCACATCCTGGGGAACCGGGATCGAGCAGCAGGCCATCGGCTTCGTGGTCTTTACGCTGCGCATGTGGCTGACCCGCTTCGAGCAGCGCATCAGCGACGAGTGCCTGCCGCGCGGCGTGGAGGCCCACTTCCACACCGACCCGCTGACCGCAGGCGATGCCAAGACGCGCGCCGAGGCCAACCAGATCAACGTGCAGGGCGGCGTCAAGTCCTTCAACGAGGCGCGCAAAGACGAGGGCCTGCCTCCGCGCGAGGGCGGCGACCGCTTCATGGTGCCGCTGAACATGTCGCTGCTCGAGGAGGACGGAACCCCGCCTGTACTCGCCCTGCCCGAGCCGGAGGAGGACGAGGAGCGTTCGCCCGAGTGGGTCGACGAGGTGCAGCGCGGACTGGAGGGCGTCCAGCAGCGACTCGACGACCTGCCGCGCGAGGCGGTGGTCAACGTCAGCCCGGCGGCGGTCAGCGTGCAGCCCGCCGACATCAACGTCCACCCGGCGGCCATCACCGTCACGCCGCCCGCCGTGGAGTTCAAGGCGTCGGATGTACAGGTCGACGTGCACATCCCCGAACCCAAGGCGCGCACCGTCCGCAAGGCGGTGCAGCGCGATGACTCCGGCCAGATCACCGGCGTAACCGAGACTGAGGAGTAGGCCGTGGCCGTTCAGCCCAAGTTCTCGAACGTGTGCGCCAACGCCGAGGCCGATGCCGTCGGCAACGCGCTCAACTCGGGCTACATAAGAATCCTGGACGGAGCGCAGCCGGCCACCGCCGACACCGCCGTCGGTGCCCAGGTGCTGCTCGCCGAGCTCCGCTTCGGGGCCGACGCCTTCCCTGCCGCAGCCGCCGGGGTCATCACCGCCAACGCCATCACCGCCGACTCCTCGGCCAACGCCACCGGCACCGCAACGTGGGCCCGCATCCTAGCCTCGGACGGCACGACCGTGTGGTTCGACGGCTCGGTCGGTACGTCGGCGGCCAACGTCATCCTCAACACCGTCAGCATCGTGTCGGGCGCGGTCGTGTCCTGCTCGTCTCTAGTCCTCACCGTCTCGAAGGGGTAGCCATGTATCTGAAGCTGGGAAACCCCAAGGCCAAGGAAGCCCTGGCCGAAGGCGTCAACGCCTCTGAGTTCCGTTCGCTGAAAGGCGGGCGCGAAACGCTGGTCAACTTCCCCGACGATTGGACACTGGCGCAGGCCTTCGTGGCGCTGACCGCGCCGAACGGCATCTGGGCCAATCACTCCGATGCGCCCGCCGCGTGGGTGGCATCTGACTCCGAGGGCCTGGCCGCGCTGGCAGCCGAGCACTTCGGTTGCAAGGTACGGAAAGGAGCGCAGTAGACATCAGAGTCGCCGCAGGACGCGATTTCCAGAGCCGAGTCATGGGAGACACGGCAGCCAACGGTACGGGGCTGTACGCTTCGGCGCGCTACCTGGCCGTGACCGAGAACGCGACGGCCCCAGCCGATGCTGATACGGCGTTGGCCGGTGAGCTGACCGCCTTCGGCTTCGCCCGTGCCTCAGCCGCCTACGCGCACACGACCGGCGCCAGCACTTACACCCTGACGCTGACCATGACGTCAACCGACGCCACGACGCGGACCCTTCAGAAGATCGGCGTTCTAAATGCCACCTCTGCCGGAACGCTGGTGTTCTCGACGGCCATCCCGTCACCGCCGACGTTGGTGTCAGGGGACGCTGTCACCTTCACCAACACGGTCTCCTTGTGACTGGAGACGCTGTAACGATCACTAACAGCGGGCTCTGATGTGGCGCGCACGGCGCAAGCCCGCCACTTCAAGCCTGCGGTCATCAGCGGCAGCCTCTATAAGCTGACCACGGTGGCGGGCGCCACCGCCAACAACGCCACCATCGCTCGTTACGCCGCGGGCGGCCTCAGTTCCAGCCGCCGTTTCACGCCGCTGGCCGCGGCGACCGCCGACGTGGCGGTCCCCACCGTGGGCACCGCAGCGGCCAACTTCGGCTGGCGCGACGACGTGGCCGAGAACGCCGCGGACCAGGTGCGCTACGCAGCCGGAACGTGGGGTGCGACCATCCGCTACCGGCGCTCGGGGCAGGCGCTGGAGGTCGATCAGGCCGCCAAGGTCACGGTCATCTTCTACCGCGTCAGCAGCGCAGGCACGTTCGTCGCCGAGCTGGCCCGCGTGACCTCGGCCACCATCACCTACACCGTCACCGTGCAGAGCCTTGCGCTGACCACAGCCTCGATTGGCCCGTTCACCTTCAGTGCCGGCGACAAGGTGCAGGTCGAGGTCTACGTGGTGACTGAGGCGGCTGGCGTGGCCGCTGCACCCACCGTGGCCACCGACCTGTGGCTGACAATCGACGAGAGCAGCACCAGCAGCCGCGTCGGAACACTGCCGACTTACGACATCCTGTACGCCCGCGGCATCGCCGACACGGCGGCGGCCACCGATGCTCTGATAAGGGCCGGCAGCTACGCACGAGCCATCGCAGACACGGCTCCGGCAACCCACGCGGTGACGCGGGCTGCCAGCTTCCCGAGGGCCATCTCCGACAGCGCGCCTGCTACCCATGACGTAACCCGGGCTGGCACCTTCGCCCGCGCCATTCCCGACTCCGCCCCTGCGACCCACGCGCTAACCAGGGTTGGCACTTTCGCCCGTTCGATTCCCGACACGGCGCCAGCTACCCACGCCGTGACCAGGGCCGGCACCTTCGCCCGCGCCCTCGCAGACACGGCACCGGCCACCCACGCAGTGACACGCAGCGTCAGCTTTCCCAGAGCCATCGCCGACTCAGCACCCGCCTCGCATGCGGTAGGACGCAGCGCCGGTATCTTCGCCCGTTCCATCGCGGACAGTGCACCCGCTGTAGACACGCTGGCGCGCCTCATCACCTACGGGCGCTTCATCGACGAGGAGATCGGGACCGTGGCGGTGGACCCGGTGCGAACGGTGGGGCGCCGCATCGCTGGCGTGGCGCGCGACACCGCCGGGACTCCGGTGGCAGGGGCGCTGGTCAAGCTGGTTCGCCAGGCCGATGACCGAGTGGTCCGCAGCATGACCACGCCGGCGGGCGGGGCGTACTCGTTCGACCGCGACATCCTCGACGTGGCCGGTCGGGATGGAGTGGGCTACTACGTCATCAGCTACGTCGATGGCAGCGCGCCGCAGATTCATGGCGTATCGGATCGGGGCCTGCTGCCCGAGCTGATCTGATGCCGAATCCAGACGTCTACCTGCGCAGCCTGGCGCCGCCGTCCGACGTGCTGCTGAGCGAGTCGGCTGCCGAGTCAACCGGCGATGGCGTCACAGGGACGGCCACATTCAGCCAAGCAGCGGCAACGTGGGAATCCACCGCCACTGAGCAGCTCGACGCCACAGCGGCCTTCCTACAGGCTCCAGCGGCATGGGACGCCACCGGCTCCGAGGAGATCGCCGGTACCGCGACCTTCAGCCAAGACGCGGCGACGTGGACGGCCTCCGACCTCCAGCCGGTCAGCGGTACGGCGACGTTCAACCAAGAGGCTGCGACATGGGACGCCAGCGCGACGGCTCCCACGGAGCCTACGGCGCCCGCGGTCAGCGGTGGCAGTTACAACCGTTACGTCAAGTGGCGGACACCCAAGCGGCTCTACAAGCCCAAGCCAAAGGCCAAGGTCAAGCGTCCACCGCAGATCGTGGCGGTCGCCTCGTTCGTTCAGCAGCCCGCCCGATGGCGCGCTGAGATGCACGTCCGGCAGCCGGAGGATTGGCTGCTCGGCATCGGAGATACCGACGAGTCGCTGCTGGCGCTCGTCTAGGAAAGAAGGAGTTACCGAGTCATGGCAACCAAGAACAAGGGGCTGCCGATGCTCGGGGTAGAGCGCCGCTTCATCAGCCTGGCCAGTATCGAGGTACGCGCTGCCACCGAGGAGAACGCCTCTATCGGCTTCAAGGGCCACGCGGCGATGTTCAACAAGCGGACGTGGATCGGCCCCAAGAAGTTCGGCTTTTACGAGGAGGTGCGCGAGGGCGCCTTCACAAAGGCCATCAAAGACTCTGATGTACGCATGCTGCTCAACCACGACCCCAACCTCCTGTTGGCGCGCAACACCAGCGGCACGCTGCGTCTGACCGAGGACGAGACGGGGCTGCGGGTGGATGCCGACATGGCCCCCACCTCGTATGCCAAGGATCTGGCGATCGTCATGGACCGCGGCGACTTGAACCAGATGAGCTTCAGCTTCCTTCCGGTCGAGAAGAAGGAGGAATGGAGCGTCACCGACGCCGGGGACGATGTGCGCACGCTGTCCGAGGTCATTTTGTTTGACGTGTCGCCAGTCACCTTCCCCGCCTACACCGAAACCGATGCGGCCCTTCGCGCCGTGGGCATGGAGCTGCTGATGGAAGCAGCCGACATGTCCGACGAGCACCGCGTGCGCCTCGCCTCGGTCATCAAATCAGGGGTTATGCCCCCCGACCTGGCACCAGTTATACGAGCCGCTGCACAGGCACTCGTGGAGCTGGCGCAGAAGTACGAGCCGGGTACCCCCACTCGTTCCCAGGACGATCCCCTCGCCATCAAGAGCGAGGCCATCCGTCGCCGCATGCGCGGCTATGCAGCCCTCTCGTCTGAGTGGGCAAAGGGAACCTGACATGAACCTTCGACAGTTGCGCGAAAAGCGCGCAACCGTCTGGCAGGAGATGCAGAACGTGTCTGCGCCTGCCGACGATGAAGGCCGCGCGCTCAACGCCGAGGAGGCCCAGCGATGGGAAACCTTCGACACCGAGCTCACCGGCCTGACCCATCAAATCGAGATCGAGGAGAAGCGCGCCGCGCGGTCCAGTGAGGCCTCCGAGACGCACACCGCCCTTGACTCGTCCACCATCAGCGCAGAGGTCACGGTCGAGGATGTCCCCGCCGAGGATCGCTACGCGCAGGCCTGGCGTGCATGGGCGCGCGGGGGCATGGGCGCTCTCGACAGCGAGCAGCGTCAGCAGATGATCAAGCGCTTCGACAGCTCCCCGGAGCTTCGAGCGCAAGGCGTCGGTACCACGACGGCCGGTGGGTTCTTTGTGCCCGCCCAGTTCCGCGACAAGCTCATCGAGCGCCAGGTGTTCCAGGGCTCGGTACGGTCGGTCGCAGAGGTCATCACCACGGATTCGGGCGCAAGCCTGCCGTGGCCGACTCTCGACGACACTGCCAACGTGGGTGCCATCCTCGCGGAGAACACCCAGGTCACCGAGCAGGACGCGGTGGTCGGGCAGGCCAGCCTCGACGTGTTTATGTACACCTCGAAGATGGTCCGCGTGTCCCTCCAGCTCATCAACGATTCGGCCATCGACATCGACGACAAGCTCGGCAGTCTGCTCGCGGCCCGAATCGCCCGCATCCAGAACCAGCACTTCACCACCGGCACGGGCACGGCCCAGCCGGAGGGCATCCAGACCAACGCCACGTCCGGCGTGACGTTGCCAACGGGCAACACCACGACCATCACCTACGACGGCCTGGTGGATCTGGTTCACTCCATCGACCCGGCTTACCGTACCGCCAACGCCATGTTCATGGCGCGCGACTCGGTGCTGGCAGGCCTCCGCAAGCTCAAGGACACGACCGGCCAGCCGCTGTGGCAGCCGTCCTTGCAGGCGGGGCAGCCTGACAGCGTGATCGGCTATCCGATCGTGACCAATCCTGACATGCCGGCCCCGGCCGCCAGCGTCAAGAGCGTTCTGTTCGGCGACTTCAAGCAGGCATACGTCATCCGTGACGTGACGCAGGTGCAGGCGCTTCGGTTGGAGGAGCGGTTCGCCGACTTCTTGCAGGTCGCCTTCCTCCTGTTCCAGAGGTCCGGCGCACGGCCGCAAGATTCCAACGCTTATCGGGCTCTGACCCAGTCAGCGACGTAGACGGCAACTTAGTGGCGGGAACCCATGGCCGGGGGTGTCCTCCTCCCCCGGCCTTCCCATTACAAAGGAGAAACCCACATGGCTGAGAAGGCCATCCCCACCGAGAACAAGACCAACACTGGTGGCGACCACGACCGCGTGGCGATTGCCTCGCGGCTGCCTGACGGCACGCCGCACCAGACCAACGACTTCGAGTTCATCGGCGACCAGCAGGTTGCCATCGACGCTGCCAAGCACCAGCTCCGTGAGCAGGCCGTGTCCGCCAAGGACGTGGAACTGCGCGGGGCCGGAACTGCTGAGGCCGATGCCGATGCGTCGAAGCCCGATCCCGAAGTCCAGAAGCTGATCGACGCTCACGAAGCCGCCGCCAAGTCCGCCGAGGGCAAGGCTGAGGCCGAGGTGAAGTCGCGTAGCAAGGGCTAGTCATGCCCTTGATCCGGGTACTGGTCTCCTACCCCGGAGACCCCCACCCGAGCGGAGCGGTGGTCGAGCTCGAGGCGCGCGAAGCGTCCGAGTTCGTCACCGCTGGCCGCGCAGAGTACATCCGCGAGCCGGGCATCGAGCGCGCCGTGCCGCAGGACGCGATCGAGTCCACCACCCCCCGAAGACGCGGCAAGCGAGGAACCTAAATGGCAGCCGGCATCAGGGCTCTGCATGCTCGGCACTGGCGCCATCCCGTTCGCGGGGCGCGATAGGTATTCGCCTCATCGTAGGGATGGCCGCGTGGACAATGCGTGGCGGCGGCATTTTTCGCAGGTGCGCCGACGCCTCTCAACAGATTGACGCGTTGGGTGACCGGCTCTAGGTGTGTGGGGTTCACGCATAGCGGTACACGGCACAGGTGGTCGAGCTGAAGCCCTGCTGGGATCGGCCCCACTAGAAGTTCATACGCATACCGATGAGCGGAGGTGAACCGGCCTTCCGCCGCTAGGAAGTTGCCGTAGCCCTGGCCGCTGACGGCGCCCGTCCATAGCCAGCATCTATCGGTCTTATTGACTTTCGCCCAGAAGCGCTCAGCGGCTGGGCGCTTGACGCGACCGCGCGATAGGTCTCCATAACGTTCCCATCGGCTCACGTGCATCACGCACATCTCATAGCGACGAGACGCCTTGTCGCATCCGTCTACCGAACAAATCCGCATGCTACCGATGGTAGCACAGATATGGAGGTGTATCATCGCAGCCGGCACATGGTCTTTCCCAAATAGCGCGCGCACCGACCTACTCAACGGCACGTTCGACCTCGACACCGACACGTTTCTGATGGCGTTGTTCCTGTCAACCTCGAACATCGGTGCCGCCTCAACCACCTACGCAGGCGTGACCAACGAGCACGCCAACGCCAACGGCTACACCACGGGCGGCATCTCGATGGGTGCACTGACCCTGGCTGGGACCACGACCGTCACCGTGGACGATCCGGCGGATCTCGTCTGGACCGCCTCGGGCGGCTCGATCACGGCACGCTTCGCTGTCATTTATGAGAGCGGTGGACGGGTGTTGTGCTATGCCTTGCTCGACTCGGCGCCAGCCGACGTCTCTGCCACGACGGGGAACACCCTGACCGTTGCGCTGAACGCAAGCGGAATCTTCACATTGGCATAGGTCAATGTGTTACGCACTCATTGCGACACCTGCACCTGTAGCTAGCGCCGAGAGGGGATAGTCCGTGGCTGACACCAAGATCTCGGCCCTCACCGCCGCCACGGGGGCGGACCGCGCCAACGAGCTGGCGATCAACGAGGCGGGCGCGTCCAAGAAGCTGACACTCGCGCAGCTCCTTGACCTCGAAG
>Ga0136619_10000207_pt1 | contig 21464 bp, 18 predicted proteins | sample AntDrymUQ3532106_2_FD_104807 | JGI IMG/M metagenome (GOLD analysis project Ga0136619, IMG submission 104807) | Polar desert sand microbial communities from Dry Valleys, Antarctica - metaG UQ353 (21.06) | ecosystem: Environmental > Terrestrial > Soil > Desert | place: Antarctica: Dry Valley...
CCGCCCGGTGATCCACTTGCTGGACGGTGAGGAGCCAGACTTCGACCTTCTCGAGGAGCGCGACTTCGTGCGGCGCAGCGGCGCCTCGTCGATGGCCGGGGAGCGCGAGTACGCGGTCAAGCACGCTCTAACGCGGGAGGTGGCCTACGCGAGCATTCCGAAAGCCCGCCGCGGCCGTCTGCACGCCTCCTTCGCAGAGTGGCTCGAGCGCAACGATCGCGCGAAGGACGAGCATGCTCCGCTCCTCGCGTACCACTATTCCGAGGCCGTCCGTCCCGAAGACGCCGACCTCGTCTGGGCAGGCTCGGAGCATGAGCTCGTCGCGCTAAGCGCGCGAGCAGTCTTCTGGCTCCGCCGCGCCGGCGAGCTGGCCAGAGGTCGCTACGAGATGGACGAGGCGGTCGAGCTCTTCACGCGCGCGGTCCACTTGTGCGAGGACGAGTACGAGCGGGCGCAGCTCTGGCGCGAAATCGGGGAGACGCATGCTCTCCGCTTCGACGGCGAGGCGATGCGGAGCGCGCTGCTCCGCACCCTCGAGGGCCCTCTCGACGATGCCGAGAGAGCCGACACGTACGCTTTCCTCGCCTTCCAGGCCTCGATTCGCTCGGCGATGTGGTCGATCCGGCTCAACCGGCACCTGATCGAAGAGTGGGTGGATCGGGCCCTCGAGCTCGCCGCAGACGGGAGCGAGGCGCAGGTGCGGGCCCTCGTCGCCCGGGCGAACATCGAGCCGGCAGAGGTCTCGGACGACGCCCTCGAGCGAGTAGGGGCGCTCGCCGAGGTGCTGGGAGACAGCCAGCTCCGGTCCCACGTTTTCGGCGCGCGAAGTGCGGCCGCGTTCGAGCGGCATCGCTTTCACGATGCTGCCGCGTGGAGCGAACGGCGACTGGAGCTCCTGGCCGGCGTCGACGATCCGGATCAGCTCTGCGAAGCCTATGAGTCCGGAGTTCCGGCTGCCCTCGCCGTCGGCCGTGTTGGCGAGGCACGGCGCTTGACCGGCTTGCATCGAGACCTGTCCCGACGCCTTTCGCACCATCACCAGCTGCACGCGGTTTCGCTGTCTCTCGAGATCTCCGACGGTCTGGGTGACTGGGAAGCACTCGCCGCGGGCTCGGGCGACATTCTGGACGCGGTCGCGAGAAACCTGGCCACGCCGTGCGCCCGCAACTCGCGTGACCTTCTGCTGCTGGCTTTCTCTCACCTGTCTCTCGGCAACGAGACGCGAGCTTTGGAGCTCGAGCAGGAAGCCGGGCGCATCGCCGGGCAGGGATACGAGACGTATCTGAGCGGACCCCGGATTCGAATCGCCCTTGCGAGGGGCGATCGGGCGTCGGCCGAGGCTCTTGTAGCGCTGCCTTTGGAGCGCTCGTTCGTCTGGGGGCCCGCTGTCTTCGCCACACGGCTCGACGTCCTTGTGGCCCTCGGACGACACGACTGGATCGAACGAGAGGCTCCTTCGCTGCTTCAGCAGGGCACGCTGCTCGAGCCGTTCGCCCTCCGGGCGCTCGGCGCCGTGCGCCGTGACGACGAGCTGCTTACACAGGCTGACGAACGCTTCGCGGAGCTCGGTCTCGACTGGCACGCGGCTCAGACGGAGCGCCTGCTCGCTGGGTTCTAGAACTCGAGCCGCGAGCGGCGCTCATGCCGCTCGAGGGCGAGCTCGATCAGCCGGTCCAGGAGCTCTCCGTACCCAATCCCGGAGGCCTCGAAGAGCTTTGCGTAGACGCTCGTCGCCGTGAATCCCGGGATCGTGTTGATCTCGTTCACGACGACCTCGCCGCTCTGCCGCACGAAGAGGTCGATGCGGGCCATACCCTCGCACTCGGTGGCGACGAACGACTCGACCGCGATCGCACGAACGCGCTCGCTGACCTCGGGCGGGATCCGAGCCGGAACGACGAGCTCCATCCCACCTTCGTCGTACTTCGCCGAATAGTCGTACCACTCGGCGTTCGCGACGATCTCGCCGACCTGCGACGCGATCGGATCGCGGTTGCCGAGGACGCCGCACTCGACTTCGATCCCGTCGAGGAGCTCCTCGATCAGCACCTTGTCGTCGTGCCGGCGCGCGAGCTCGACGGCCGGCGCGAGCTCGTCTTCAGCGTGCACCTTGCTGATACCCACGGACGAGCCGAGTCGCGCGGGCTTCACGAAGACGGGGTACGAGAACGGGTGGTCGGGGCTATCGCCGTCTCGGAGCGTCACGTTCTGGGCGACGGGAACTCCGCGATCGCGGAGCACGGCCTTGAAGAGGTCCTTGTCCATGCAGAGCGCGGAGGCGGCGACGCCTGCGCCGACATAGGGGACGCCGGCCAGCTCGAGGAGTCCTTGCACCGTTCCGTCCTCGCCGAACGGCCCGTGCAGGATCGGGAACACGACGTCGACCTCGGCGATCGCTCTCGCGGGCGCCTTGTCCGCGACAACCGGCAACGTTTCCCCAACCCTCTCGGCTTCCGCCGGAGAAACGCTCCGCATTTCGCCCGCGACCTCCCAGCGCCCGTCGCGGCCGATCTTGATCGCGGTCGTCTCGTACCGCTCCGGATCGAGTGCTGCCACGACGGACCGCGCCGAGGCGATCGAGATCTCATGCTCGCTCGAGCGTCCGCCCGACAGGACCGCGACGCGAAGGCGCCGCGTCACGACTCCGGCGTCGTCGGCTCGGTCGGCGGTGGCTCGGTCGTCGTGGGCGGCGTCGTCTCCTCGCCCGTGAAGCGGCCGACGAAGAGCGTGACCACCGAGTCCGGCGCCGACTGGGAGCCGCCGACGGGATCCTGGGACATCACGATCCCGTCGAGGTCGTCCACGTCCACGTCTTCGAAGACGACCCTTGTCCGGAACCCGGCGTTCTCGAGCGTCGTCTGGGCGATCGTGACGTCCTGCGTGGTCACGTCGGGAACGGCCACTGTGGACGGACCTCTCGACACCGACAGGGTGACCGTCGTCCCTCGTGTCACCTCCGAATCCCCGCTCGGGTCCTGATCGACCACGATGCCCTCCGTCAGATCGGAGGCGACATCGACTCGGGTCACGCCGAAGCCATTCCGCCGGAGCTCCAGCGCGGCCTGCTAGTAGGGCTGGTTCACGACGTTCGGCACGATGACCGGCCTCGGCCCCTTCGAGACATTGATCCGGATGCGCGTTCCCTCCACCACGACCGTGCCCGGCGCCAGGCTCTGCGCCACCACCGTGCCTTCGTCGCGGTCGGAGTTCACCTCGACGAGCTGAAAAGCGAGGCCGACCTGCGTCAGCGCGGCCACGGCGCTGTCGCGCGACTGTCCGACGAGGCTGGGAACGCTCACCTCCGGCTTTCCGGAGGAGACGTCGATCGTCACCACCGTCTCGGGGTCGACGCGCTTGCCTTCCGCCGGCCGCTGCGCGAAGACGCGACCCTCCTCGACGTCCGAGTTCGAGATCCGCCGAACGCGCGGCTGGAGACCTCTGTCCGAGATCGCGTTCCGCGCCAGCGCCTCCGGGATCCCGACGACGTACGGAACCGCGACCTGGTCGGCGCCGCCGAACCGGTCCTGAATCGGCTCGTACAGGAAGAACGCGGCGACCGCGAGCGCAAGCAGCAGGCCGAGCCCGACGAGCCACGGCCAGGCGGGCGCTCGCCGCTTGCGCGTGGGATCGAAGGGAGGCGCGTCGCCAGGCCGCGCTCGCCGCGTGACCTGCGTCACTCCCGTCGAGTCGACGGCTCCGCCGGCAAGGACGACGGTGGCAGCCTCAGCGGTCTCGAGGGGCACATGCCCGCCGTGGGCGACGGTCTCGAGGTCGGCGTCCATCGCGGCTGCGGACTGGTAGCGGTCGGCTGGCTCCTTGGAGAGCGCGCGTATGACGACGTTGTCGAGGTCGTCCGGCACCTCGGGCCGACGCGCGGACGGCGGGTCGGGGACCTCCGAGAGATGCTTCATCGCGATCTCGACGGGCGTGTCTCCGGAGAACGGCACCTCCGCGGTCAGGAGCTCGTAGAGCACGATTCCGGTCGAGTAGAGATCGGACGTCTGGTCGACAGGAGCACCGCGCGCCTGCTCCGGCGAGAGGTACTGCGCCGTGCCGATGATGGCGCCCTCCTCGGTCATCTGGCTGACGCCTGCTCGTGCGATCCCGAAGTCCGTCACCTTCACGACGCCCTCCGGGTCGACGATCACGTTGTGGGGCTTGATGTCGCGATGAACGACACCGTTCCGATGGGCGTAGCGGAGGCCGGAGAGGATCTGGCGCGTGTACGCGATGGCAACGGGGATTGGACAGGGCCCACGGCTGCGGATCAGCTCCTTGAGCGTCCGGCCCTCCACGTACTCCATGACGATGAAATAGGAGCCGTCCGCCTCTCCGCGATCGAAGATCGAGACGATGTTCGGGTGAGAGAGGCCTGCGGCATGCGTGGCCTCGCGGCGGAAACGCTCGACGAACTGGTCGTCGTTGGCATAGCGTTCGTGCAGGATCTTGACGGCCACGCGACGCCCGAGCTCCTGGTCCTCGGCGAGGTAGACGTCGGCCATGCCGCCGCCCCCGAGCTTCCTCGTGACGCGGTACCTGTTCGCGAAAAGCGTTCCGGTGAGGGTGTTCTGTGTCGCCATACGGTCTAGAGGCTTGGTGTGACACTCCTGCTGCGCCCGGGGACGGCCGGGAGCGAGCATGTCGCGTGGAGCGTCCGCGGCCCGTATGCAGGCATACGGGCAAGGGCGATCCTCGCGACAGGCGACGTTATCCGGCCGCCATCCGGGTGTGGCAGGAGTGTCATATCAAGCCTCAAGGTTAGGGATTCTCCCTTTAGGACAGGATTGCCTGCATGACCGCACGAGCGATCGGGGCGGCGGTTGCCCCACCCGTGCCGGATTGGTTCTGGAGAACCACCGCGATCGCGAGCTCGGCCGGTCTCTCCTCGTCGCGGCCTGCGAACGCGATGAACCACGTCGTGTTGGCGCCGGGCACCCCCGTCTCCCCGGTTCCGGTCTTGCCTCCGACCGAGTAACCCGAGAGCTGGGCCGCCGTGCCCGTGCCGCGCTCGACGGCGAGTCGCATCATCGTGGCCACCGCGTCTGCGGTCTTCTTGCTCACCGACTGTCGGATCAGGGCAGGCCGCTGCCTGAGGAGGATCAGGCCGCCGGGGCCGACGATCTTGTCGACCGCCTGTGGCTCCATCAGCTCGCCGCCGACGCCGATGGCGCCTGCGACCATCGCCATCTGCAAGGGCGTGACGAGCATTCGCTCCTGCCCGAACGCCATGCGCCCCGCGTCGACGTCGGGATCCTGCTTCGGGTAGTAGAGCTGTCGGCGCTGGTACAGGCCGCTCGGCGCGCGCTCGTCGGTCGGGGTCTCGAGCGGCGGTCGCTCGTAGAATCCGAAGCGCTTGGCTGTATCGAGGATGCGCTTCGCGCCGAGCGTCTTGCCGATGTTGCAGAACACCGAGTTGACCGAGTATGTGAGCGCGGTTTCGAGGTCGACCGTGCCGAAGGGCGAGGAGGTGTCGAAGTTGTTCACGCGCTTTCCGTAGACCGTGCAGTAGCCGGGGTCGACGAACGAGGACTCCGGCTTGAACTTCCTCGACTCGAGCGCGGCGGCAGCCGTGATCACCTTGAAGGTCGACCCCGGCACGTAGAGGCCGGCGCTGGCTCGGTTCAGCAGCGGTGCGGCCGGCTGGCAGTCCGCCTCGATCCGGGAGATTTGTGCAAAGTTGTTCTCCACCAGATTCGGGTCGAAGCTCGGCGATGAGGCCATCACCCGCACCTTCCCCGTGCGTGGGTCGAGGGCGACGACTGCGCCGCACTGGGCTCCGAGCTCGGCGAGTGCGACCTCCTGCGCGTCCAGGTCCAGAGTCGTGACGACGTCGTTTCCTTCGACGGGCTTGCCGCGAAACTCGTCGAGCGCCTTGTCCACGAGCGTCGAGAGGCTCGCATTCGAGGCGGTGAGATAGTCGTTCAGCGAGCGCTCGAGGCCAGTTCGCGAGCGCTCTACGGTTGAGTACCCGACGACGTGTGCGGCCAGCGAGCCGTACGGATAGCGGCGGAAGAAGAGCGATTTGCGCTCCACCTTCCGCTCCGTGTTACGCGCGAGGCGCTTCCGCGGCTTCCAGGAGAAGACGAGTCCACGGTCGACGGAGAAGTCGGCCACGCGCTTGATGGCGTTGTCCTGGCGGTCGGCGAGCCCGGCCGCGGCCCACGTCTGCCAGTACGTCGTCATCACGACGAGCACGCCGACCAGCGCGAGCGAGACATACGTGAGCCTGACGATCTGCCCGTTCACGGCGGAGAGTTGGCCTTGTTGGAGACAAGCAGGAGCCCCGCGAGCAGGAGGAAGTTGGCGACGATGCTCGTGCCTCCGTACGAGACGAACGGGAGCGTGATTCCGGTCAGCGGCACCAGCCGGAGGACTCCGCCGACGATGACGAAGGTCTGCAGCGCGAAGCCGAACGTGAGCCCGGCCGCGAGGAGCTTCGAGAAGCCGTCCTGTGCGCGGAGCGCGATCCGCATGCCGCGGGCGACGAAGACCATGTAGCAGAGCAGGAGGGCCGCAGCCCCGATCAGCCCCAGCTCCTGCGCGATCGCCGAGTAGATGAAGTCGGTACCCAATGCCGGTATGAGCTGGGTCCCGTCGGTCGAGGTGAAGGTGCCCTCACCGAGCCCGGTCCCGCCGAATCCGCCGTTCCCGATGGAGTACAGGCTCTTCACGAGCTGGTACGAGGCGCAGTTCTGCCGGAGCTCGAGCTTGCCGTTCAGGGCGCAGAACACGCGCTCGTCGGTCCAGGGCTCGAGCCAGATGGTGACCCGCTCGTGCACGCGGTCGATGGCGTTGTAGAGGAGCGCGGCGCCTCCCACGAAGAGCGCGAGGCCCGCCGCGACGAAAAGCGCCTTCCCGGTCGCGACATAGAGCATTGCCAGGAAGATCCCGAAGTTCAATAGCGCGCTCCCGAGATCGTTGGTCTGGACGATCACCAGCATGGCCGCGCCCCAGATCGCCAGGAGCGGCCCGAAGTCCTTCACGCGCCCCTGCGCGAGAACCTCGCGCTTCTCCCTGAGATAACCGGCGAGGAAGAGGATCAGGCAGATCTTCGCGAGCTCTCCCGGCTGGAACCGGAGCGGCCCGATGTCGATCCAGAGCCGGACACCGTTGACCCGCTCACCGAGTCCCGGAACCGAGGGAAGCAGGAGCAGGAAGACGGCGGCGATTCCGAAGAGGTACCGGTACGACTCCAAGACGCGGTAGTCGTGGCGTAGCGCGACGAGCGCTGCGGCGAAGACCCCGAGGCCGATCAGGACCCAGAGCGCCTGTCGGCCGCCGTCATCGGGGTCGAGCCGGTAGTTCAGCGCCAGGCCGAAAGCGGTGAGCACGGCGGTGAGCGGAAGCAGGGCGCCGTCCGCGTACGGCGCTGTCCGGCGCACGACGATGTGAGCTGCCAGGTAAAGAGCGAGGAACACTGCTCCGTAACTGACCGCGCTCGCGGAGATCTCGGACTCGCGGGCGATGGTGACGCTTGCAAGCGCGGTGCCGGCGATCACTCCGGCGACGAGGACGCCGCCGAGCTCCCTGTTCCTCGCGGTCATCTGACGGCCAGGTAGAGCACGAGCAGGCCGATCGCCAGCACCGAGACGATGAGAGCCAGAGCGGCCACTCGGCCACCTTGGCCCGCGCCGTGCCGACTCGGCTCGGGCTCTGCTGCAACAGATCCGCTTGCCTCCACTGGCGTGTCCTCGTCGGTTAGCTCAATCGTCGCGGCGGCCGTCTCCTCGATCACCGGCTCTCGTTGCGGACTCGGGTCAGGGGCCTGGTCATCGACGATCTCGAAGAGGACGACGGTGATGTTGTCCTCGCCACCTCGCGCGTTGGCGGCAGCGACGAGCGCATCGGCTGCACGCTCCGGATCGCGGCCGGCCGTCTCGATCGCAGAGGATACGGCGTCGTCCGAGATCATGACCGAGAGCCCGTCGGAGCAGACGAGGAAGAGGTCGCCTGGCTCAGCCTGCACGGTGAACGCATCCACCTCGACGGTCGGCTCGGTCCCCAGCGCTCGCGTTATCGCCGAGCGCTGCGGGTGGCGCTCGGCCTCCTCAGGCGTGAGCACGCCGCTCTCGACCAGCTCGGCAACGAGAGAGTGGTCGGTCGTGAGCTGCTCGAGCGTGCCGTCGCGGAGCAGGTAGGCGCGCGAGTCGCCGACGTGTCCGATGGCGACGGCGCCGCTTGCGGCGTCGACCAGAGCCGCAGTGACGGTGGTTCCCATGCCCGCCGTACGGGGATCGTTGTGCGAGCGCTCGAAGATGCGCTTGTTGGCCTCGACGATCAGCGCTGCCACGCCCTCGGCCCCGCGCGTCTCGCTTCCTGCCTCCTCGAGAGCAGCGGCCGCGAGTCCCGCTGCCACCTCGCCCGCCCGCGCGCCCCCCATGCCGTCGGCGACTGCGAAGAGCGGTGGCTCGCAGATGAACGCGTCCTCGTTGCGGAGCCGGCGCCGGCCGGTGTCGGTGACTCCTGCTGCGCGCCCGATCTTCATGCTTCGAGCCTGAGCTCCGTCTGGCCGACCCGGACGACGTCGCCCGCCTGCAGCCGCTGCGCGGTGACTCTCTCTCCGTTGACGAACGTGCCGTTCGTGGAGCCCAGGTCCTCGACCCAGACCCCGTCCGCTCGCGGCTCGATACGTGCGTGCTGACCGGAGGCGAACTCGTCACCGTCGAGGTGTATTCCGACGTTGTCCTCTCGACCGATGACCGTGGCGGCGCCGATGTCGATCTTCTTTCCAGAAGGCAGCCCCGGGCCTCCGAGCACACGCAAGCGCGGCGGGCGTGGTCGCACTCCCAGCTCTTCCCGCAGCGCCGCGGCCTCGGAGGCGCCCAGGATGATGCTCTCCTGCGGAGCACCGCCGATGTCCTTGGTCGCCGAGCGGACGACCAGCAGGATGAACCCGTACAGGAGGACGAGAAACACGATCTTGAGGATAAGGAGTGTCTCGTCGGCTGCGAGCGCCAAGAGTGTCACGGCAGCGATCGCCCGAAGACGATCTCCGTCGAGCCGAGCGTGATCCTGTCGCCGTCGCGGAGCCGCTCGCGTGCCACTTGCTTCCCGTTCACCGCCGTCCCGTTCGTGGAGTCGAGGTCGACGATCCAGTACGTCGCGCCCTCTTGGCGAAGCTCAGCGTGACGGCGGGAGACGTTGACGTCAGGCACGGGAACGTCACACCCGCGCGAACGTCCCAGGACGACCCGCGGCGTGGTGATCTCGTGCTTGGAGCCTGCCACCGTCAGCGTCACCACTTCGCGTTCCGGCGGGGGCGGTGGCGCCTCCTCCGCCTCGGGGGGCGCGACGACAGTGGGCGGCCGATAGACCATCGTCTGCGCAGGCTGCTCGAGCGGGAGCTCCGCGGGCGGGGGTTCCCGCTCCTCATGAGGCGCGGCCTGCGCCTGGACGAGGCGGGTGGCGATCCCGAACTCGCCGACCGCGAGATCGTCGTCGGTGGTCACGAGCACGTTCGGAGCGGTCAGGAGCGCGTAGCGCTCGCGGCGCGCGTGCTCGGCAAGGTACTCCTGCAGCTCGGCCACGAGCGACTCCTCGTAGCCTGCGAACTGCTTCCGGTCCTGAGCGGAGAGGTAGACGGTGTACTCGTTCGGGACGTACACCCGCGACACGGAGACGCTGCGGTGGTCGTCCATCTCCTTCACGAGCTTGCGGGCGAGCTCGATCGGCTGGACGTGCGTGCGAAATGCGCGCCCAAAAACACCCTCGAAGAGACCCTCGATCTTGGACTCGATCGCTCGCAGCACTGACATCCGGAGGGGTATACCCGCTGCGTCGAGTCTACTGGCGCGTTCCGGCCGAGATGGCCGCTGCGATCGCCCACCCGAGCGCCACCAGAAGCGTGCCTGCGAACCCCGCGCCGACGACGACGGATCCGGCGGTGAGCGCGATTCCGACTGCGAGCACGCCATAGCCCGACTGTCGTCGAATCCAGGGCAGGGCTGCGGCCGCAAGGCCGAGAGCTACGGCTCCGCCGAGGAGAACGGGATCGAGGAGCGCTGTCTGCCAGAGCCCGGCGGCGATCTCGCGCACGGAGTCCTGGGGTGAGATCGCGAACCCTTTCGCGAGGGCGCCGGGAAGCGGGAGATCGTCTCCGGCCACGCCGGCTACGACGGCAGCTGCGAGCACTGCAACCACCGCTTGGGCCGCACGACGGACGATTCCTCGTACCGGCTGGACGACGAGAGGCACCAGCGCGAGCAGTCCCAGCGGGGCAAGCAACGGCCCCGTCACGAAGAGCAGTCCCCAACGGGCGTCTTGCCAGGAGACGGCGATCCAGCCGAGTGCGAGCAGCCCGTACAGGATCGCGGCACCTTCGGCGGCGTTGCCGAGCGGAAAGAGCGGCGCGGCCAGCGCGACCGCGAGGCCGACCCGCGGCATGCGCCAGGCGGCGAGCGCGGCGACGAGCGTGATGGCGACGACGAGCGCGGGCGGCCAGAAGGGAAGCAACGTCGCCCCCAGAGCGGCGCTCACCGCCGCCAGGCCGACGGGAGCGAAGCGGCGTCCGAGCTCCTCAGGGCGGGTGACGGGAGCTGCGGTCGTCTGCGGACGGCTCCGCGCCTGGCGGGGAGCGTCCTTGCGAATCGCGTTCCGCAGATCGGATGCGAGCGCAGACGCACGCGGTCTTCGCTCGGGATTCGGCGCAAGCGCCCCGTCGACGGCGGCCATGAGCCGGCGGGGGAGGTCTCGACGCTCGGCGAGCAGCGGAGGTGCTCCGGCTTCGATCGCGCGTGCGACTTCCTGGAGCGGAACGCCCCAGAAGGGGTGCCTTCCCGCGAGCGCCTCCCAGAGGAGGACGCCGACTGCCCAGACGTCGCTCTCGGGCGTCGCCTCAGCGCCCGCCAGGCGCTCCGGAGCGATGTACGCGAGCGTTCCCGGGACGTCTCCGACGGCGGTCAGCGTGTCGGCGCCATCGAACTGGGCGAGCCCGAAGTCGAGGAGGCGAACGGCGATCTCGTCACCTTCCTCGAGCAAGAGATTGGAAGGTTTGACGTCGCGATGCACGATCCCCGTCCGATGGGCATGGGCGAGCGCGTCGAGGACCTGCGCGGCGACCTCGACGGCGTCCTCGTCGGAGAGGCCGTCAGTGCGCATCGTCTCGCGCAACGTGCGACCTGCGACGTACTCGTAGGCGATGTAGACATGGGTCGAGTCGTGTCCGACGTCGTAGGCGCGCACGCACCGCTCGTGGCGCAAACGCCGCGCTGCCAACGCTTCGCGCTCGGCGCGGGCAGCCGCCTTGCCCTCTCGCGGGATGATCTTCAGCGCGACGTCGAGCCCCGTGCGCTCGTCGCAGGCCAGCCAGACGGAGCCCGAGCCGCCGCTGCCCAGCGGGCGAACCGGGCGATAGCGTCCGAGCACGAGCTCGTGGGTGGATGGGGCGATCGCGACGGTCGACACGGAGTAGCGTCCTCTTGGCTGCCGTGCGGGGAACTCCTTCGAGCTCGAGTCAGGGGTCGAACCGAAGCCCGATGGCGGGTTCCCCGGGGTCAGGCTTCAGCCTGACCCCAGCTTTCGCCCGGTTTCCAGCGCTTTGCGCCCCTTTGTCTCGTCCGGGGCTGCGCCCACTTTCCGATCAAGCATCTAGAGTGGCGGCGGGATTGATGGCGTGACGACGCGCGATGAAGACATCCTCGACTTCGACTTCTTCGGCGAGGAGGAGCCGCCGTCGTGGGAGGATCCGCCCGAGCGGGGGCCCGGTCCCCCGCGCGACCGTGGCCCGCGCGGACGAGGCCCTCGCTCTCCGGGCAACCTGACGCCGCTGCTCCGCCTCGTGGGGCTGATCGCGCTGGCCATCCTCATCGTCGTTTTGCTCGCGGTGTGGGTCGAGGGGTGCTCCAGCGACCGGAAGACCGAGCGCTACCGAGATTACTCGACCGAGATCGGCGCGATCGGAAATGCGTCCGCGCGTCTCGGCCAGCAGCTGGCGACGACCCTGACCACGCCGGGCCAGCAGCTCGAGGACCTGGACGCGAAGCTCGGCGGCTTCGTCCAGACGGCCGAGAGCCAGATGCAGACCGCGGACGATCTCGGATCGCCGGGCCCGCTGCACGACGCTCACGAGGGCGCAGTCGAAGCGCTCCGCTTCCGCGTCACCGGCCTGCGCGGGCTGCAGACCGCGTTTCAAGAGACGGCGGACGCGACCGACGCTGCGGCCGCAGGACTCGAGCTCTCTACCCAGGCGCAACGCTTGCTCGCGAGCGACGTGATCTGGTCGGACTCGTTCCGGACGCCGGCTGGCGTGGTACTCGAGTCCGAGGGGGTCGAAGGGATCGAGCTTCCCACGTCGGAGTTCGTCGCTGACGGCGACCTCGTGACCCCTGGGAATCTGGCTGCCACGTGGCAGCGCATCCAGGGCGCCTCGGACGGCGGCACCCCGTCGGGCCTGCACGGGAGCGGGATCTCGTACGTCAGGGCGCTCCCGAGCGGCCAGAACCTCTCGGCGGACACCGAGACCACGATCCTCGTCACCGACGAGCTCGCCTTCGAGGTCGGCGTCGAGGACACCGGCGACAGCCAGGAGGTCCGGCTCACCGTCACGCTGACGATCCCGAAGGACCCCGACCCGATCGTGCAGACGAAGACGATCCCCCTCATCGATCCGGGGGAGACGAAAGCGGTGACCTTCCAGATCGGCGCGCTCGTGCCGTTCGGCGAGCAAATCGCCCTCAAGATCGACGTCGACCCGGTGCAGGGTGAGACGAACACGGCCAACAACACCGCCGAGTACCCGGTCATCTTCTCGCTCAGTCTTTGACGATGTCGCTCGCCGTAGCGGCAGCAGCCTGCGCGGCGGCGGCGCTGGCGCTGGTGATCGCGCTGGTGCTCTGGCGGCGGCTTGCCCGTCTCGAGACCGGCCAGACAGTGGTCCTCGGAAGCGGCCAGGGCGATCTCGTCGACTTTGCTGTCTCTCTGCAGGGGCGTATCGATGACTTGCATCGCGCCGTCGATGAGGTCGCGACCGGTCTTTCTCGCGTCGACCGGCGAGTAGACGGCTCGGTGACCAATACGGCGGTCGTCCGTTACGACGCTTACGAGGGCACAGGGGGTCAGCAGTCGGCCTCGGTCGCGTTGCTCGACGCGACCCGCACGGGAGCGATCGTGACCGCCATCCAGGGTCGCGACTACGCGCGCATCTACGTGAAAGACCTCGATCGCGGACGATCCTCGGTCGCGCTCTCGCCCGAGGAGCAGGAGGCGGTCGAGCGCGCGATGTCCCGGTAGTAGCCGGCTACGCGGCTGCCGCGGCGCCGGGCAGGTACGTGCGCCAGACCTCTGGGATCGACTCCGTCGTCAGGCGGATGAAGAGCACAGGGGTCGGAGGCCGAGGCGTCGTCCGAAGTTTCATGCCGGTCTCCTCCAGCAGTCGGTCACCCTTGCTGTGGTTGCAGGGGGCGCAGGAGGCGACGACGTTCTCCCACACGGACGTGCCGCCGCGAGACCGCGGCACGACGTGGTCGAGCGTCAGCCGGTTCGAGCCCGAGCCGCAATACGCGCATTCCCAACCGTCCCGGGCGAAGAGCACGCGCCGCGAGATGCGTCGGGTCACTCCGCGGGGGACACGCACGTACGTCTTCAGCCGGATGACGTTCGGGCGGGCGAAGTTCGTCGTCGCCGAGCGCAGCGGGCGCTCATGGCTCTCGAGGACCTCGGCCTTGCCCTTCCACACGAGCACGTGCGCACGACGGAGCGAGCAGACATTCAAGGGCTCGTAGCTTGCGTTGAGGACGAGTACCCGTTCCACCGCGCGCGCAGCGTAGCAGCCGTTTCCTCCTGCTCTAGCGTGATTCGGAGCTTCCTGAAAGCATATCTATCGACCTTTCTGCATAATAAGCTCCATGGCAACAGCCGCCATCGTCGGCGCCTCCGGCTATACGGGCCAGGAGACGTTGGACCGGGTGCTCGCGCATCCCGGACTCGAGCTCTACGCCCTCGGCTCGGACACGCTCGCCGGACAGCCTGCGGACGCGCTCGACCCACGGCTCGGCCGCAACGGCTGGCGCCGGATTCCTCGCTTCATCACGAACGACGCCGCGCTTTCGTGTGGCGCGGACGTCGTGTTCCTCTGCCTTGGTCACGAGGAGGCTGCCGCGATTGCGCCTCCCCCGCGTGGGGTGATGGTCGATCTCTCCGGTGCGCATCGCTTCTGGGATCCGGAGATCTACCCATCGTGGTACGGCTTCGAGCACCCGCTTCCCGGATCGCTCACCTCCTGGTCTTACGGGCTGCCGGAGGTGAGCCGGCCCACCGGGCGGCTGGTGGCCAACCCCGGCTGCTACGCGACGGCTGCGCTCCTCGCTCTCGCCCCCATCCGCGAGCTGATCGCAAGTGACGCGGTCGTCGTCGACGCGAAGTCGGGTATGACCGGCGCCGGGCGCGCTCCGACGCCGAGCTCGCATGCGGGGGCGGTTCTCGAGAACGTCGTCCCGTATGACGTGGGCGAACATCGGCATGCGCCGGAGATCGCCTCGCGTCTGGGGTTCCCGGTGGCTTTCGTGCCGCACCTGCTTCCGGTCCGGCGAGGGCTGATCGCGACGTGCTTCGTGCGGTCCCAGGGCGCCGACCTTCGTATCGCTCTCGAGGAGCACTACGCCGACAGCCACGTCATGTCGGTGCTGCCGGAGGGCGTTGTTCCGGAGCTTGCGCGCGTCCAGCACACCGACAGCGCGGAGATCGGCGTCTTCGGGGATCGGCTGACGGACGGAACGATCGTCATCTGCGCGCTCGACAACCTCGGTAAGGGCGCGGCCGGCCAGGCGGTGCAGAACGTCAATCTCCTCTTCGGCTACGAGGAGTCGACCGGATTGCGGCTCTCCGGGGTGCTGGTGTAGAGATGTCCGTCACCGTCGCGAAGGGCTTCGTCGCTGCCGGAGTGAAGGCGGGAATCCGGCGCTCCGGGCTCGACCTCGCACTCGTCCGCTCGCTCCCGCCCGCGGTGGGGGGCGCCGTGTGGACGACGAATCGGGTGCAGGCGGCTCCGGTCACGGTCTCTCGGCGGCATCTCGAGTCGGCGGAGCCGCAGGCGGTCGTCGTCAACTCGGGTGTCGCGAATGCGGCCACTGGCGAGCGCGGCGTGTCCGACGCAGAGCAGACGGCGGTCGAAGCAGCCAGGGCGCTTGGCGTTCTCCCGGAGGAGATCGTCGTCCTCTCCACGGGAGTGATCGGCGTACCGCTTCCGCTGGGGAAGGTGCAGAAAGGTGTGCGCGCGGCTGCCGGGTTGCTGGGGCCGGACGGGGGAAACGACGCTGCCGAAGCGATCCTGACCACCGATCGCGGCTCCAAGCAGAGCTCTCTTGCGGCCCCTGGGTTCACCGTCGGCGGGATGGCCAAGGGCGCGGGGATGATCCATCCTCGGCTTGCCACGATGCTTGCGGTGGTCACCACCGACTTCCCGCTCGAGCCAGGTGAGGCGGACGCGTTTCTGCGCACCGCGGTGAACGCGACCTTCAACTGCATCTCGGTGGACGGAGAGTGCTCCACGAACGACGCCGTAGTGCTGCTCGCGAACGGCGCGAGCGGGGCGCGGCGGGACGCGTCGGTGGACGAGTCGTTCGCGGGCGCGCTGCACGAGGTCTGCGCCGATCTCGCGCGCCAGATCGTGGAGGACGGCGAGGGCGCGACGGTGCTGCTGGAGATCAGCGTCTCGGGAGCGGTCTCGGACGACGAGGCCGCCGCCGTCGCCCGGAGAATTGCGACCTCTCCGCTCGTGAAGACTGCTGCGTTCGGCCACGACCCCAACTGGGGCCGCGTAATTGCCGCGGCGGGGTCCGCTCCCTGGGACGGCGGTTTCGCACACCTTCAGGCAGAACTTCTGACTGTCACATTCGACGGCACGCCGGTGTTCGAACGAGGCACTCCGACGGGACTCGCGCCCGAGCTCACCGGAGCCGCCGTGACGATCGCGCTCGACCTCGGCCTCGGAACCGGATCCGCTGGGTACCTCGCGTCGGATCTGACCTACGACTACGTCCGGCTGAACGCCGAGTACACGACCTAGAGACCACTGATGCGAGTCGTCCTGAAACTCGGCGGCGTCGTCGCAGCAGCCGCGGCTCACCGGGCGCTCGATCTCTTTCACGCAGGCGACGAGGTCGTCGTCGTCCATGGCGCAGGCCCGCAGATCAGCACCGAGCTGCGACGACGAGGAATTCCGGTTGAGTTCGTGCGCGGTCGCCGCGTCACAAGTCCAGCGGCCCTCGCCGTCGTGCGCGAGTCGCTGGTCGCCGTCGGGGCCGAGACGTCCGCCGCCCTCGGCCCGACGGCACTTCCTCTCGTCGGAGACGAGATCGGCCTGCCGGCCCGCCCCCTCCTGGAGCTCGGTCTCGTCGGCGAGGCGCTTCCGTGTCGGCCGAGCGCGATCGTGGAGGCGCTGGCGGCAGGACGCATCCCGGTCGTCGCGCCGATCGCCGTCGGCCCGTTGAACGTGAACGCGGACGAGGCGGCCGGCGCGCTCGCCATCGGGCTGGAGGCCGATCGCATCGTCTTCGTCTCCGACGTGCCCGGTGTGTTCGTGGACGGCGCCTGGGCCGATCGCATCGAAGCCGAGCGAGCCGCCGCCCTGCTCGCCGCCGGCGCGTTCGAGGGGGGCATCGTGCCCAAGCTTCTCGCCGCTGTCAGCGCCGCGCGTCTCGGAGTCCGCGTCGAGATCGGAGCGACCGAGGTGCTGGAGTGAAGGGGCCAAGTGACACTGTGTCACAAGGTCTCGATCGGCTTCTTCCGACGTACGCGCGAGCTGATCTCGCCATCGTGCGCGGCGAGGCCGCGCGTGTCTGGGACGTCGACGGGCGCGAGTACCTCGACTTCGGCGCCGGGATCGCCGTGGTCGGGCTCGGTCACTGCCATCCCGCCCCGCTGGCGGCCGCGCGTGAGCAGCTCGATCGGCTTTGGCATGTGTCGAACCTCTACCGGACGGCGCCCGCAGAGGCGCTGGCGGCGCGACTCTCGGATTGCTTCGGTGGGGCGCAGGCCTTCTTCTGCAACTCCGGCGCCGAGACGATCGAGGCCGCGTTGAAGTACGCGCGCAAGGCAACCGGAAAACCGGGCGTCGTCGCGCTCGAAGGAAGCTTCCACGGCCGGACTCTCGGCGCGCTTTCCGTGACCGGACAGCCTTCGAAGCGCGCAGCGTTCTCTCCGCTGGTTCCCGGGGCGCGGTTCGTTCCCGCGAACGACGTGGAGGCGCTTCGCGCTGCGGCCACTGAAGATGTCGGCCTCGTGCTCCTCGAGCCGATCCTCGGCGAGGGCGGGGTTCACTCCCTGGCTGCGGAGTTCGTCGCAGCCGCCGCCGAGCTCCCCGCGCTCCTGTGCCTCGACGAGATCCAGACGGGGGTCGGCCGCACCGGATCCTTCTTCGCATTCGAGGCGCTCGGCGTCACGCCTGATCTCGCGACCCTGGCGAAAGGCCTCGCGAACGGGCTTCCGATCGGAGCCTTGCTCGTCGCCGATCGCGTAGCCGGAGCGTTCGCCCCCGGCGATCACGGCTCGACCTTCGGCGGCAACCCGGTGTCCTGCGCGGCAGCCTGTGCCGTCGTCGACGCGATCGACGACGAGCTGCTCGCCAATGTGCTCGAGCGCGGCGCTGAGCTCGCGACGGGGTTGGCTTCGCTTCCGGGTGTGCTCGGTGTGCGCGGTCGGGGCCTCCTCCTGGGCGCGGTTGTCGCCGGAACGGCGGCAGCGATCGTCGAGGCGTGCCGGGAGCGCGGCCTCCTGGTGCTCACCGCCGGAGAAGATGTCGTGCGGCTTGCCCCGCCACTCACCATCGGGACGGACGATGTCGAAGAAGCGCTGTCCATTCTCGCCGCTGTCCTCGACATTCTCGGAAGTGAGGCCATGTGACAAGGTGTCAGCTGATACGCATATGTTGCTAGTCTCTCGCATACTATGAACCGGCGCGAGCGACAGAACGTGATCCTCCGACTGGTCCGCGAGCGCGCGCTCTCGACCCAGGCTGAGGTTGCGGCGGCGCTCAAGGACGCGGGCTTCGAAGTCGTTCAGACCACGGTCTCGCGCGACATCGCGGACCTGGGCCTCGTCAAGGTACGCGCGCCGAGCGGCAGGCTCGTGTATGCGCCTCCGGGAACGAGCGACACCGACCGCCTGCGCGCGCTCGGTGCGGCGATGCGGCGTTACGCCGTGACCCTGGAGGCTGCCGGAGCCGTCGTCGTCGTCACCACTCCATCGGGCTACGCGAACGCTCTCGCACAGGCGATCGACGAGGCGGGACACCCGGGGATCGCAGGCACGCTGGCCGGGGACAACTCGATTCTCGTCGTCGCCCGCGACGGAACACCCGCAGCGGCTCTCGAGGACGAGCTCACCGGCTATCTCCTCCAAGGCGTCGCATGAACGGAACCGCTGTCGTCGCGTATTCCGGCGGGCTCGATACGAGCTGCATCGTTGCCTGGCTGAAGGAAGAGCCTTACGGCTTCGACGAGGTCGTTGCCGTGCTCGTAGACGTGGGTCAGGCGTTCGATCTCGAGGAGTCGATCGTGCGCGCCAAAGCGGCCGGCGCCGAGGACGTTCTCCTGGTCGACCGCAAGGACGCCTTCGCGGAGGAGCAGTGCGCGCGCGCGATCGTGACCAACGCGCTCTACGAGGGGAAGTACCCGCTCGTCTCCGCGCTCTCGCGCCCGGTCATCGCCCAGGCCGTGGCCGAGATGGCCCTCGAACTCGGCGCGGAGGCGGTCGTCCACGGCTGCACGGGCAAGGGCAACGACCAGCTCCGCTTCGAGCTCGCGTTCAAGGCGCACTACCCGGGCGTGTGGGTGATCGCGCCGCTCCGCGACCGGATCTGGACGCGAGACGAAGAGATCGAGTACGCGCTCGCCCACGGCATCCCGGTCGTCCAGACAACCGCTTCTCCGTACTCCATCGACGAGAACCTCTTCGGACGCTCGATCGAGGCCGGAATCCTCGAGGATCCCTGGATTGCTCCCCCCGACGAGCCGTACGCGCTCACGTCGGATCCCGCGTCTGCGCCTGCTCCCGTCGAGATCGTCGTCGGCTTCGAGCGTGGAGTCCCCGTCTCCCTGGACGGAGAGGAGCTTTCGCTCGCCGCGCTGATCGTCGCGATGAACCGGCTCGCGGGCGCCTACGGGATCGGGCGGATCGACATGATCGAGAACCGTGCCGTGGGCATCAAGAGCCGCGAGGTGTACGAGGCGCCAGGAGCGATCGCGCTGATCACGGCGCACTCGGCGCTCGAGGACGTTGTTCTCACGAAGGACGAAGCGCGCCTGAAGCGTCCGCTCGAGCAGCGCTGGACGGAGATCGTGTACGAGGGGCGCTGGTTCAGCCCGGCGCGCGAGGCGATCGACGCGTTCGTCACCTCGACGCAGGAGCTCGTCACCGGCGACGTGCGCCTCGAGCTGCGGCCGAACGCCGCTGTCGTCACGGGGAGACGTTCTCGGCACATGATCTACGCAGCCGAGCTCGCCTCGTACGGCACGGGCGAGACCTTCCCGCACGACGCCGCCGAGGGTTTCATCCGGATCTCCTCGCTCGAGACGGAGCTGCACGCGGCGCGGAAACGCGCCAAGATCACGGTGTGACGACGTGGAAAGGGCGGGTCGGGCAGGAGCTCGATCCGCAGGTGTGGGAGTTCCTCCGCGCCGACGACGCGGAGTTGCTCCCCTACGACTGTGAGGCGACGGCAGAGCACGCGCAGCGGCTTGCAGACGCCGGGTTGCTCACCGCGGACGAGCTCGATGAGGTCGAGAGTCGCCTCGCCGAGATCGCGCAAGCCCCCGAGGGCTATCTCGATTCGGACGAAGACGTGCATTCGGCGATCGAGCGCCTGCTCGGCGTCGTCGGTCGCAAGATCCATGCGGGCCGCTCGCGGAACGACCAGGTCGCAGCCGCGCTTCGCCTCTACGCGCTCGACGCATGCGCAGAGGCGCGCGACGCGATCGACTCGCTCGCGCTCGTCGTCCTCTCGTTCGCCGAGTCGGAAGCGGCGACGGTCATGCCTGGCTACACGCATCTGCAGCGGGCGCAACCGATCACGCTTGGTCATCACCTGCTCGCCTGGGTGGAGATGCTCGATCGCGACCGGACGCGCTTCGCCGCGGCAGCGGAGGCGGCCTCGGAGAGTCCGCTCGGGGCCGGTGCGCTGGCGGGGTCGACGCTCCAGCTGCCGCAGCCGCCGCGCCAGATGCGGAACTCGATCGACGCCGTCGCCGACCGCGACTTCGCTCTCGACTATCTCTATGCGGCGGCGGTGCTCTTCACCCATCTCTCGCGGATCGGCGAGGAGATCGTGCTCTGGGCGACGGCGGAGTTCGGTTTTGCACGGCTCCCGGAATCCGCGGCTACAGGCTCCTCGATGATGCCGCAGAAGCTTAACCCTGACGTCGCGGAGCTTGTCCGCGGGAAGGCCGGGACTGCGATCGGCCGGCTGACGGGGCTGCTCGTGACCGTGAAGGGTCTCCCGCTCGCGTACGACCGTGACCTCCAGGAGGACAAGGCTCCGGTCTTTGCGACGCGCCGCGACGTGCGGCTCGCGCTCGACGCGCTTACCGTTCTCGTTAGTGGTCTCGAAGTCGTCCGCGAGCGGCTCGCAAAAGCGGCGTCCGACCCGCTGCTCCTTGCGACCGACGCTGCAGAGGCGCTCGTTCGCAAAGGCACGCCGTTCCGCGACGCGCACGAGGAGATAGCCGGCCGGGTTCGGGAGGGCACGTTCAGGCGACCTCGCAAGTCCGCCGACCGGCCCGCGCCGGGGCCAGGCGGCATCCGCGAGGCGCTCGCCGAAGCACGGCACCGCTTCGTCGACGACCTCTAGTCGGGACCGAGATCCGAGATAGGCCGAGCTCGTAACCGGTGTTACGCTCGGCCGATGCAGCCCTACTTGCGCGGGCTCGTGGCACTAGCACTCGCCGCAGCGCTCATTGCGCTTTCCGGGTCCGTGGCGCAGGCGCGACCTGACGGTGAGAAGGCGAAGCCCCGCGTCGTCTACCTGACAGACGTCAACGGCTGTGCGGATTCATTCGTACGCCTCCTCTGCGACGGGTTCATCTCGGCCGCGCGGCGCACGGGAGTCGAGGGACGAATCGTCACACCAACCGTGCGCGAGAATCTCGTGGACACGCTGAACCTCGTCGCGAAGCAGCGCTACGACCTCGTGATTGGATTCGGCATCGTCGGTCTTCCGGAGGCGATGGGCGTAGTCGCTCCACGCCACCCGCAGGTTCGCTTCGCGATCCTGGATCGGTCGCACGAGCAGGTGCCTGGGCGGCCACGCAACGTGCACGGTGTGATCTTCCGCACGAGCGAAGCTGCCTATCTGGCCGGGTGGTTGGCAGGGCGTGTCGAGCAGCGTCGTCGTGGTCGGGATGTCGTCGGTGTCGTCGGCGGGGTCCGCATCCCAGCGGTCGTGGACTTCGTCATCGGCTTCACTGCCGGGGTTCGCAGTGCTTCACGCCGCACGACCGTGTTGACCGCCTACTCGAACGACTTCGTCGACAAGA
>Ga0136619_10000211_pt1 | contig 20978 bp, 22 predicted proteins | sample AntDrymUQ3532106_2_FD_104807 | JGI IMG/M metagenome (GOLD analysis project Ga0136619, IMG submission 104807) | Polar desert sand microbial communities from Dry Valleys, Antarctica - metaG UQ353 (21.06) | ecosystem: Environmental > Terrestrial > Soil > Desert | place: Antarctica: Dry Valley...
GAGGATGAGCAAGGACTACGAGCGGTCATGCGAGAGTAGCCAGGCCATGATCCATGCGGTGATGAGCCGCCTGATGCTGAGGAGACTTGCCCGTGTTTGACCCTTCTCGCACAGCTTCTAGTGATTGTTCGCGCTGTCCAGTGGGTTCACGGAACTGTCTTCTGGAGTTCTTACGTCCGCCGGGAGCAATTCGGTTACCTCGGCGTCGATCATCGGCATGCCCTGGTAGCGAGCGACGGAGACCCTGTGGTTGCCGTCCTCGACGAAGTACCTCTCGCCGACCTTGTAGAGCTTGACGGACGGAAGGATCTTACCTTCGAGCAGCGCGCGTGCCACGCTTTTCCACCGCGTCTCCAGGCTACGCTTTATGGGCAGGAAATCCTGGTCGAACTCCCGGCAGCGGCCGACGCTGCCGACGATCCTAAAGAGCTCGACCTCTTGCGATCCCAGCGAAACCCTCGCTCGCGTACCGGCCACGGCCGGCTTGGCGGAGAGGCACGCGGCCCAGGCTCCCGGGCGCCCGGCGGAGCAGCAACGCTCGAGCCATGCGCCGAGCCTCCGGCGCAACCGCCCGACGGTCTCCCGGCGGCGAGCACGAAAGAAATCCCTCTCTACCCTCTCCTCTATGCTGGTCCCGCTCGCGGGGCCGCTGATCGGTTGCATCATCTTTGGGAACCTCCTCTGGTCCTTCTCACAGTATGGCGTCGGTCGAGAGCCCGAGCGCCATCGCCCCGATCAGGGCGATGCCCGCGTAGAGGGCGAAGACCCGCAGCCTCACCAGGGACCACACCGCCGCCATCGCCGGGACGGTCGTTGCGGCGCCGGCGATCAGGAACGCGATGGCCGCGCCGGGGGACATGCCGGCTTCGAGAAGCCCCGCTACTATCGGCAGCGCGCCGGCCTCGTTCATGTACAGGGGCAATCCCACCAGCGCCGCCAGCGGCACGGCGAAGAGGCTGGAACCACCCAGGGTTCCGGCGATGGCTTCCTGGGGCACGTAAGCCAGGATCAGGGCTTCCATCACGAACGCCAGGATCAGCCATCGCCCGAGCCGCCAGCCCTCCTTCGCCGCGTCCCCGGCCATCTCCCTCCACGACAGGCCGCGGAAGCTGTTCGGGATGGCCGTCCACCATCGCGCTCCCGCAGGTCCCTGTCCCGGCCTTGCGTCACAGCCCGAGCCGCACGCTCCGGCGGTTGGGATCGTGGCGTCGTCCGTTCCGGATGTCATCGGCATACGCTGATCCACTTCCCCGCCGACGAGGACGGGTTGCCGGGTGGGCACGGCGGCCGGTTCCGCGCAGCAGTCCTTTGCTTCTTCCTTCTCCGCCACTTTCCTGCGCAGTACCTCGCCATGCAGGAAGCCGGTCCGGATCAGGAGCAGGGTGAGGTAGCCGGCGCCGAGGCTCAACAATAGCGTGGCGAGGAGGCGGGCCACGGCCAGGGGCCATCCCAGGAGGCCGACGGAGAGCGCGAAGATCTCCGGGTCCATGGTGGGGGAGGCCAGCCAGAAGCTCATCACCGGCGCGAGCGGCACGCCGGCTATCAGAAGCCCGGCCACGACAGGCACCACCGTGCACGAGCAGAACGGGCTGAACGCCCCGATCGCGGTCGCGAGCAAGATGGAGACCCCGATCCGCGCCCCGAATGCCCTCCGGATGGCGCCATCGAATTTCAGCGATCGCACCAGCACACCCAGGAACACGCTGATCACGAACACGGGCAACACGTCCCAGGTCGCCCCAACCACGAACCTCGATATATCGAACACCTCGCCGATCATCGTTCAACCTTTCGTTCTGGCCGACTTTTCTACAGGTAAAGACGCAACTCCTGAGCAAAGGACGCACCCTGACCTGAAACCTCGCCCCTTGACATATCAAATATCATTGATTTATAGTTCAGGATAGAGATCAAAGAATGTTGATCGGAGGAGCGGGTGTGAACTACTGTGAGATGCGCGAGTTTTCAGGGCACGGGCGGGAGTCGGTGGGTGAGTGGGTGAGGCTCGCCCGGCTTGCTGGGGGGATAGATTGGGAATGGATGGTTGCGGTTGGGATCGCTGATCTCGGCGCCGGGGTTTCTCGGTCGGTTGCGTTCGAGGTGGGGGTCTCCGCCGCTTGAAGGGGAGCGTATTGCAAGGGGGTGTGTCGAGGTGGGTGACGGGATGAAGGAGCAGGTCAGGCGGCGGTACGCCGGGATCGCGCTGTCGGTCCGGGCCGGTGATGGCGGAGCGTGTTGCGGGTCCTCTTGCGGGTGCGGCGGAGAGGTAGCTTGTTGCGGATCGTCCGGCGCGGACCTGACGGGCGGCGGCTATACCGAGGCCGAGAGGGGCGAGTTGCCCGGGGCGGCGGTGGGGGCTTCGCTAGGGTGCGGGAACCCGGTGGCGCTGGCGGAGTTGAGTCCGGGGGAGGTTGTGCTGGACCTCGGGAGTGGGGGTGGGATAGACGTTTTGCTCTCCGCGCGCAGGGTGGCCCCCGGCGGCAAGGCATACGGGCTGGACATGACAGACGAGATGCTGGCGCTCGCGGAGAAGAACCAGGAAGAGGCCGGCGTCCGGAACGCGGAGTTCCTGAAAGGTGAGATCGAAGCTGTCCCCCTCCCCGATGGGCACGTGGATGTGGTGATGAGCAACTGCGTCATAAACCTCTCCACGGACAAGCGGGCCGTGATCTCCGAGGCGTTCAGGGTCCTCAAGCCCGGCGGGCGCTTCGCCGTCTCCGACGTGGTGTTCCTCGGGAGCAAGGCGAGCCTCCCCGCCGACGTGCTGGAGGCGGTGGAACTCTGGACCGGCTGCGTGGTTGGGGCGCTGGAGAAAGAAGAATACGAAACCCTCCTCACCGAAGCGGGATTCGGGGACGTGTCCGTCGAGGTCCAGAACGTATACGACCCCGAGACCATAGAGGGACTCGACACCGGGGAGAAGCGCGAGGCCCTGCGGGAAATCCCGGCTGCGAGCGCCTTCGTCCGGGCCCGTAAGACGAGGGTGAGATAAGAGATGACCGGGCAAAATTTCAACGTCATCGAGGAGAACGGTCTCCGCGTTGCCGGGGACGAGGACAGGGTCGGGCGGCTCGTGGCCCTGGGACGGGCGTTCTCAGATCCCATCCGCGTGCGCATGCTCGGCATGATGGCGGAGGGGAGAGGCTGCTGCGAGTTGCCGGACTGCGGTGTCCCGGCCGAAGACCAGGATGCCGGCATCTGCGTCTGCGAGTTCGAGGGTCACTTCGGCATGGGACAGTCGAAGGTCTCCTACCACATGAAGAAGCTCAAGGAAGCGGGGCTCGTCCGCGAGGAGAAGCGGGGAAAGTGGAGCTTCTACTCCCTCGACCGGGAGGCCGCTCGCGGGCTCGTGGGTGACGCGGAGCGCCACCTGAGCGTCTCAGTGGAGGTGACCGGAGGCTAGCTGTCCGAGAAAGGAGAAAAATGGTGGAGAGAAAGACCCGGGTTCTGTTCCTGTGTACGCAGAACTCGGCGAGGAGCCAGATGGCCGAGGGTCTGCTGCGCCACCTCGCCGGGGACCGCTTCGAGGTGTTTAGCGCGGGCATCTCGCCGTCCGGAGAGATACACCCGTACGCGGTTCGGGTGATGGAGGAGGTCGGCGTTGATGTGGGCGACCAGTATCCGAAAGGTCTGAGGACGTACCTGGGCAAGGTCGGGTTCAACTACCTGATCATCGTGTGTGCCCGGGCGGAGAGAGACTGTCCCAAGACCTTCCCGGGCGTCGGCACGACGCTCACCTGGATCTTCGACGACCCGCGAGGCGAAGGCGTCCCCGAGGGAGAACGGCTGGAGAAGTTCCGGGAGGTTCGGGACGAGATCGAGCTAAAGATCAAAGACTGGCTGGAGCATCCCGAGGAGGAGTTGGCGAGGCTCAAGGAGGAGCGCGAACGGGAGAGCAGGGAGCGGCGAGGTCTGGAAGAAGCCGGACGTTCGTGACCAACCTTCGATGTTACGCGGCCGAGTTCATCGGCACCTTCCTGCTGGTGTTTGCTGGACCGGGAGCGGTGGTCATAGACAAAGTCTCCGGTGGAGGGGTCACTTCGCTCGGCATCGGCTTGAGCTTCGGGCTCGCCGTGATGGCCGCCATCTACGCCGTGGGGCATCTCTCCGGCGCCCACATCAACCCGGCCGTCACCCTGTCGTTCGCCCTGACGCGCCACTTCCCGTGGGCCGCGGTGCCCGGTTACGTGCTGGCCCAACTCGCCGGCGCATGCGCTGCCAGCGCGGCACACCTCATTCTGTTCGGGGACGCCGTTCGGTTCGGGGCTACCGTGCCGTCGGGCTCCCCCTGGCAGGCGTTCGGGCTGGAGCTGGTCCTGACGCTCCTCCTGATGTTCGTGGTGGCGGCCGTCGCCACGGACGTGCGCGCCGTGGGGCAGGCTGCGGCCATCGCCATTGGCGGCTACGTCGCGCTCGTGGCGACCTTCGCCGGCCCGATAGCCGGCGCCTCCATGAACCCGGCCCGCTCCTTTGGTCCTGCGCTGGTTGGCGGGGTGTGGACACACCACTGGGTCTACTGGGCGGGGCCTGTGATCGGCGCCGTGTTCGGCGCGCTACTCTACACCTACGTGCGTCTGGCGCATCCGCCAGAGGTTCGGGAGATCAAGCAAGCGAGAGCAGGGAGGTTGTCGTAGGTGGTGGAGACTGGAGACCGTCCGAGAGTGCTGTTCCTGTGTACCCACAACTCGGCCCGCTCCCAGATGGCCGAGGGCTTGCTGCGCCACCTGGCCGGGGACCGCTTCGAGGCCGCGAGCGCCGGGACGGAAGCAACGTCCGTGCGGCCGGAAGCGGTTGCGGTGATGGCCGAACTCGGGGCGGACATCTCGGGCCAGGAGTCCAAGACCCTCGGACGTTACGTGGACCAGCCCTTCGATTTCGTCGTCACCGTCTGCGACGACGCCAACGAGGCGTGCCCGTTCTTCCCCGGCGCGAAGAATCGCCTGCACTGGTCGCTGCCAGACCCTTCGCAGTCCGCCGGAAACGAAGAGGAGCGGCTTGCGGTATTTCGGCAGGTGCGCGACGAGATTCGGAGACGCCTCGAAAGGGAGATTCTTGGATGAACGGGAAGAGCCTCTCCGTCTAACCCGCGCGTCAGGGAGACCTGGCATCCTCGCCAGATCTCGTTCCGCTGCCGCTTTCAGGACTTCAGCGTCGCGCGACGGCGACGCCCGCCAGGCATAGCGCGCCGCCGAGCAGGGCAAGCGCCGGGGGAACCTCTCCGAGGATGACCCACCCCATGAGGACCGTCAGGGGCGGGACGAGGTAGGTGATCGCGCCCATCCGGCCCGCGGTCGTTCTGGCGAGCGCGTATGCCCAGGTCGTGAAGGCGACCGCCGTTGGGAACACCCCGAGGTAGACGGCCCAACCCATCGCCGAGGGGTCAGCCTGCCCGATCTCGCGGATCAGAGCCGGCGCGAACGGCAGGCAAGCGATCGCGCTCCCACGCCGCACGCCAGCCACGTTACCTGGAGCGCCGAGACTCGAGGCAGCAGGGGCTTTTGGGTGACGACGCCGCCCGCGTACGCCAGCGCCGCGACGAGGCATAGCGCCGCGCCCCAACTCGCCGCGAGACCCCGCTCCGAGGTGGCGAACCAGATCACCACGACGCCCGCAAAGGCGACGGCGCACCCGGCCAGGAGCGTTCGGGGGAAACCCTCGCGCAGCAGGACGCCGGCGAGCACCGCGATCAAAACCGGGCCAACGCCTACCAGCATCGCCGCCGTTCCGGCATCCACGCGCCGTTCGGCCTCGTTTAACACAACATTGTAGAGCCCGAACCACAGCGCCCCGCGCAGCGCGATCCCGGGAAGGTCCTCCCGCGCTGGCAGTGGCTCGCGGCGGACCAGGACCAGCGCCCCGAGTGCGGCGCTGCCCACGAGCAGCCGGGCAAGCGACAGCGCCCCGGGAGACAGATCCTCCTCCGCCGCGCGAATCCCGACGAACGCCGACGCCCACAACGTCACCGTCACGAGCGCCGCCCCACGCGCCAGCAGAGCCTCACGCCGGCCTTCGCCTTTGCCTCCGCCATCCTCGACCGCGAACGGGCGCCCGCTCACGGTACCTTCCCCCGATCCGAGCCCCCCAACAGCTTTCCGTTTCCCACAACGCTCCTCTCTTCTGGAACATATCAGAGTTTAATGATGTGTAGTATGATGTCAAGACATACATCAGAGTGAGCTGATGTAACTCGTGCGAGGAGATCGGGATGGAGTACGACCCGAGGTTGGGAGAGGTTGCGCAGGCGTTGGCTGACCCATTGCGGATCGTCGTTTTACAGCATTTGATGGGAGGGCCGGCGACAGTCTCCGAGATCGTCTCGATCACCGGGGAGTCCCAGTCGAAGGTCTCCAACCACCTGGCCTTGATGCGCGAGAGGGGGCTGGTGCGTGCAATCCGGAACGGAAGGCAGAGGATCTACGAGTTGCGCGACGCTTCGGTGGCGCAGTTGGTGGAGTCGCTCACGGCCGTCGCCGGAGCCGAACCGGCCAGGTATCGAGAGTCGCCCCCGCTCGCGACGGCGCGCACCTGCTACGACCACCTCGCGGGGCGAGTTGGCGTGGCTCTATTCGCCTTGCTGCGCTCTCGGGGTGCGATCGGGGAGCCCGAGGAGCCGAAGGCTGCGGTGGATCTCGGGCCGGCGGGTGAGGCGGTGTTCGGTAGTCTGGGGATAGACCTCGAGGAGGCGCGGCGCGAGCGGAGGCGGTTCGCCTACGCCTGTCTGGACTGGACCGAGAGGAGGCCGCACCTGGGCGGCGCTTTGGGAGCGGTGCTCTGGGCGAGGTTCGTCGAACGCGGATGGGTGCTCAAGAAGCCCGGTACGCGGGAGGTGATCGTGACCGACGAAGGCAAGCAGAGCCTGGAGCAGGAACTGGGAGTTCGATTGCAGTCGTCAGCGTAGTGAGGAGAGAGTTGAAGATGAATCCACGGACGCAAAACGAGAAAGCCATCCCTTCCGTCGGCTTCACGGCGGATCCCGCGTGCTCATTTTGCCCAACGCCTGGGACGCGGCGAGCGCGCGCACCTTCGAGGAGGCCGGCTTTGGCGCCGTCGGGACCACCAGCGCCGGCATCGCGTGGTCTCTCGGCTACCCCGACGGGGAGGGGATCGGCCGGGACGAGATGGTCGAGGCCACCCGCCGCATCGCGCGGGCGGTCGCCGTTCCGGTCACGGCGGACATCGAGGCGGGCTTCGGCGCGACCTCCGACGAGGTTGCTGAAACCGTCGAGGCGGTGATCTCCGCGGGCGCCGTCGGGGTGAACCTCGAGGACGTCACCGGAGATCCGGCCGAACCGCTCAGGGAAGTCGCCGGGCAGATCAAGCGCATCCGGGCCGCCAGGGAAGCCGCCTCGTCGGCCGGTGTCGAGGTGGTCCTCAATGCCCGCACCGACGTCTACTGGCTCGGCGTCGGAGAAGAGCGCGAGCGTTTCGGCCATGCTGTTTCGAGGGCCAACGCCTACCGCGAGGCGGGAGCGGACTGCCTGTTCGTACCCGGCGTGGACGATCCAGAGGTGATCTCCTCCCTGGCGAAGGAGATCGAGGGGCCGCTAAACGTGCTCGCCGGTCCCGGCACACCGCCGGTAGCCGGGGTGGCGCGGCTCGGGGTGGCGCGGCTCAGCGTCGGGTCGGGACCGGCGCGGGCGGCGCTGGCTATCGTGAGGCGGATCTCGACGGAGTTGCTTGGACCGGGGACGTACACGACCTTTACCGAAGACGCGATCCCTTACGCCGAGGCCAACGAGATGCTCTCCGGCCGTGGTTGAGGATCGCCCACGCGAGGGCTTCGCCGGTCTACGCTCTGCGGAGCAGGAACGTTATTCGCATCGTCGCCGAAGACACGGCCAGGGTGTCGTCCGCTGAAACGTAAGTCTGTCGGGTGGTCGCCGCCGGCGACCACCCGGCGGCTCATCAGTCCAGGAAGTCGAGTAGCGCGCGGTTGAACTGCTCGGGGTGGGTGGCGTTGAGGCCGTGGGGACCGCCTTCGATCAGCGCCAGCGAGCTGCCGACGATAGCCTCGTGCGAGCGCCTGCCGCTGACCTCGAAAGGGACGATCGCGTCGGAGTCTCCATGGACGACGAGCGTCGGCACGTCCATCTTGGCCATGTCGTCGCGAAAGTCCGTGCGCCCGAACGCGGCGATACAGTCCAGCGTCCCCTTTGGCGAGGCGAAGGCCGCGATATCACGATGGTAGAGCCTGTTGGGATCGCCCACCAACAAGTCGTCACCTGCGGTAAAAAACTGGGTGGTGAACCCATCGAGGAACGCGATGCGGTCTCCGCGTACACCGTCCTCGAACTGCTGGATCGTCGCGTCGTCCAGCCCGCCTTCGGGGTTGTCGTCGCTCTGATAGAGGTACGGCGGCGGCCAGCACGGCCTTCGCCACGCGCCCGGTGCCGTAGCGGCCGATGTAGCGGACGACCTCACCGCCACCCATCGAGAATCCGACCAGCGTAACGTCGCTCAAGTCCAGGTAGGTGAGTAGCGCATCGAGGTCCGCGGCGAAGGTGTCGTAGTCGTAGCCGCCCCACGGCTGGGAAGATTTGCCGAAACCGCGGCGATCGTAGCTGATAACCCGGTGTACCGGCGTCCACGAGCGCTGGGACCTGATTCTCCCAGGACCGGCCGCTGAGCGGCCACCCGTGGATCAGGACGACCGGGCTCCCGGAACCGAGATCCTCATAGTACAGTTCGACCGGCGCACTGTTCTCATTCCCAACCTGCACGAACGTCATGGCCAATCCTCCCTGCTCTCGAGATGGGTCGTGATCAAACCAGAACGCCCACCACATCGCGTATGAACCGCGGGCCTCGAAGGTTTACGGTCTCTTTGAAAGTCGTGCGCGCAACCGGGCCGGGGCGACGCCAGGACGACAATGAGGACCCTCTTTCCGGTGCGAAGTTGCGGCTGGGGTGCGTGCTGCGGCCGGTTCATCCCCTGGCTTTGCTGGCCTCCCCGAGCCTCTCTGCGGCGTGCAGAGCTTCGGGCTCCAGGCGGTCGAACTCCTCGACCAGCGCGGCCGGGACGGCGTCCCGGAAGCGGGCGTACAGGTAGATCTCCCCGAGCCGCGCAACCGCCGGCTCTCCCGTCTCATCCGCCGCCCGGCGGGCGAACTCTTCCGGCGTCTCCCCGGTTTCCCGGACGATACCCGCTTCTTCCAGGACGCTCGTGACGGCCCCGTAGCGGCTGTACAGCCTGGCGTCGGAGACCTTTACGGAGCGTTGCATCATCGGCCTTCGGCGACGGCGAGCCAGGTATCTTCGAGAGTAGAGCCCGGCCAGCGCGACCCCGGCTACCAGGAGCCCCGCGACAACGATGCTCACCGGGTCGAGGCGGGCCACGCCGCGCATTAGCGTCCCGACGGCCCCGAACGCCGGGCTGATGACCTTGCCGGTCTTCTCCGCGACGAACTCGAAGACCTTGCCGCTCTGCACATTGCTCGCCGCGTGGTACTGCCAGGGGGTCGAGTCGAAGCCTGGGGTCGGGTCGAAGGTGGACCAGCCGTAGCCGGGGAAGTACACCTCGACCCAGGCGTGGGCGCTGGAGGCCTTGACCTCGTAGAGCCCCGTGAACGGGTTGTACTCGCCGGGGACGTAGCCGGTCGCCACGCGGGCGGGTATCCCCAGGGACCGGACCATCACCGCCAGCGAGGAGGCGAACTGCTCGCAGTAGCCGCGCCGCTCCTCGAACAGGAAGTACTCAACGGCGTCCATCTCCTCGCGTTGCGGCGGGATGGAGAGGTCGTAGGGATACTCTCCCCTCAGATGGTTGTTCATCTTCACGACGGCGTCGTAAGGGTTGGTGGTCCCGGCGATCAGGTCGCGGGCCAGTGCTCTGGTTCTTTCGAGGCCGGTGGGGGGGAGGGCTGTATATTTCTCGACCATGCCAGCCGGGTAGCTCGTGCCGGCTTTGCGGAGGCTATCCGGAGAGGCGTTGGGGAGTTGGGAGACGACCGAGTACGTCGAGCCCGCGGGGATCTGGTACGGCGCCCGCACCGAAGCCTGCGGGTCCACCTTGATGCCGCCCGCCGGGAAGTACACCGTCTCGGGGTGGTAGGCGCCGAAGATGACGTTGGAAGCATCCTCCTCGACGTAGAAGACCTGGGCGACCTGCCGTGTCTGGCCCTCTACCGGTTCCACGCTCTGGGCGGAGAACAGATCGTAGCGCGGGCCGTCGGAGACGAGCGTCTCCAGGTCGTCTTCTCCGGTCGAGATCTCCCACCCTTTCCCGTTGTACTCGTCGAAGACGACCCCGCGGTAAGGCACCGCCTCCTCGCTGCGGACCTTCATCACGATCTCATCCGAGAGCCGGCCGCGAGACCTCAGATCCATGTACAGGTTGAAGCCGTGGTAGGAGTCCGGCGCGATGTTCTGCGGCGGCTGCGAGAACGGGTCGCCCCCCGGCGGCGGGTACTCAGGATTCTGGACGCCGCCGGAGAAGTTTCCCTGTAACTCCTGGAACGCCGAGGTCGGCATCATCGAGAGGTTCAGGTTCTGGCGCTGGGGCATGAAGGAGAAGCACAGGACGCCGACCGCCAGCACCGCGAAGAAGCCGGGCGCGACCACGCCGAACGCGAGCCCCCGGCTCCGCGAAGCCGCCACGCCAGCCCGCTCCCGCGCCTCCGAGAGGTTCATCTGGGTCAGGGCCCCGAGGGCGCAGAAGAAAAAGGCCAGCACGAACAGGCCGTACCACAGGCTCGTCGAGAGCACCGCGCCGACGGCGAGTAGGATCAGGCCGCTGACCAGAGAGTACGAGACGTCCTTGCGGGCCGGCAGGTCGAAGGCGTGGATGACCTGCACCCACAGGAACAGCCGGGCGAGCGGCACCCGCGTGTCATACAGCGAGGAGAGCACCTCCCGGAAGAACATCGCCAGCGCCGCCAGAGCCCCGAACGCCAGCAGGATCTTTATGAGGAAGTTCTTCTCCCGCCGCCGGTTGTAACTGACGGCGAAAGCGAACACCGTGAGCAGCGGCACCAGGATGCCCGTAACCCAGTCGAAGTAGCCGCTCGTGAGCACCGCGACCTCCCCGACGAGCACCGCCGCGAGCACCCACGCCCGCAACTCGACCGAGTCCTCCGGCAGCCGCTTGCGTCCGGCCGGCAGGCTTGCCTTGATACGCTCCAGCACTCCGGGTTCCCTGACGCTCATTCGATCCTCCACGGTTCCTCGACGTCGGGGCCGAGCCTGACCGCCCGGCGCCCGTCCTTCCGCGCCTCGTCCACGAATCTCTGCTCCTCCTCCGGCGTCATCCACGGCCCAGTTCGGGATTTCGGGCCCGCGAAGTTCCGACAGGAGACCAGCACGACCGCCTGCACCTCGGAGGCGGCCGGCGGCGTGGAAGGCCCTGGTCTTCTCTCCGTGTACGGTATGGACGGCCTTATCTCCACGCTCGCCTCCCTCGGGCCCGGCGGCCTGGAGGCCACGAGCCCGGCGCACCAGGTCAGGACGGCGTCCGGGTCAGGCTGTTCGGGGAAGGGCTCCTTCTGCGGGCCGGCGTCCGCCCGGACCACCCGGCCCTCCCGAAGCGCGAACAGCAGCAGAGAGGCCCCGGCGGAGACGACCATCTCGCGGGCCTCTCGCGGGGCGCTGGCGTCGAGGTTCATCGCGATCTTGAAGGGGGGATGCGTCTCCTGGGCCAGCTCCCTGACGGCGAGCCTGCCGGCGGAGAGGCCGTGGGCGCTCCTGCGCCACGCGACCAGCCGCGCCGGGTCGCCGGGACGGTACTCCCGGATGCCCCAGAACTCCCCGCCGTGGCCGCGGAGCAGCGTCGGAGCCTCGCTGTGATCCCCCTGCTCGACGTCCAGGGACACCGACGGCGGCAGCGCCGCCACGTCGAAGGTGCGGGGGTGGATCACGGTGCTCGATGCCGCCCGTATCCGGCGCCGGCCATAAAACAACCCGAACGGCGCCCCCGACTCCACGACGACCTCCCCGCCAGAGTACACGCCCCGGCGCGGGTTCTCCATGACGTACTCCACCCGCACCGTCGCACCGCCCCGGACCCGCGCCACGACTCCCCGGCCCACATCCCCGGCGAACCCGTCCCTGATCTCCAGCAGGTGGCGGGCCAGACGGCCTGTGTTGCGAACCTCCAGTGCGCAGCGGAGCGGCTCCCCGGCCCGGCCTATCACCGGCGCCCGGCGGACGACCTCGATGCCGCGCGCGCTCCACGGGGGGGCTGCGATCGAGACAGCGACCGTCGCCCCCACTATAGCGGAGACCACGTACAGCCAACCGGCCCCGGAGTTCGCGGCGATCAAGTACAGGACGCCGCAGAGAAGGATCAGGAGCATAGGCTTGCCGAGCCTCTTCAAACGGTCCCGACTCATGCTCCGCGCCTCATGCCGGAGGGGATACGGATCGGAGCACCTCCCGGACCACCGCTTCGGCCGTCGCCCCGGACGATGCGCCGCGCACGGAGATGCGGTGCGGTAGCGTGTGCAGCGCGAGCTCCTTGACGTCTTCGGGACCGACGAAGTCTCGCCCCTGCGTGGCGGCCCGCGCCTGGGCGGCCCGGATCAGGGAGATAGAACCCCTCGGCGAGACCCCGAGCCCCACGGCCGGGTGCTCGCGCGTCGCCTCCGACAGGCCGACGGCGTAAGCCAGTACCTCGTCGTGTACCTGCACCTGACGCACCATCTCCCGGGCCAGCGCAACCTCCCTGACGCTCACGACCGGCTCGACCTCCTCCAGCGGCCGTCGCTCGACCTGGGCCCGCACTATCCCGATCTCCGCCCCCCGCGCCGGGTAGCCCATGCTCGTCGCCACCATGAACCGGTCTAGCTGTCCCTCCGGCAGCGGGTACGTCCCGTGGAACTGGTGCGGGTTCTGGGTCGCCACCACGAAGAACGGCTCCGGCAGCGGCCGCGTCTCGCCCTCCACCGTAACCTGCCCCTCGGCCATCGCCTCCAGCAGCGCGCTCTGCGTCCTCGGGGTGGCGCGGTTGATCTCATCCGCCAGCAACACCGGCGCGAACACGGGACCCGGCAGCCACTGGAAGCGCGTCTCCCGCGGGTCGTAGATGCTCGTCCCCGTAATGTCCGAAGGCAGGAGGTCAGGCGTGAACTGTATCCGGGAGAACTCAGCCGAGATGGAGGAAGATATCGCCCTGGCCAGCGTCGTCTTGCCGACGCCGGGGATGTCCGTCAGCAGGACGTGGCCGCCGGCTAGCAGGGTGACCAGACAGAGGTCCACCACCTCGTCTTTGCCCACGACCGCCCGCCGGACGGAGTCCCTGAGCTGGCCGAAAGTCTCCCGCACTTCCACGATGCTCTCTACCCGTTTACGCTGCACGTTCCCTCCATAGAAGATGTTGCCGGACCACATCCCGCGCGGTATGCGTCTCGCCCAAGCCTTGATATTATCGGATGCGTGCCCGACAAGCTTGAATCCAGGCCCGCTCTTCCCGAAGAAATCACCCCGAAGAGGGATATCGTCATGATGCGCCGTGCCCTCCAGGCCGCCGGGGAGGCCCGCGAACATGGCGAGATCCCCGTTGGCGCCGTGGTCGCGCTGGGGGAAAGGGTCCTCTCTATCGCCCGCGTCGAACGCGAGGCAACCAGGGACCCTACCGCCCACGCCGAGGTCCTGGCTCTCCGCCGGGCCGCCGGTGCTCTGGGCACGTGGCGTCTCACCGGCTGCACTTTGTACTCCACCCTCGAACCCTGCCCCATGTGCGCCGGCGCCGCCCACGCCGCCCAGATCTCACGCCTCGTCTACGCCACCCCCAGCCCGAAGTCCGGCTACGCCGGAACCCTCCACAATGTCCCCGAAGACTCCCGCCTCAACCACACTTTCCCCGTCACGCGCGGCGTGCTGGAAACCGAGGCCGCGGATCTCCTTCGCGACTTCTTCCGAAACAAGCGCCTCAATCCCCCGTGGATCACCCGAAACACAGCCCCCGGCCCACCTGAATCCATCATATAACATATACCTGAACTTCAGGTATATGTAAATTAGCATATAAATGTTAGACTCGACTCGTGGTCAAGGCCCTTATCTCGACCTGAACATAAAGGTGCGTGATTTGCGGCATATTCCGCGAAATAGCCGCATTATGAAAAAATTTCTGAAAAATGTCCGTGGTGCTATCCGGGGGCTGGAATGCGCCTAACAATAGGGATTCGGGCCTGCGGAGCGAAATCAACCTGACGTTGAGGGTTACTTAGTGGCTATTGATATACGAAAATGTAGTGTGCTAGCTTTTCGAGCTACCAGATGTGGTGTTGAGGTAACGGGGGTTACGAGGTGCAGTGTCCGTACTGTGATTTCGAGGATACGAAGGTCATAGACTCGCGCCTTTCGGAGACGAAGGATGCAATCCGGCGCCGCCGCGAGTGCCTGTCGTGCGAGAAGAGGTTCACGACGTACGAGCGCCGGGAGCCTTTGAGGCTGATGGTTATAAAGAGGAGCGGGGACCGGGAGCCCTTCGAGCGGGAGAAGCTGCGGGCGGGGCTGGCGAAGGCGTGCGCCAAGCAGCGGATCTCGGAGGAGCAGATCGAGGTCATGGTAGACGAGATCGAAGCCGAGCTCCGGGAGCGGCGCCGGCACGAGGTGACGTCGCGGCGCCTGGGAGACATGGTGCTGCTGCGCCTCAGGCGGCTTGATATGGTTGCCTACCTGCGCTTCGCTTCGGTGTACCGCCAGTACACGGACGTGGACCAGTTCCGCTCCGAGCTGGTGCGGCTCGCGGGCAACGGCGTGGGCAACGGCGTCCGTTAGCGGGCTCCGGAACGTTCACGGGGGACGCCTGCTATATGTGCCGCGGACGCCGTCGAAAACGTTGCCGCAAGCGGCGCCACAGACACATTCGGGGATGGAACTAGCAGAGCAAGCGGTAAAATAAGGGGAGGATGAACGAGGAAGTGGAATACAACCGTCTGAAAGATATCGAGCTCACCGAGAACGCGATCGCGGTTCTCAAGAAGCGTTACCTAAAGAAGAACGACCGGGGCGAGGCCGTCGAGGAGCCCATAGATATGTTCCGCCGCGTGGCGGGGAACATCGCGGAGGGCGAGTTCCGGTTCAAGGAGGGTGAGGAGGCGCAGGCTCTGTACGAGGAAAGCTACGAGCGTTTCCTGCAGATGATGCTCACCAGGAAGTTCATGCCCAACTCGCCGACCCTGATGAACGCCGGACGCGAGCTTCAGCAGCTCTCGGCGTGCTTCGTGTTGCCGGTGGACGACTCCATAGACGGAATCTACGACACCCTCAAGCACCAGGCCATCATCCATAAGAGCGGTGGCGGCACGGGCTTCGGGTTCAGCAGGCTGCGTCCCAAGAACGACCTCGTGCAGTCCACGATGGGAGTTTCCTCGGGGCCTGTGTCGTTCATGGCTATATACGACGCTTCGACGGATAAGATCAAGCAGGGCGGCACCCGGCGCGGGGCGAACATGGGCATCCTGAGGGTGGACCACCCGGACGTCGAGGAGTTCATAGACTGCAAGCGCGAGAACGACCAGATCAACAACTTCAACATCTCCGTGGCCATCACCGACGCCTTCATGCAGGCCGTCGAGAACGACACGGACTTCGACCTGACCAACCCCCGCAACGGAGACACGATCAAGACCGTGCGGGCGCGCGACCTCTTCCGCAAGATCGTGGAGGGCGCGTGGCTGAACGGCGAGCCCGGCGTGGTCTTCATAGACCGCATCAACGCCGACAACCCGACGCCGCAGTTCCCCATCGAGAGCACGAATCCTTGCTCGGAGGCGCACCTGCCGCCTTACGACTCGTGCAACCTGGGCTCCATCAACCTGGAGCGGTTCTACAGGGAGGACACGAGTGAGGTCGACTGGGACGAGTTGCGGGAGACGGTCCACACGGCGGTTCGGTTCCTGGACAACGTGATCGAGCAGAACAACTATCCGTTGCCTGAGATAGACGAGATGAGCCGGGGCAACCGGCGTATCGGGCTCGGCGTGATGGGCTTCGCCGACCTCCTGATCAAGCTCGGCATCACCTACGACTCCGAAGAGGGCCTCGCCTTCGCGGAGAGGGTCATGAAGTTCGTGGACGATGAGGCGTGGGAGGAGAGCCGCAACCTCGCCGAGGAGCGCGGCGTCATGCCCCACTTCGAGGGCTCGCGCCACGAGCGGCGCGGCGACCGCGTCCGCAACGCCACGGTGACCACCATCGCCCCGACGGGGACTATATCCATGATCGCCGGTTGTTCAGGCGGCATCGAGCCGCTCTTCGCCGTGGCGTTCATGCGCCGGCAGGCCGACATGGAGATGCCGGACGTGAACCCCGAGTTCGTGCGGCTCGCCCGCGAGAGGGGCTTCCACTCCGAGGAGCTGATGAAGAAGGTCGCCGAGCACGGGAGCGTGCGCGACATCCCCGAGGTGCCGGAGGACGTTCGCAGCGTGTGGGTCACCTCCCACGACATCACGAGCGAGTGGCACGTCAGGATGCAGGCGGCGTTCCAGAAGTACACCTCGATGGGGATCTCCAAGACCATCAACCTCCCCAACGAGGCGACCCCGAAGGACGTGGAGGACGCCTACCGCTTCGCCTACAGCCTGAACTGCAAGGCGATGGCCGTCTACCGCGACGGCTCGCGCGACGCCCAGGTCCTCTCCACCGGCAAGACGAGCAAGCAGTCGCTCGGCGAGAAGCCGACCATGACGGCCAGCTCTCCCGAAGCTCCGACGGCCCCGCCGGTCACCCCGCCCGAGGGGCAGACGCGGCACGTCTCGCTCGCCGAGGCCCGCAACGGCAGGCCGCGCACCCTCACCGGCGTGACCAAGAAGCTCCAGACGGGGCACGGCCCGCTCTACGTCACCATGAACGACGACGAGTTCGGCCCGCGCGAGTGCTTCATCGTGCTCGGCAAGCCAGGCGGCACGGCGGCGGCCTTCACCGACGCCCTGGGGCGTATGATCTCCCTGGCCGAGACCCACGGGGCCTCCCCCGAGGAGATCGTCAAGCAGCTCCGCGGCATCCAGGACGGCCACCCGGCCGGCTTCGGCCCCAACGCCGTCCTCTCCGCACCCGACGGCGTGGCGAAGGCGATGGCCGAACACTACCTGGTCGAGAGCAGCCTGGACGAGACCCGCGAACTCCCCATCATCGGGGCCTGCCCCGACTGCGGCAGCGGCCTCACCCGCCAGGAAGGCTGCGTCACCTGCCACTCCTGCGGCTACTCGAAGTGTAGCTAACCTTGAAGTAGAAGGTTTGATTCGGGCGGGCTTCACGGCCCGCCTTTTTCATGCAGTGCCTCGACGTTCCGAAAAAATACCTGCAAAATCGGCATTATATCGGATGAAGATTCAGTCCGGCGGCGTCTATCTCCGGTGCACTTAATACTATGAACCGCAGATCGAAGGTGTCGAGGGGTGGACGAAAACGGCGGGGCCGGGTGCGCGTTAGTGAGGCTGGTCTGCCGAGGGCTGACGGCGGTTCACTCTTGGGTTAGACTCTCTCGCGGAGAGGTGGCAGAGTGGACTAATGCGGCGGTCTCGAAAACCGTAGCGTCGGTAATCCCGGCGCCGGGGGTTCGAATCCCCCCCTCTCCGCTCTTTGTAGGGGTCAGGTTTCAGGCTGCAGGTCTCAGCAGGGTGGCAGTGGCTCTACCTGAAGATCCGGCGCCGTCTCCAATCCGAGATCTGAAGCCTGTAGCCTGAAACCTCTGATGTATGATGCCCAGCATGGTCCTCTTGCAACGGAACTGGTTTGTCTAAGGGCGGCAGCAGGGGATGGGGCGCCTGGGACGTGGCGTTTGTCGTGGTCTCATTGACGGCCCTGATCGTGTCTTTCTGGTTGCATTTGCGTTTCGGGGACGGGACTCTGGAGAGGATCTCCTCTGACTCCATGGACGTTCACGCGGACTTCGACACGTTCTGGCGTTCGGCGGAGGCGGTGTGGACCGGGGAGAGCGTCTACGATACGGGGGCCAGGCTCCTCAACCTGAACCCGCCGTTCTGGTCCGTCCTGCTCTCGCCGCTGGCGCTCCTGGAGCCGCTCACGGCATACCGGGTGTTCGTGTTGCTCACGCTGGTTATGGTCGTGGGGTATCTGGCGTGGACGGCCGGCGAGGTGCGGTTGCGCGGAGGGTGGGCCGTGGTGGCGGCGGGGATGCTGTTGCTCTCGTCGCCGCTGATGGCGACGGTCGCGCTCGGGCAGATGTACCCGGTGCTGGCCCTGGGGCTCGTGGCGGCGTGGTGGGCGGATCGGCGGGGGATGGGTGTAGCGTCCGGCTTGGCCCTGGGGCTGACGTTGGCGATCAAACCTACGCTCGCGCCGGTGATCCTGTGGCCCATCATGCGCCGGAGGTGGGAGACGCTCGGGGCCGCCATCGTCTCCGGGGCGGCGGCGACGCTCGTGGGTGTGCTCGTGCTGGGTCCGCGGGCCACGATGGAGTATGCCAGCGTGCTCGACCGGGCGACGGTCAGCGGGTACTGGGACAACGCTTCGATCCCCGGTATGGCGTCCCGGCTGTTCACGCAGAACGGGTTCATCGAGCCCGTCGTGGCGCTGCCGGGCGCGCTCCCCGTCGCCTTCACTGCGGGCATCGGGGTCGTCATCCTCACGGCGCTGCGGATCTCACGCGGCGCGGAATCCGGCTCGGAGGCCGGGCTCTGGGCTCTAGTGGCGGCTTCGCTGCTGGCCTCGCCCGTCACCTGGCACAACTACCTGCTCCTGCTGGCGCCCGGCGTACTCTTGCTCCTGGCTCGCGGGAGAATCACGCTCGCGTTCCTGCTGCTCTCGCTGCAGTTCATCCCGCCGCAGTGGCCCGAGCTCTGGCGTGACCAGGATGCCGTTCTGGCGGCCCTGGGGCTTACGCTATACACTTTCATCCTCCTCGCTCACTGGCTCGCCTTCCTGACCTTCGAGGACGAGAAGTCCTCAGAGCCGGAGCCGGAGCCCGCCTGATTCCTGTTTCTCCGCACCGGGGATAATCCCCGCAACCGGCGACGTTCCCGACGGAAAGGCGAAAGACATGGGTTCGACCCTCAGCCAACGCATCGTGGACTCCCTGCCGTGGCTGGACGACGTTTCCGAGGCCGTGCAGCCGAGGGTGCGGGAGGCCGTCGAAAAGAGCGGAACCACCGTGCGCAACGTTCTGGACGGAACCCCTATGGAGCTGCCGCTCCACCCGGCGCTCACGGACGTGCCCGTCGGAGCCTGGACAGCGGCGCTGGTCTTCGACGGCCTGGACGTGATGACGGGCTCTCGGGCGATGAGGAACGCGGCGGATGCTTCTCTCGCCGTAGGCGTCGCCGGCGGGCTGGCCGCCGCGGCGACCGGGCTCTCCGACTGGCGATATCTCGGCGGCGGCTCGCGTCGAATGGGCGCGGCCCACGGCCTCCTGAACGCGGCCGGGCTGGCTCTCAGCGGGGCCTCGCTCGTCCTCCGGGCGGTGGGGCGCAGGAGGGCCGGGCAGATTGTCTTCCTCGCCGGGTTCTCCATCAGCGGTACGGCCGCCCACCTGGGCGGCGAGCTCTCCTACAATCACGGCTTGCGGGTCAACCGCAACGCCTTCGAGGCCACCGGCCCCGACGACTTCTTTTCCGTCCTGCCGGAAGACGAGCTGCCGGAGAACGGCCTGCGCCGGGTCGAAGCTGATGGGGCGGGCGTACTCCTCACCCGTTCGCAGGACGGGCGCGTGTGCGCCATATCCGCCACCTGCAACCACATGGGAGGTCCGCTGGAGGAAGGTATCCGCGAGGGCGCCACGGTCGTCTGCCCCTGGCACGGGTCGCGCTTCGACCTGTGTAGCGGCCAGGTCCTCGATGGACCGGCCGTATTCCCCCAATCTACCTACGAGGCGAGGGTGCGCGAAGGCAGCATAGAGGTCCGCGCTTCGGAAGAGAACATCCAGAAGAAGATGCGGTAGGGTACTCGACCAGGTAGAATGTGAGACAAGTATCTTGAGGCCATTCCTGCAGGGGCGGCGAGAGGAGCGGTGGGGTGATGGATCGGAACAAGGCGCGACTACTCGAAGAACTCGAGGAGGTTCAGAGGAAAGCCCGGCGTCGGGAGATACTGGAGCGCCTGAACTTCTTCGACGGGGGAGCCGGCGATGGCGACTGCAAGAGGGAAGAGCGGCTGCGGCTGGAGGGACGCCGGCGGGAAGACCACGGGCGCACGGGTTCGCGGCTGGTCTCCTTCGCCTTGAGGGGCACGTTGCCCCTGCTTCGCAGGGCGTGGGGCTAGCAGGGCGGTAGATCCCTACCAGGGAGAAAAGGAGGTAAACGCATTCGAGAGATACGTATGAAATGGGTGGCGGTGCTTATCATCCCGCCCCAGGAAAAGTAGGAGCGTGCGTAAACAGGGCGCAAGGAAGGAGATAGAAGGTGTCGGAAAAAGTAACCGAAAGGGGTAACGCGATGGATACAGGAACTCGACCGTACGCGCTGGCCAGGGAAGAGGGCCAGGCGGTATGGTTTCTGGGTACTCTCGTGATAATAAAGGCGACCGGCGAGCAGACCGGCGGCGCTTTTGGCCTCATCGATAACGTCCTTCCGGCCGGGTTCGCCTCGCCCTACCACGTGCATCGCAACGAGGACGAGTCCTTCTACGTCGTCGAGGGCGAAATGACCTTCTACGTCGGAGACGAGAGGGTGAAGGCGGGGGCTGGGGCATTCGTCTACGGGCCGCGCGGGGTCCCCCATGGGTTCGAGGTAGAGGGTACGGCGCCGGCCAGGGTACTCCTGCAAAATCACCCGGCGGGCTTCGAGGGGTTCCCCGTGGAAGTGGGCGAGCCAGCCAAGGAGCTGATCTTGCCGCCGGCGGAGCCACCCGACATGGAGAGACTGATGGCGATGGCGGCCAAGTACGACATCGAGATACTGGGGCCGCTACCCGGCTACTAACGCGTTCGGAGTAGCGTGCCGGCACGCCCCAGCTGCTAATTCTACAACCGCACTTCGTCACCTGACGCATAGTGTTCCTTCCAACGTCGGTAGTGACAGCGGCGTGCATCGGCCTGCCGTCTTCGACGCCATTTCGACCAATGCAGCCTGAAGCTTCGC
>Ga0136619_10000214_pt1 | contig 20817 bp, 21 predicted proteins | sample AntDrymUQ3532106_2_FD_104807 | JGI IMG/M metagenome (GOLD analysis project Ga0136619, IMG submission 104807) | Polar desert sand microbial communities from Dry Valleys, Antarctica - metaG UQ353 (21.06) | ecosystem: Environmental > Terrestrial > Soil > Desert | place: Antarctica: Dry Valley...
ACCCGGGAACACCCAGGACCTCTCGTGCTTGCGCGCTGGTCATCATCAGCTTCCCGTCGTTGCGGTCTGTGGTGGGTTCATACCCGGCCATGCGCCGTTCACGCAACTCGTCGAGTCCTCGTGCAGCGAAGCGGTAGGACACAAGGCAGTCCCCATGTAGGCAGTCCCCATGTAGCGAAGCGGTAGGACGCAGACCTGCTGTTGTACGCGTTGTCTATGGCAGGAACCGATCCGCCGTGATGGGCAGGTCCCGGACGCGTGTCCCGGTGGCGTGATAGGCGGCGTTGGCGATGGCGGCGGCGGCGCCGACGATGCCGATCTCGCCGATGCCCTTGGAGCCCATGGGGTTGAGGTGTGGATCATGCTCGTCGAGCCAGACGGCGTCGATGTCGCCGACATCGGCGTTGGTGGCGATGTGGTACTCGGCAAAGTCGTGGTTCACGACATGGCCGCTACTGGGATCCATGACGCTGTGCTCATGCAGCGCCATGGACAGGCCCATCGTCATCCCGCCGATGAACTGGGAGCGGGCCGTACGTGGGTTGATGATCCGCCCCACGGCGAAGACCCCCAGCTGCCGGGGCACCCGGATCTCGCCGGTGTCGGCGTGCACGCGAACCTCGGCAAACTGCGCCCCGAAGGCGTGCATTGCGAAGAGCTCGCTGGCCGGGTTGTCCGGTGTCTCACCTTCGGTCTCGGAGCCGTCGGCGGGATCGGGTCCGTACTTGTCGCGGAAGGCCCGTGCCACCCCGACGATCGTCGAGCCCCAGTTGCTGATGCCCGACGACCCGCCGGCCACGGTGGCCATCGGCAGGGCGGAGTCGCCGATCTGCAGGTCGACGGCCTCGACGGGCACGTCGAGCGCGTCGGCGGCGATCTGGGTGAGCGTCGTCCAGGTGCCGGTGCCGATGTCGGCGGCGCCGATGCGCACCGTGAAGCGCCCGTCGGGGCCGGAGCGGATGTTGGCCACCGAGCCAGGTTGGCGGTAGGCCGGATAGGTCGAGCTCGCCACCCCGGTGCCGACCAGCCAGCCGCCGTCGCGCCGGGCAGCGGGCGTGGGGTCACGCCGGTCCCAGCCGAAGCGGCGCGCTCCCTCGCGCAGGCAGCCGACGAGGTTACGGCTGGAGTACGGCAGGCCCGACTCGGGGTCGGTGGCCGGCTCGTTGCGAACGCGCAACTCGATGGGGTCGATGCCGCAGGCGACGGCCAGCTCGTCCATCGCCACCTCGGGACCGAACATCCCCGGACACTCGCCGGGTGCTCGCATCCATGACGGCACCGGCACGTCGAGAGCGGCCAGCCGGTGGCTGGTCCGACGGTTCGGCGAGGCATACATGGTCCGGGTCGAGACCGCGGTCTGCTCGGCGAACTCCTTGATCTTCGAGGTCTGCTCGACGACGTCGTGGGCGATCGCCGCCAGGTGCCCGTCGCTGTCGGCGCCGAGGCGCACCCGCTGGATCGTCGGTGTGCGGTAGCCGACGAGGCTGAACATCTGCTGGCGAGTCAAGGCCAGCTTCACGGGTCGGCCGCTGGTCACCTGGGCGGCCAAGCCGGCGAGGACGACGTGCGCATGCGGCATGCCCTTGGACCCGAAGCCGCCGCCGACGTGGGGGGCGATCACCCTGACCCGCTCGGGGTCCAGCCCGAACACCGGGGCGACGGTCGTGCGGACGGCGTGCACCCCCTGCGTGGAGTCGTACAGGGTGAGGCCGTCGTCGTTCCAGATCGCGACGGTGGTGTGCGGCTCCATCGGGTTGTTGTGCTGCATCGCCGTGGAGTAGGTCTGATCGACCGTCAGCGCGGCCGACTCCAGCGCGGCATCCACGTCGCCGTCGTCGGTGTCGGTCGGGAAGGAGGGGTTGACCACCTCCGGTGCGTACAGGTCGTCGCGGTCGGCGCGCAACTGCACGTCGTAGGGCTGCTCGTCGTAGGAGACGCCCATGAGGCTGGCCGCGTGCCGGGCGACCTCGGGGGTGTCGGCGATGACGGCGCCGACGAACTGGCCACGGAAGGCGACCTCGTCGGACTGCAGTACGGCGAGCTCCGCGTCGTCGGTGCTGGCGAGCCGCGGCGCGTTGACGTGCGTCAGCACGGCCACGACCCCGTCGAGCGCCTCGGCCGTCGCCGTGTCGACGGCCGTGACCCGGCCACGGGCGATGGTGGCCTGGACCGGGTGCAGGTAGGTCGCTCGCTCGAGCGGCTGCTCGAAGGCGTAGATGGCGGTACCGGTGACCTTGGCGCGCCCGTCAAGGCGTGCCAGCGATGTGCCGATCGCGCGCGGCCGCAGCGGCTCGGTCATGGTCGGTCCTTCGTGCCCTGGTCGCGCGCTGCCAGGTCGCGCAGCACCGCGACCAGCGTGTTGCGGGCCATCGCCACCTTGAAGCCGTTGTCGCGTAAGGGTCGCGCCTGGGCGAGCTCGGCGTCGGCGGCGGCGGCGAACGTCGCGTCGTCTGCCGGCGCGCCGCGGAGCCGCTCCTCGGCACGAGTTGCCCGCCACGGCTTGTGGGCCACCCCCCCGAGGGCGACCCGCCCGTCGCGAACCACGCCGCCGTCGATGTCCAGCGCCGCTGCCACCGAGACCAGCGCGAAGGCGTAGGAGGCGCGGTCGCGCACCTTGCGGTAGGCCGACCTGACTGCGAATCCCAGCGCCGGCACGTCGACGGCCGTGATCAGTTCGCCGTGTTCGAGCACGGTGTCGCGCTGCGGCTCGTCGCCGGGCAACCGGTGAAAGTCCACCAGCGGGATGCTGCGCTCGCCATCCGCGCCCAGCACCACGACGGCGGCGTCGAGCGCGGCCATCGCCACGGCCATGTCCGAGGGATGGGTGGCCACGCAATGCTCGGACGCGCCGAGGATCGCGTGGTTGCGGGTCCAGCCGTCGATCGCCGAGCAACCCGCTCCGGGTTGGCGCTTGTTGCACGGCGTGGTGACGTCCTGGAAGTACACGCAGCGGGTGCGCTGCAGCAGGTTGCCGCCGGTGGTCGCCAGGTTGCGCAGCTGACCGGACGCGCCGGCGAGCAGGGCCTCGGACAGCACCGGGTAGCGGGAGCGGATCAGCGGGTCGGCGGCCAGGTCGCTGTTGCGGACCGTCGCGCCGATGCGCACGCCGCCGCCGGGGAGCTGCTCGATCGCGTCGTAGGGCAGCCGGGTGACGTCGACGAGCAGGTCCGGGTCGGCCACGCCGAGCTTCATGTGGTCGACCAGGTTCGTGCCGCCGCCGAGGAACGCCGCGCCGGGCCGGCGAGTCACGGTGGCGACCGCGCTGGCGCCATCCGCCGCGCGCTGGTAGTCGAACGGGATCACGGCGCCACCGCCCGGATCGCCGCGACGATGTTGGCGTACGCGCCGCAGCGGCACAGGTTGCCGCTCATGCGCTCCCGGATCTCGTCGTCGTCCAGCTGCTGCGGGCCGGTCGGGTCTTGTGTGACGTGGCTCGGGTGGCCGGCCTCGAACTCGTCGAGCATACCGACGGCGGAACAGATCTGGCCGGGCGTGCAGTAGCCGCACTGAAAGCCGTCGTGGTCGATGAAGGCCTGCTGCAGTGGGTGCAGGTTATCGCCGTCCTCCAGACCGGCGGCGGTGGTGATCCGGGCACCGTCGTGGGCCACCGCCAAGGCCAGGCACGTGTTTGCACGGCGGCCGTCCAGCAGCACCGTGCAGGCACCGCACTGGCCGTGGTCACAGCCCTTCTTTGGCGAGGTCACGCCGAGCCGCTCGCGGAGCGCGTCGAGCAGGGTCGTCCGCGTGTCGATGGTCAACGACCGCTGCTCGCCGTCCACCGACAGCGTGATCTGTGCTTGCATCCAGACGCTCCTGATCGTGTGTCCTACCGCTTCGCTACATGAGGACTGATCGTGTGTCCTACCGCTTCGCTACATGAGGACGGCTGGCGGCGGCGATGCGGGTGCGGTAGCGGGCGATGATGTCCGAACGCGCACCCGCCGCGGTGGTGGGTGGCGGTCGGTCAGGACGACAGGCCGGTGTCTTTGGTCAGCGCGCCAAGGAACTCGTGGCAGCGAATCGCCCGCTGGCCGTCCTGCTCCTGGCAGGAGCGGATGAACGCCACTACATCGTCGTGGCCCTCGGCATCCTGAGCGTATTTGTCGTACAGCTCGGCGGCCTGCAGGGCGTGGTACTGGATGCTGACAAGGTCGTAGACGACGTCATCGGCGGGACTGTGGGCGCTACCCATGGTTGGCTCCTCGTGTCGCGGCGGGTGTGGTCGGCTGGTCTACCCGGCTGTGCCACGGCCAATCGTTACCCGGCGTCGGTTTCGCCGGGCACCCGTAGCCGGATCGTTCACGGCAGGCGGGTCGTGACCGCGATGCCCAGCGCCCCGCCGAGCAGGCAAGAGCCGAAGGCTATCGCCAGGCCGGCGCTCGCCGGCCACGCCGCCGCCTCGCCGTAGGCAACCGCGGCCCCTCCGAGGCCGGCGCCGATGGCGACGCCGAGGTTGTCCGACAGCTGCAGGGCGGCGCTGAGGCTGCCTTCCTGGCCGTCGGGCGCGCGGGCGAGCACCACCAAGGACGTGGGCGCGTACGCCAGCCCGATGCCGAACGCGGCGGTCGTCCATCCCGCGATCGGGACCGCCAGCGGCGTCGTGGCCAGCAGGCCGGAGGCCACCACCACGATGCTGGCGCTCAGCAGGCACATCCCGAGCGTGATCGCGTGCCGTGGCGACCAGCGGGCGGCCAGGCGTTCCTGGACCCACGCGCCGGCGGTCCACGACAGCGTCGATGCGGTCAGGACCAGTCCGGCGACGCGCACCGACTGGCCTCGCACGGACGTCAGGGTGAGCGGGATGTAGCTGTCAGCGCCGAAGAAGACGAAGGTCAACAAGCCGCGGCTGGCGATCGCGGCGGGCACATGGCCTCGCGCGCGCAGGGTGCCAGCCGGCAGGAGCCGGCGCAGCGGTCCGAAGCCGAGGGCACCGCCGGCCAGCAGCAGGATCGCGGCAACCACTGGCTGCGGCCGCAACAGGCCGGCGAGCACCAACCCGGTTCCCGCCGCGACACGCAGGGCGTCGCGGACTGTTGCCATCCGCGCCGCGGCCCCGGTGCCGCGTCCCAGCTTTCGCAGGGCAGGCAGCGTTAGGAGGGCCGACACCGCTACTCCGACCAACAGCCCCAGGAACACGATGCGCCAACCCAACCGCTGTGCGACTTCGGCGCTGACCGCCGGCCCGACCAGTCCAGGCATGACCCAGGCCGTGGACCAGATGGCGAAGACCCGGGGGCGCACGGCCTCGGGGTAGGCGCGGCGCACCGCGACGTAGGACACAGCCGTCAAGGCGCCGGCCCCCAGACCTTGCAGCGCCCTGGCGGCGACCAGCAGGCCCATGGTCGGTGCGGCCCCACCCAGCGCCAGACCGGCCGCGAACACCGCCAGCCCCGCCGCGAACGGTGGTGCCGGCCCCCGGCGGTCGGCCTCCTGTCCCGCGACAACCACGCCCACCAGCGTCCCGAGGAAGAACGCGCTGGTCACCCAGCCGTACAGTCGCAGGCCTTGCAGGTCCTCGGCGATCAGCGGCAGGATCGTCACCACGGCCAGCGCCTCGAACGCGGCCAGGGTGATGGTCAACACCAGTCCCGCCGTCAGGACGCGTCGGCCGGGCGCCCACACCCGCTGCTCCACGTCGATCCGCATGCCTCCTGGGTAGCAGGTGCGCCCAGGCACCGCCAATGTGCTCAAGCAGCACACGTGACGGCCTCGAATGTTGACAAGACGGCAGCCGGCGCGGGATCGTTACGCACGCGACGGGGCGGAAGAAAGGTGGGAAGTCGTGACCACATCCCTCGACGAGCGTCTGTTCGCGGCCACGGTCGGCACGCTGGAACTGTTCAGCGTCTACCTCGGCACGCGGCTGGGGCTGTACCAAGCACTGCGCGACCACGGGCCACAGCGCAGCGCTGACCTGGCCGGCACTGCGGGGATTCACCCGCGGTACGCCCGCGAGTGGCTGGAACAACAGGCCGTTGCCGGCTTGCTGACCGTGGACGATCCAGGCCTGCCTGCCGACGAGCGCCGCTACCGGTTACCCGCCGAGCACGCCGGCGTGCTGACCGATCCCGACGACGCTGCCCATGTCGCGCCCTTTGCCGACATGCTGGTCGGCATCGCCGGCACCCTCGACGAGGTGGTGGCCGCCTACCGGGACGGCGGCGGGGTGCCCTACTCGCGGTACGGCGCGGTGTTCCGCCGCGGGCAGGGTGACATCAACCGCCCGGCCTTCCGGTCCGATCTGGTCGGCAGCTGGCTGCCCGCGATTCCGTCGCTGCAGCAACGGCTGGAACGACCCGGCGCCCGCGTCGCCGACGTCGCCTGCGGCCACGGTTGGTCGACGATCGCGGTGGCCGAGGCCTATCCCGAGGCCGAGGTCGTCGGCTACGACGCCGATGCGGCGTCGGTGGACGAGGCGCGGACGCACGCGTGCGAGGCCGGCAGCCGCGCGCGCTTCGTGCTCGCCGACGCCGGCGTGCTGGCCGAAGACGGCCCGTTCGACGCCATCTTGCTGCTGGAGGCGCTGCACGACCTGTCCCGCCCCACCGAGGTGCTCGTCGCCTGCCGCAGCGCGCTGGCGCCGGGAGGCAGCCTGATCGTGGCTGACGAGGCGGTCGCCGATGATTTCACCGCGCCCGGCGACGACCTGGAGCGGATGATGTACGGTTGGAGCATCAGTCACTGCCTGCCCGCCGCCATGGCCGAGCAGCCCTCCGCCGCGATCGGCACGGTCATCCGCCCGGACACCGTACGCGCGTTGGCCAGCGACGCCGGCTTCACCTCGACCGAGATCGTCGACGTCGATGCCGGGATGTTCCGCCTCTACCGGCTGGTGCCGTGATCCGGTGCGCTACCGCTCTCGCTGCTTGAGCGCGGGATCGGGCTGGGACAGCCGGGGGAGCAGCGCCACCGCCATGCTCGCCGCGAAGCAGGCGCTGGCCACTGCCTCTACCACCTCTTCGAGGCTCTGCTGCAGTCGCTCGGTGGCCAGCGTCATGCGGTTCACGTCGAAGGTGTCGCTGATCACCGCGATCCCAGCCAGCGCCACCGCGACCAGGAACAGTCCCCGGGCCAAGGGGTCGGGGCGCAGCACGGGCCACAGCCACGGCAGGGCGATCAGCCCGGCGACCAGCAGGATCGCCAGCAGGTAGTCGCCAGGTGCTCCCCATGGCAGCCCCACCCCGAGGCCGGCCAGGTAGCCGTCGCGCAGGCGCTCGTGCAAGGCGAAGCGCTCGTCGAGCATCAGGGCGAAGAAGCCGGCCGCGAGCACGCTCCAGCGCCGGGCGGTGACTCCAGCCTGGCCAGACATGGTCGCGTGCGCGGCCGACAGGGCAGCGCAGGTGGCCGCCAGCAGCAGCAGCGCCGCCTGCACGAACGTCATAGGGGTCTGTTCGGGGGCGAGCCATAGCCAGTAGGAGGGCCAGCGGGCGGCGGCGAGCAGCAGCGCGGCGCAGGGTGCGGCGGCGACCAGCGCGACGGCCGCACGCCGCCGGAGCCGATCGACGGTCATGGGCCGGTCGACGGTCATGGGCCGATCGACGGTCATGGCACGGCCGTCGGACGGATCGTGTTGCGAGGGCTGTCGTCGGCCAGCGCCACGACGTTGTCGACCCACGTGTCCAGCCCTCGGTCCAGTGCCTCCTGGGAGTACCAGGCAGTGTGGCCCGTCTCGACGATGCGGCCCTCGGTCAGCAGTCGGGCCGCCGCGGCCCGGTCCTGCAGCCAGTCATCGACGGCATAGCCGGCCACGCGGCGCTCGCGCACGGCCGCGACCATGGCGGCCTCGTCCACCAGTTGTGCCCGCGACGTGTTGATCACGATGGCGTCGGGACGTAATCGGGCGATCTGCGCCGCTGCCAGCAGCGGCGCCGCACCAAAGGTCGTGGGCGCGTGCAGGCTGACCACGTCGACCCTCGACAGCAGCTCGGGAAGGTCGCATCGCGTCACGCCCGCTACCTCGTGGCCGCGGGGGTCGTAGCCGAACACCGGCATGCCAAGAGCTTGGCTCAGCGCGGCGACCCGTGAGCCGATCCGTCCCAGCCCCACCACGCCCATACAGCGGCCGTGCGCCTGCCAGCCGCGGACGGACGTGCTCTCCGGCACCCGGCCCAGCCCCTTGTCCCGGCTCAGGTGCAGCCGCCGCGCCAGCGTCAGCAGCAGCCCGATCGTGTGCTCGGCGACGGACACCGCCGAGTAGTCCGGCAGGTGGGCCAGGGTGATGCCACGCCGGTGCAGCGCCGCCAGGTCTATGAAGTCGACACCGGTCGCGAAGACCGCGACGCCGCGCAGGCTGGCCGGCAGCGATGCGATCACGTCGGCGCACAGGATCGGCACGGAGCGCGGGGTCACGCCAGCGTAGGCGGCCTGCCCTAGCAGCGAGGCCAGATCCGCCGCCGGCAGCGCCGCGGTGGCGGTGTGAAACATCGTGTCGCCGGCCTGCTGCAGGCGCGCCACCTGCGCCGAGTTGAAGGTCGCCTTGCCGTTTGCCGTCACCATGGCGATCCGCGGCCTCAATCCCGTCCCCTTTACCCGTCGCGACCGTCGCGGTCCTCGCGCCGTGGCAGAGCCTAGGGCTTGAGTATGAATCAAGTATGAGAGGGCAAGGACCGCGCCAGATCCAGCCCCAGGTCCACGAGGAAGCGGGCGTAGTGCGCTCTGCGTGCAAACAGCCGGCGCAGCTCGGGGGTGTCGACGCCGGCGAGCAGCTCGGTCGGCAGGCTCGTGAGGCCCGAGCGGATCAGCAGTGCACCCAGATAGCCGAGCCGCACTCGGTCCTCATCGATGGCGCAGTTCTCGTCACGCAAACCCGCGACGTACTCGGGAAAGATGGCGTCGTGAACCGACGCCAGCGCCGCTGGATCCAGGTCGCCACTCTCCGCGCGTCCGGCCAGCAGTTGCCCCAAGTCGAAGCCGATGGCGCACACGCCCACGAACGTCCAGTCGATCGCCACCAACGTGTCCGGCTCACCCGTCGCGGTGAGCAGGTTCTGCGGGCAGGCGTCGCCGTGCACCAAAGTCCGCGGAAGCTCGTCGAGCCGGTCAAGCAACGGCGGGACGGCCTCGGCCAGCGCGGGGAGGTCGTCATGCAGCCGGTCGTCGACCGCCTCGCGCAGCAGCGGATGGTTCCACGTCGCCGGATCGCGCAGCGCGGGAAGTACAGCGTGTGTGACCCGGCCGAAGAAGTACTCGCGCAGGTCCTTGCGTTCGGCCAGCACGTCGGCCGGCAGGCGCCGTTCGGGAAGCCGGCCAGCCATGCGGCCGAGCAGCCGCGCGGCACGCCGGTAGCGGTCGAGATCCCAGTCCGCTTCGAGGAGCGGGACGTCTTCCATCCAGATCGACATGTGCGTGTCATCAAGGTCGATCACCCGGTGGATGGCCGGCATCCGCAATCCCGCCGGCAGATGGCGGGCCAGCGAAGACCGGTACACCCGCCCCTCGGCGCGCCAGGGGAACTGGGCGAGCGCTTGTGCATGGAACTCGGCGGGGATTTGCGCGAACGCGGGGGAGTGGATGGCCGACTGAAGGGTCTTGACGAACAATGACCAGTGCGTGGAGCCGCGGTCGTCTGCGAGTTGGCCCCCCACCCGCATCAGGCTGGCCGTCATCAGGTTGGTGACGGGCTCGGAACAAGCCTCGACTGCCACGTCAGTTACCGTCGCGTTCGGTCGGTCTAAGGCCGCCCGCACGAGCGCGGCAACGTCCTCAGACTCTAGGGCCGGCAGCGCGTTTCCCGCAGTGCTCATGGTTGTTCCGGATGAGATAGTCAATGTTGCTTACTATGCGGCGATGGTAAGGTAGCTTGATGAATGAAGTCAAGTCTCTTGACGAGATTCTCGATCGCCCTCGGCACATCGCCTACCTGCTGGACATGGCCCACCGCCGGATGAGAGATGATCTCACCCGGCTGGTCGATGCTCGCGCCTTTCCCGAGCTGCGCGGCTCGCACCTGCGCCTGCTGAGTCTCATCCCGAGCGCAGGGGCCCGGCCCACCGAGCTGGCGGAGACCGTGCAGGTCACCAAGCAGGCACTCGGCCAACTGGTGCAGTACCTGGCCGAGCACGGCTACGTCGAGCTCGCCGACGACCCCACCGACGGCCGTGCGGTCGTGGTCCGCCGGACCGAGCGCGGGCGCGACGCCGCCCTGGTCGCCGCGCGGGGGATCCGGGCCCTCGAGCAGGCGTGGGCGACAGAGGTGGGCGGGGACCGTTTCGAGGTGCTGCAAGAAGCCCTTGCCGCCTTGGTGGAGGGCGGCGACCAGCCCGGGGCCGCCTGAGTTCGCCTGACCGGGTCAGCCGGTGGCGGCGAGGATGACCTTCACAGTGGCTTGCGGACAGTCCCAGTGCGGAAAGTGGCCGCTATCGAACCACTCCAGGCGCGCGTCGGGAAACAGCTCGGTGGCGCGTTGGGCTTGACGGGGAAGGGTCAGCCGGTCCTTGCGCCCCCAGCCGATCACGACTCGGCCGGGCGTGGATCCCGCTGGCGCGCCCTGTTGCGGGGCCCCGTAGACCAAGTCGTGCTGCACCGCGTCGAAGGAAGGCGATTGCGCAAAGCTGCGCAGCTCCTGCAGCGCGAGGTCAGCGTCCACTGCCCAGGGACGTGCCGACAGCTGCGCCAGCAGCACGGTGCGGGTGACAGCGTTCGCCGCGAGCAGCGGCATCACCGGTTGCAGCAGGCGCACCAGTCGGATCGACAGGCCAAGGGTGATGCGGAAGAACTGCAACTCGGCGGGACTCCAGAATCCGCCCGGGTCCAGCGCCACCGCCGTGCCGCCCACACCGCGCCGGGCAAGCTCCAGCACGAGTCGTGCACCCATGGAGCTGCCGACGAGGTCGACGCCCGACAACTCGTGGTCATCGATGAAGCCGGCGACGGCCTCGGCCAGCGTGGCGATCGTCACCGGGCCATTCAGCGGTGGCGTCTGACCGAAGCCCGGCAGGTCGACGGCGATGACCTCGCGTTGGGCGGTCAGCCCCTGCAGGATCGGGTCCCAGGTCTGCCATCGCGAGCCGAGGCCGTGCACCAGCAGGAGTGGCTGACCTTCGCCGAGATGGACGTGATGAAGTTCCATGGTCGGCGTCTACCCGATGACCGCACCCCGTGCACCGCCAGATAGAAGGGTTGGTCACGATAGTGTGACTGCCATGGTGGTTGCGCGGCCGGCTGCGGCGGCCACAGCGGGTGGCAGCGCAGTTGGGCAGGATGGTGCTGGACAAAGGAGGCGCCGTGGTCGGCAGCCGTCGAGCGGGTCAGTGGTGGGTGCGGGTAGCCGTCGCCGCGGCGTTGTTGTTGCTGCCGGGCGCAGCGCCGGCTTCGGCGCAGGCTGGCCCGATCATCGAACGCGCCGCCGAAGGGCTGCGCCAGAGTCCGGTCTACGTCGACCCCGCCGCCGCGTCGGCGCTGTCAGACCAGGACGCGGAACGGATCGCCGAGCAACTTCGCTCCGCCGACGCCGGCCCGGTCTACATCGCCGTGCTGCCGGCCGAGGCGGTCGACGAGGCCGGCGGCGACCCCGACCAGGTGCTGCTGCTGCTGGGCGAGTCGGTCGGGCGAGCGGGGACCTACGCGGTCGTAGTGGGTAACCAGCTGCGCGCGGGGACGACCGAGGCCGGTACGCCGTTCGCCACAGGCGCGGTTCCCGCGGCGGCCACCGACGCGGCTTCTGAAGCCAGCGGCGAGGGCACGGCGGCGGTACTCGACGCCTTCGTCGGCCGCCTGGCTTCGGCCGCGGCTGCCGACGCCGGCGGCGAGGCACCGGCAACCGGTGGTGGCTTCTCGCTGCTGCTGCCGTTGCTGCTCCTCGGCGGGGGAGGGCTGGTGCTGGTGCGGCGGCAGCGGCGCCGGCGCAACGAGGCCGAGCAACTGGCCGAGGTGCACGAGGTCGCGCAGGAGGACGCCACCTCGCTGGCCAATGACCTGTACGACCTGGACGCCGCCCTGACAATGCCCCACGCCAATCCCGATGCCCGCAGTGACCACGCGCAGGGGCTGGCCTCATACCAGCGCGCCAGCGGGCTGCTGGAACGCGCGAAGCGTCCCTCGGACTTGGCCGCGGTCACCGAAGCCCTGGAGGAAGGCCGATTCGCGCTCGCCTGCGCGCAGGCGCGCCTGGCCGGCCAGCCACTGCCCGAGCGGCGTCCTCCCTGCTTCTTCGACCCGGCGCACGGGCCGTCGGTGCGTGACGTCGAATGGACGCCGGCGGCTGGGGCGCCGCGATCCGTGCCCGCCTGTCAGGCAGACGCCGTGCGAGTCGAGCGGGGCGAGGAACCGCTGGCACGTCAGGTGACCGTCGGTGGGCGCTCGCGCCCGTACTGGGACACCCCGGCCTACTACGGCCCGTGGGCCGGTGGCTGGTACGGCGGTTTCGGCGGCGGGACCTTTTTCAACGGCATGCTCATCGGCACCATGCTGGGCGGCGGCTGGGGCGGCGGCTGGGGCTACGGCGGTGGTGACTACGGCGGCAGCGACTCCGGCGGCGGTGACTTTGGCGGCAGCGACTTCGGTGGGGGAGACTTTGGCGGCGGCGGGGACTTCGGCGGCGGGGACTTCTGACATGGCGACCCAGCGAGCCCCCAGCGAGGCCAAGCCCATCGTCGCGGCTCCGCCGCGCCCTGCCGGCTCTGGCATCGTCGACTGTGCGCTGTACGAGAACGGCCACCGTCGCGCCGGCGCGGTACCGCTGGGATCCGCGCTGGAGACCGCCCACGCCGCCAGTCGCCGGTCGACACAACGAACGACGGGCAAAACCGACCCCACTGCCACCCGTGACAGCTTCGTCTGGATCGGCCTGCACGAGCCGACGGCAGCGCAGTTCGAGACCGTCGCCCAGCAGTTCGCCCTGCACCCGCTCGCGGTGGAGGATGCCGTCCACGCACATCAACGGCCCAAGCTGGAGACCTACGGGGACACCGTCTTCGTCGTCCTCAAGACCGTGCGGTACGTGGATCCGACCGAGGTCATCGAGGTCGGCGAGATCATGCTGTTCCTCGGCCCCGACTTCGTGGTCACCATCCGGCATGGCGCCGGCAGTGCGCTCGGCGATGTGCGACGAGACCTGGAGGCACGGCCCGACCTGCTGCGGGCCGGACCCAGCGCCGTGCTGTACGCCGTGGCTGACAGGATCGTGGACGACTACAAAATCGCCGAGGACGGCGTCGCGGTCGACATCGAGGAGATCGAAGAGCAGGTGTTCTCCGGAGACAGTGACAATCACGCCGAGCGGATCTACAAGCTCAAGCGCGAGATCCTGGCTTTCCAAAGGGCCGTCACACCCTTGAGCGGCCCGCTGGAGCGCCTCGCGCGCGGCCAAGTCGCGTCTCTTGAACCCAGCACCGCGCCGTATTTCCGTGACGTGCACGACCACCTACTACGCACCGCGGAGCACGTCGACGGCTTCAGCGAGCTGCTCAACAGCGTCCTGGACGCGAACGTCGCCGGGGTCACGATGCGTCAGAACGAGGACATGCGCAAGATCACGGCTTGGGTCGCGATCTTGGCCTGGATCACCATGATCGCGGGGATCTACGGCATGAACTTCGACTACATGCCCGAGCTGCACTGGGTGATCGGCTACCCATTGGCCCTGTCCATCATGGCGTTGGGCGCCGTGGTGCTGTACCGGGCGTTCCGCAGGAACCGCTGGCTGTAGGCGATGACACGAGACGATGGCGATGAGCACCGCGGCAAGGCAGCCCTGGCGACGGCGGCGCTCGGGGCGCTGGGCATCGTCTACGGTGACATCGGCACCAGCCCGTTGTATGCCATGCGCGAGACGTTCCGCGGCCATGGTCACAGCGTTGTGGTGGCTCCGGGCAACATCCTCGGTGTGCTCTCGCTGATCTTCTGGTCGCTGGTGATCGTCATCAGCATCAAGTACCTGGTCTTCGTGATGCGCGCCGACAACGACGGCGAGGGCGGCATCCTGGCGCTGACCTCCCTCATCCGTCCCCGGGGCGGCGGCCACTGGACGCTCATTCTACTTGGCCTGTTCGGCACCGCGTTGCTGTACGGCGACGGGATGATCACCCCCGCCATCTCGGTGCTGGCCGCGGTCGAGGGCACCGAGATCGCCTCGCCGGCGCTCGCCGACTTCGTGGTCCCCGCAGCGGTCGTGATCATCGTCGCGCTCTTCGCCCTCCAGAGTCGCGGCACTGCCACCATCGGCAAGCTGTTCGGGCCGATCATGCTGGCGTGGTTCGCGGTGCTGGCCGTTCTCGGCATCGGCCAGATCGTTGCCGAACCCAGCGTCCTGCGTGCCGTCAACCCGCTGTACGGGCTGCGGTTCTTCCTGCAGAACGGATTTCAGGGCTTCCTCGCCCTCGGCTCGGTGTTCCTGGTGGTGACCGGCGGCGAGGCGCTCTACGCGGACATGGGCCACTTCGGCAAGCGGCCCATCCAGGTCGGCTGGTACGCGTTCGCGCTACCAGCGCTGCTGCTGAACTACTTCGGCCAAGGCGGGCTCCTGCTCGGCGATCCCGCCGCGATCGAGTCCCCCTTCTACCGGCTCGCCCCCGACTGGGGCGTGCTGCCCCTGGTGCTGCTGGCCACGGCCGCGACGGTGATCGCGTCGCAGGCGCTGATCTCGGGCGTCTTCTCGCTCACCATGCAGGCCATACAGATGGGCTACGCACCGCGGATGCGGATTGTCCACACCTCGGCCCGTGCCATCGGCCAGATCTACCTCCCGGCCGTCAACTGGGGACTGATGTTGGCCTGTGTCGCCCTCGTGATCAGCTTCGGTTCCTCGACCGCGCTGGCTGCGGCATACGGCGTCGCGGTCACATCGACCATGGTGATCACCACGTTGCTGTTCTATGTGGTCGCGCGCGAGCGCTTCGGCTGGGCACGGGTGCCCGCGGTGGCCCTGTGCATCGCGTTCGGCGTCGTCGATGTGGCGTTCCTCGGCGCGAACCTGTTCAAGGTCCCCGCCGGCGGCTGGTTCCCGCTGGCCGTTGCCGCTGGCGTCTTCACGCTGATGACGACCTGGAGGACGGGACGCGGCCTGGTCGGTGAGCGGGTCAGTGGCGGCCGAGTCCCTCTCGATACCTTCGTCGAGAACCTCGCCACGGACGCCGCATCGCCCCAACGGGTGCCCGGGACCGCCGTCTACCTGTTCTCCCACCCAGGGATGACGCCGCCGGCGCTGATGGCCAACGTCCGGCACAACAACGCCATGCACGACCAGGTCGTCGTGCTGTCCATCGTCACCGGCGAGACACCGAAGGTCTCCCCGGAAAGCCGGGCGGAGTTGCGTGATCTCGGCGCCGGCGTCCACCAGCTGTGCCTCCATTACGGGTTCATGGAGACCCCCGACGTGCCGGGCGCGCTGCGCCAGGAGGCGAGCAACGGCCTGCCCGTCGAGGTGCGGGACGCGGCCTTCATCCTCGGGGCCGAGTGGTTGGCCGTCACCGACCGACCGGGCATGGCGCAGTGGCGCGAGCGCCTGTTCGCCGTCATGAGCCGGAATGCCACCCCGGCGGGCCGCTACTTCGGTCTGCCGCAGGATCGCACGGTCATCCTGGCCCAGCGCGTCGACCTGTAGACCGCGTTCGTCCACGGCTGCGGAGAGGGGTGGATGCGCGATGACCGGTGACGTCAGCGACGCGACCAGTGCCGCGGTGTCACCGAGGTGTCGACGAGCTCGAAGCTGGTCGCGTACGGCTTGAAGTCGACGTGCCGGTTGACGGCGTACAGCACCTGGGGAGCGCAGACGAACAGTGCGAGCGCCTCCTGGGTGACGTAGCGGTCGATGCGGTTGCAGGCGATGACCTGCTTGGCCTGGGCGGTCTGAGCGACGAGGTCGGCGTACAGCCGCTCGAACTCAGCGAGCACCGGCCCGGCGCGGAACTCACCAGTCAGCCCGACGAAGGCACGGTGCAACTCCAGCGGGGGAGTGTCGGCCGCCTGTGACCCTTGCTCGAGGAGCAGGACGTCCCAGGTCTGCGGCTCCAGCTTCTCCGCCAACTGCCGGCGCGCCTGCACCTGCTCATCGCCGCGCAGGACGATCACTTCCACGTCGAGGCCGAGACTGGTGCGTAGGTCGTCGGCCACCCGGCCGGCGGTGGCCTCGAAGTCGGCCATCGTGGCCAGCCGCAGCGCGCGCGGCGGACCGTTGACCGCCTGCCGCCACAGCTGCCGTGCCGCCGGCGGGTCGTAGGGGTACGGCTTGAGGCGGTCGGGGGCGCGGTGCGGGGCGGTCAGCGGCGTCGGAGGCGTGAGGCCAGCCAGCGGGCGGGCGTGACCGCCGAAGACGTCACGAACCAGGCCAGCGCGGTCGACGGCCAGGTTGAGCGCCTGCCGTGCCCGCCGGTCATGCAGCGGCAGGCCCTCGGCATCGCGGTTGATCACGCCGGCAAGGGCGCGCACGGGGTTCACGGCGACCAGCCGGGCGTGCTCGCCGTGCTGCACCTTTGCGGCGGCCGTCGCGGGTACCTCGGTGACGATGTCGACCTCGCCCTCGGTGGTGCAGACCAACTCCAGGGCTTCCTGGGCTGACAGGTCGTTGCGGAAGACGACCTCGCGCAGCCGGGGCCCCCGCAGCTTGTCCCAGTAGGTGGGGTTGGCTCGCAGGGTCAGCCGTGGGGTCCGGTCCTGTCGTTGCAGCCAGGTGCACGAGAACGGGTCATGGGTGACCACCGCCTGCTCGGTGTCCAGCGACGAATAGCCCTCGGCCAGCACGAACGGTCCGGTGCCCCACGGGCCCGGCGCGTCGATCACTCACCAGTGGCCTTCGCCGCTTTCGTCCCTGGCGTAGCCGAAGCCCAGGTCCCGCCAGAAGCGCGAGCTCATGACGTGGGTCGCCCGCAGCTTGCCCAGCACCAGCCCGTCAGGCTCTGGGAGGTGGAAGCGCACCGTGTGCGGGCCGGACACCGAACAGCGGGTGCGCCGGTCGATGTTGAGATGCGTGCCCGGCGGATGCGGTGACACCCAGCGCACCTGCTCGTCGAAGGCGCGCTTGACCGAGTCGGCGGTCACGGGTTCGCCGTCGGCAAAGCGCTCGTCGCGACGCAGGCGCACCTGCAGTGTCCGGTCGTCGATCCAGCGGTAGCGCCGCATCGCGGCCGGGCGGACCTTGCCCTGCTTGGTGACGCGGACGAGCTCTTCCACCGTGTGGTAGGTGATCCACAGCCAGTTGAGCGGGTTGGGATCGACGACCGTGACCGCGCCGGCGGTCCGGGGGTGTCCGGCCATCGCCGCCAGCATCTGCATCGTGCTCACGGATCGCGCCCTTCGTCTGTCATCCGGCGGTGGCCGACTGCGCGGCCACCCTGCCCAGCCGCGACCCGTCGCAGTCACCCGTTACCATGCGCTGCTGACTGCACCCCGGGTGCGCACCCGGGGTGGTGGGCATCCGGCACCGAATCGGTAGGCGATCCTCACCACCTGGGCCGTGGGAACGGTCGGTGGACGTCGGGGGGGTGAGGCATGCTGGCGGTGGGAGTGACGTCGACGCTCGAGGCACGCATGCGACGGTTACGCCATGACCTGAACCACCTCATCAGCGCCGGGCTGTTCCTGGTTGCGGTGGCCGCGATCCTGACCGGCACGGTGGCGCATCTATGGGACCTCAACGATTTCTCGTGGCACACCTACTCCGGCTACGCCATGACGGCGTTCGCGCTGGCGCATGTCTGCCTGAACTGGCGCAAGATGGTTGCCTACGCGCGCTTCCGCTTCCGGCCAACCCCGACCCGCGGCCCCGCGCCCAGCAGGCAGACCGCCGCCAAGCCTGCGCCCGCCCTGCTCGCGGGGCCGCTCACGCCCGCCGTCGTGGGGCGTGCGACAGGAACAGCCCTGCTGTCTCGTCGTGGTCTGCTCGGTCTCGGCGTTGGCGGCCTCGCCGGGGTATTCGCCGGCCGCGGTTTGCGCCCGCCGCCGGTCATACCCGGCGGCGCCGACGTCGGTGTCGTGTATCACGAGTGGAGTAAGCCAGGGGTCCTTGACGCCATCGGTGCAGTGGCCGACTGGGGCGAGCGACCGCCGCAGTACAAGACCTACCCAGCGGCAGAGTCGATCGCGTTGCCGCCGCCAGCGGTCGACGGTGGCTTGCCGACCGAGGAGGCGATCGCCCGGCGGCATTCGACCCGCAACTACTCGGGCACGACCATGGGCCTCGACGAGTTGTCGCGGGTCTTGTGGTCCACCTGCGGCATGAATCACGAGCGCGGCGGCTTGCGCAGCCATCCGTCCTCGGGGGCGCTGTACCCGATCGAGGTCTACCCCGTGGTGCACAACGTCGACGGTCTTGAGCCTGGGGTCTACCACTACGGGCTCCAGGATCATTCGCTGGCCAGCGTGCGCGCGGGTGATCTGCGCGCGGCGGTGGTCCGTCAGGGACTGATGCAGGAGTTCCTCGGCCAGGCCAACGTCGTGCTGGTGTTGACGGTGATCTTCCAGCGCATGCGGTTCAAATACCAGGACCGCAGCTACCGGTACGGCCTCATCGAGGCGGGCCACATCGGGCAGAACACGTATCTCGCGGCGACCTCCATGGGGCTCGGCGCGTGCGCCGTCGGCGCCTTCATGGACGACGCAATCAACAAGATGCTCGACATCGACGGCCGCGACGAGGCCGCCGTCTACATGGTGAGCGTCGGCCGGGTCTGAAGGCGCCAGGGGCGCAACGCCGGGAGTCTCAGGCGTACGGGCGCCTCCTGCCGGGTAGTGCTCGGACACGCCAACAACTGGAGGAAGCGACCGATGTCTGTTGCCCGTGTCACCGAGATCAGCGCCACGTCAGACCAGAGCTTCGAGGATGCCATCCGGCAGGGCGTCCAGCGGGCGACCCAGACCCTGCGCAACGTCGAGGGCGCATGGATCAAGGAGCAAGAGGTCAGCATCTCCGACGGGAACATCACCGCCTACAAAGTCGTCATGAAGATCACCTTCGTGCTCGAGTAGCGCGGCGGCGGAGTCGTCATGCCACGCATCAGCCGAGAGCAGCTCCGCAAGGCGTTGGCGACCGTGGACTATCCCATGGCCAAAGATGACCTCGTTTGCCACGCCGAGCAGTCCAACGCCGGAGAACCGGTGCAGAAAGCGTTACGCAGCTTGCCGCCCGTCGACTACGGCAACTTCGACAAGGTGCTGCGCTCGGTCAAGGCCGACATCGGTTCTGGCAACACGGCGACGCAACACTCCGACCCACAACGGCGTCCTCCTCAACCTGGTGTCGCCGACGGCAGCCGGTAGTCGCCTTCGAATCGATGGGCACCCGGAGAAGCTGCTGTGGGCAACTGCAGGAGGAGCTTGCACTTTGCGCTGGTCGACGAGCTGTGCGCGAGGCGGGAGTTGAACCCGCACACCCGTGAGGGCACCAGGACCTAAATCGCTTCAAGCCCATGACACGCTGTGTCGGCTGAGCTCAAACTGTGCCGCTGACCAGGGCTTTCATCGCTTTGCCGTAGCATCCTGTACCCGTCCGTGGCAGCGGTTCCGCCGCGTTTCGGTAGCAAATCGGGTAGCAGACACGTCCGCTTACTGGGTCGCGTGTGATCGCTACTCGCGCCGGATGCGCACCCGGTCTTCACCCGCGATCGCCAGTGCACCGCTGAAGGACGAGAGGTCGTGTTGCCCTACGAGTCGGTGAAGTACGTCGAGGACGACGGACGGCTGCTGGTCGCGCAACCGCAGCACGATGATGCCGGCGTGGTCCTGGGGCCGGTATGCGCGCAAGTCTCCAAATCCGACGTCGAAGGTGATGAGCAGCCGTTGTTCGCGTCGGCAGACGTCGAGCAACGCGGGGTCGGGCGTGCCGGTCAGACCCTCGTCGGAGACGGTGTCGACCTGGTGGCCTGCGGCCCTCAGCGGGGCTTCGGCGGCGACCGTGACGTTCTCGTCGAGTTTGATCTTCACGTGCCGTGCGACAGCGTGTGGATCTCCTGCTTGGCCAGCCAGGCGCCGTACGCGGCAGCCGCTCGGACGTCCTCCTCGGTGACCGTGGGATAGTGCTCAACGACCTCGGCTGGCGTCATCCCCGCCGCGATAGCGTCAAGCAGCACGGTGACAAGCACTCGTGTGCCGCGAATGCATGGCTGTCCATGGCAGACATCGGTATCGATGCTGATGCGCTCGAGGAGTTGCTCGGCGGTCATGACATCAGTGTGCCATCGAATGCTGCCGCGCCGCCCTGCCAGTGGCTGATGGTGGGTGCGAAGGTCCTGTGGGGAGGTTCTCGTGGCTCCTGTCGACCGGCTGAACGCGGGACTCACAGCGAAGTCTTGAGCGCCGTTCGCACCAGGCAACGCGACTTCAGGTTTCGTGGATGTACAGCGGAGCATGCGCGCCGCGCACGCCCAGCAGATTACTCTTGGACTTCTTTCGTGGCACTGGACGTCATCCATTGAAACCACGAGCAATTCGATAAGGTCTGTTGCCACGTAGCGTCATTCGAGTTGCGAGCACATGGTCGAGAGCGACGAGACCGTCGACCTACAGTCTGGCCATGTTCCTCCTCCAGCGTCTCGAGTCGGTTCACAGACTTGCATTGAATAATGCCGGGTGGCCGTCGTGTTGAATGTCGGCAAGTTGGCCGCCGGGGGCGAGGGTTACTACCTGGCTACGGTGGCGTCGGGGGTGGAGGAGTACTACACCGGTGCGGGGGAGTCGCCGGGATCCTGGCTGGGTGAGGCGGCGGGCCATCTGGGTCTTGTGGGCAGGGTGGAGCCTGAGACGCTTCGCATCGTCTTGGGCGCGGGTGATCCGGCGTCGGGGGAGCGGTTGACGCGTGCGGGCCACCGTCGGGTTCCGGGGTTCGATTTGACGTTTCGTGCGCCGAAGTCGGTCAGCGTCTTGTACGGCGTCGCTGACCCCGCGACGTCG
>Ga0136619_10000218_pt1 | contig 20756 bp, 22 predicted proteins | sample AntDrymUQ3532106_2_FD_104807 | JGI IMG/M metagenome (GOLD analysis project Ga0136619, IMG submission 104807) | Polar desert sand microbial communities from Dry Valleys, Antarctica - metaG UQ353 (21.06) | ecosystem: Environmental > Terrestrial > Soil > Desert | place: Antarctica: Dry Valley...
CGAGGAGGCCGAACGCGAGGCGGCGCTGCAGGCCGAACGCGAGGCTGAGACCGCTGCTGCCGAGGAGGCCGAACGCGAGGCTGAGATCGCCGCCCAGCGTCGAGCCGAACGCGAGGCGGCGCTGCAGGCCGAACGCGAAGCTGAGATCGCCGCCCAGCGCCGAGCCGAGCGGGCCGCCGAGCTCGCTGCCCTGGAGCGTGCCGCTGCCCAGCAGGCCGCTGCGGAGCAGCGCGCCGCAGAACGGGCCGCAGTCCAGCGTCGAGCCGAACGCGAGGCGGCGCTGCAGGCCGAACGCGAGGCTGAGACCGCTGCTGCCGAGGAGGCCGAACGCGAGGCTGAGATCGCCGCCCAGCGCCGAGCCGAACGCCAGGCGGCCGAGGAAGCTGCCGCCGCGTCCGCATCGGTGTCCGCATCGGTGTCCGCATCGGCTTCCGCATCGGCTTCCGCATCGGCGTCTGCGTCCGCTTCGCCCTCGGCTTCCAGTTCGGCTTCGGCTGCTCCAGCCGGCGGCGGTGGCGGCGGAGGAGGAGGTGGCGGGTCGTATGCGTCCGTGATCGACGCGGGCATGGAGCATGTGGGCACGCCGTACGTGCTCTCTCCTCCAGGGCCGTGCGCGGCCTTCGAGGCGGAGGATTGCTCCTGCTTCACGATGCTGGCCTACTCGGAGGTCGGAGTTTCGCTGCCCGACGACCCGGGCGCGCAGTGGGGCTACGGCACCCCGGTCTCCGGGGCTCCTCAGGCTGGCGATCTCCTCTTCTGGAGCGAGGACGGCAGCGGGTACGTCACCCACGTCGGGCTCGCGATGGGCGACGGCACCACCCTCCACGCCTCCAACTACACCGGTGACGTGACGATCACCTCGATCAACGCCATACCGGGCTATATGGGAGCGAGAAGGCTCTAGCCACCGGAACACCGCACATGGCGAAGGAGGTCCCACCCGGGGCCTCCTTCTTCTTGCCGACTCCGTCCCGATGATACAATCGGGACGATCCAAGCCTCAGGCGCGAGCAGGTCCCCGGCAGGGATGGGCCGCGCGGCGATAGAGAAGGGAAGCTCTCGTGGGCATAGCCTTGTTGCAAGCGATCACGGGGTTCGGCACGATCGCGGTCCTCGTGGTCGTACTGTTCCTCGTGGTCGTACTGTTCAGCGCCATAAAGATCGTCAAGGAGTACGAGCGGTGCGTGATCTTCCGCCTCGGGCGCGTGCGTCAGGAGGTCGCGGGACCTGGCTTCTTCGTTCTCATCCCGTTTGTGGAGAACATGGTCAAGGTGGACTTGAGGACCATCACCATGGACGTGCCGCCCCAGGACGTCATTACCCGCGACAACGTGCCCGCCCGCGTCAATGCCGTTGTCTACTTCCGCGTCTTCGAACCCAACAGGAGCGTCCTGGAGGTCGAGAACTACGTCCTCGCAACCAGCCAGATCTCCCAGACGACCCTGCGCAGCGTGCTCGGCCAGAAGGAACTCGACGACCTGCTGTCCAATCGGGATGCGATAAACGAGGAGCTGCAGAGGATCATTGACGAGCAGACCGACCCCTGGGGCGTGAAGGTCAGCGCCGTCGAGGTCAAGGACGTGGAGATCCCTCAGCAGATGCAGCGGGCGATGGCGCGGCAGGCCGAGAGCGAGCGCGAGAGGCGCGCCAAAATCATCGCCGCCGAAGGCGAGTACCAGGCCTCGCAGCGCCTGCGGCAGGCCGCCGACCGCCTGGAGAGCCCGACGGCGTTGCAGTTGAGGCTTTTCCAGACGATGGGTGAGATCGCCACCGAGCAGAACTCCACCATCATCCTTCCCGTGCCGATGGACCTGTTGCGCCCTTACCTGGACATTCAGAGCGGCTCCGACGACGGCTACTCCCAGAGCTCGCGGCGTCAGCGGCGCGAGGATGAGGAGAAGGAGGCCGAGAAGCTCTACCAGGAGGCCGTCGGAGATGCTCAGGCGGAGACGCCCGGCGACAGCCCCGTCGGAACTCCCGGTGGTGAAGCCCCGGACGGCCGGGAAGATTCCTAGCAAGCCCTTCTAGAAGCATCCGCGCCCGCCAGGGCGGCTCCGTGTAATCCGACGGGTTAGCCTTGCGAAGAGATGGGTAACAACCATCTCGTGATTGTTGCAAAGCTGATCCGCCTGGAGGATCTGCGCGTACACCAGTACCGCAGGTCGCCTGGGATCGAAGGGTGATGAAACGCGAGACCGCCGAAATGAGGGATCGAGAAGGTATCGGTTACGCCGAGCCGATATCTCTGAGGATTCCCAGCCGTCCGGAGTACGCTCTGATCGCCCGTCTGATGGTGGCCCAGGTCGGCCAGGCGGCCGGCTTCGGGCCCGAGGACGTCTACGATCTGAAGCTGGCCGTCACGGAGGCCGTCACCAACGTCATCCGGCACGCGGCGGTGGACTCATTGGAGATCGAATACCGCGCCCGACCGGAGATCGTGGAGATCACCGTCGTGGACGCCGGTGGCGGCTTCGAAGCGATTGACCCGTCGCCCGCGCCCGGCTACGAAGGAGGCTTCGGGCTCGCGGTGATCCGGAGTCTGGTGGACGAGGTGGTTCTCGACTCGGCTTCGGGAGGCGGGACCCGCTTGAAGATGCTCCGGCGCACGGGTGATCCGGCCAAAAGCAGCGAGCCACGATACTGAGCCGCGGCCGTCCGGTCTTGCGGCCCAATGGTGACTTGTATACAGTTAACCGTAAGTAAACTGGCCGTCCCCGAGCTTTGAGAGAGCCATGCTCCAGCGCGTAAACCCAGGCAACAAATCCCTCGCCGACTACCGCAGCATCGTACCCCGAGGGCTGTACGACGAGATCCAGGACCTTGCGAGCCGTCTGGAGGGGGCGCGGGTGTTGCACGTCAACCCCACCGCCTTCGGAGGCGGGGTCGCGGAGATCCTGTACACGCTGGTGCCCCTGATGCGTGATGCGGGCCTCGAATGCGAGTGGGCCTTGATGTTCGGGGCCGAGCCGTTCTTCAACGTCACCAAGAGCTTCCACAACGCCCTCCAGGGCGCCGAATACGAGTTGACCATCGAGGACCGGGCCATCTACGAGGAGTACAATCGCCAGTCGGCTGCGGCGCTGGCGGAGACCGACGAAGAGTGGGACATCATGTTCGTCCACGACCCGCAGCCCGCGCTCCTCAAGCACTTCACGGAAGGTCTATCGCCGAGGACCAGGTGGATCTGGCGCTGCCACATAGATACCTCGACCCCCAACCGGCAGGTTCTCGACTATCTATCACCGTACATCAGGGACTATGACGCCCAGATCTACACCATGCGGGATTACACCCCGCCGGACGTGGAGCTTCCTGGGCTCACGATAATCCCGCCGGCCATAGACCCACTCTCGCCCAAGAACATGGCCCTCGCAGCCGACGACGCGCGCTACATCGCCAACCAGTTCGGGGTGGACACGGAGAGGCCTTTCATACTCCAGGTCTCCCGCTTCGACCCGTGGAAAGATCCTCTGGGCGTCATAGACGTGTACCGGATGGTGAAGGAAGAGGTGCCCGAGGTCCAGCTCGTGCTCATAGGCTCGATGGCACACGACGACCCCGAGGGTTGGGACTATTGGTACAAGACCACGGAGCACGCCGGGGGCGACCAGGACATCTTCCTCTTCAACAACCTCACCAACGTCGGGGCCATAGAGGTCAACGCCTTCCAGTCGCTGGCTGACGTGGTGATACAGAAGTCCATCCGCGAGGGCTTCGGGCTTGTGGTGGCCGAGGCGCTGTGGAAGGCGAGACCGCTGGTTGCCGGCAGGGTCGGCGGCATCCCGATGCAGGTCAAGGACGGGGGAGGGCTGCTCGTAGACACGATCCCCGAGGCCGCCGCCGCATGCACCAAGCTCCTCAAGGACCCGGAGTTCGCCCGCGAGATGGGCCGCCACGGCAAGGAGCACGTCCGCCAACACTACCTCACCCCACGCCTCCTGCGCGACGACCTCGCGCTTTTCGCTAAACTCTTGGGGGTCTAACCCCACCGCCCGCCAGCGCCGAAGGAGCACGTCCAGTCGCTCGCGGCGAAGTACTCGCCGAACCACCGGAGCTAACGTAGAATGGGGGCATGGATGGAGGAATCTACATTCTGCTTATGATTGGCGTGTTCCTGGTGATTATCGTGGTGGCTGATCGGATGTCGAAGAATAAGGCCAGTTCTGCGGTCGAAGTATGGCTGACGCCGGAGGAGGCGATAGACGAGGCGGCGCGCTACATGGTACGCGAGGGCTTCACGATCTCCTACCGTGGCAACACGACGGTTTCCTTCTCTCGTCAGATCGGACCGAACATCCTGCTTGGTGTGGTCCTGCTGCTGCTCTTCATCCTGCCGGGTATCCTGTATTTGATCCTGGCGAGACCTACGCGGAACGCGACCGCCATAGCAACCGAAGGGCCAGCGGGAACGCAATTGATAGTGTCCGGGAACGACCGGGAAGCGTGCGACAAGCTGCATCGCTGGGCGTCGGTCAACGTGGCTTCGGTTAATCAGAGCTAGCAGCCATCACAGTTTGATCTAAACTCCTCGGCGTATAGAGAGAGCGCCGCGGGTCCTCCCGCGGTTCGAAGAGGGGAGCGAGCGTGGCGCAAACGGACGGCGGGCGCGATGATGGACGGGTCGTGATCGTCTCCAACCGGGGACCCGTTACTTTTTCACGTTCGGAGGAGGGAGAGCGCGAGTATTCCAGAGGGGCCGGCGGGCTGGTGACCGCCCTCAACTCCGTCTCGCGGCGCAGCAGGGACTCCGTCTGGATCGCCTCCGCACAGAGCGAGGAGGACACGCGGATCGCGGCTGAGCCCGCGCCCTACAAGGTCGAGGACCTGCGCGTGGCGATGGTCGAGCACGACCCGGAAGCCTACGACCTGATGTACAACACCCTCGCCAACCCCCTCCTCTGGTTCGTGCAGCACGGCATCTACGACCTCCCGTACGAGCCGGCTTTTGGTGATGAAACACGCCGGGCGTGGGATGAAGGCTATGTCCCCGTGAACCGCAACTTCGCCGAAGCGGTGTCCCGCATCCTCGAAGGCGAAGAGGGGGAGCCCATCATCCTCCTGCACGACTACCAGCTCTACATGACCCCACGCTTCGTCCGTGAGCGGCTGGGCGCGGACGCTTTCATCTCCTTCTTCGTCCACATCCCCTGGCCCGAGTCCGACTACTGGCGCGTGCTGCCCGACTACGTGAGGCAGGAAGTGCTGGAGAGCCTGCTAGAGTCCAACGTCGTCGCCTTCCACACCCGCCGCTACGCCCGCAACTTCCTGGACACGGCCGCCGAGGTTCTGGGCGCGGAGGTGGACCAGGAGAGGAGCGTCGTGTACCGCGACGGGCGCGAGGTCTGGGTGAGGGCCTATCCCATCTCCATAGATCCCTCGGAGTTCGAGGAGCTGGCGGAGAGCGACGCCGTGCTGGAGCAGGAAGCGTGGGTCAGGGACCTTCCCGGAAAGCTCCTCCTGCGCGTGGACCGGATGGACCTCTCCAAGAACGTCGTCCGCGGCTTCCGGGCTTACGGCAGGATGCTGGAGCGCCACCCGGAGATGAAAGGTGAAATCACCTTCCTTGCCCAACTCCAGCCCTCGCGCGGCGACATACCCGAGTACGCTCGCTACGCCGAAACTATCCGGGAGACCGTGGACGACGTGAACGAAGAGTATGGCACAGAAGACTGGACGCCCATCGAACTGTTCATGGAGGACAACTTCCCCCGCTCCGTGGCCGCCTACAAGAACTACGATGCCCTGCTCGTCAACGCGGTACGCGACGGCATGAACCTCGTCGCCAAAGAGGCCGCCGTCGTGAATGAGCGGGACGGCGTTCTAGTCCTCTCGGAGAACGCCGGCGCGCACGAGGAGCTCGGGGATCACGCCCTCACCGTCAACCCCTTCGACATAGACGAGCAGGCCGACGCCATCCATCGCGCCCTCACCATGTCCGGCGACGAGAAGGAGCGCCGGGCTTCCGCCCTCCGCGAGACCGTGCTGGGCAACACCATAGAAGACTGGACGGAGGCCCAGATGCGGGACATCGCCGCTTACCAGGAAGTTTGATACTCGCCTTTTCCCGTCGCGGCTATTCTCGGACGCTTCAGGACCACGAGCTAACTCTCCAGACGCTTTCCACGGCGAGGTCGGTTATGGAGACAATCTCCAGTGATCCTTCCTCGCTCTTCACGCCGACGCGCAGATCTCCTCCAGGGTCTGTCTTCCATGTCGCGAGTGCCTCGCGGTTTCTCTCGCCACGGTTCACGACCGGGAAGGATGCCTCTTCGTCTCTCTTCAGGTGGCTCGGGGCGTTACGCGCCTAGCAGCGGGGCTCTACTCCTTCGCGCGTCAGGAACTCCTGGAGGGTCGTGCCGCTCTCCCGCAGACGCCGGGCGTTCTCCGTGCCGACGTAGCGGTAGTGCCAGGGTTCCCAGCGGTAGCCGGTCTCGGTCTCCTTGTGATTGGGGTAGGACATGACGAAGCCGTACTCTGGAGCGTGCTCCATCAGCCACGCGCTGGCTGTGGTGCGTCCGAAGGACTTGTGGATCTCGTACCCCACCGCGGAGTTCGTGAAGTCCACCGCTGTGCCGAGCTGGTGCTGGCTCTGGCCCGGTGGCGCGCTCGTCCACCGCGCCCGCTCCATCCCGTATATGGAGACCAGCCGGGCGAACGCCGTCCCCTGCTGGGCGTAGGAACGGTACGCGGAGGACACCAGGATCTCCTCGTCAGCCGCGCTCGCGGCCCGCGCCATGCGTCCCAATTGCTCCGCCGCTCCCCGCCGCAGCATCATCTCGCCCCCGTACACGGGCGCACCGTGAGCCTCCACGGAGACCAAATTCGGCGGCGAGTAGCCGGGGGGCAGACGGTGCTCGCGGTCCACGAGCACCATCAGGTCGTCGCAGGTGTCCGATGGAGGAGGGGACGGGAGCCGGGTGCGCGCCAAAATATCGAGCTTGCGCCTCACCTCGATGTCCGAAAAACCTGTGCTCGTCTCTACCGGCGTTGTTCTCGCTGCTTCCGCCTTTTTCGCGGAGGAATAACCTGCTACGCCACCACCCTCTGGAGGGTGTTCTCGAGCTTCGATCAGGCGTCCGAACGTCATAACCGGGAACGCCACTTCGTAGAGCGTGTAGCCCAGGATCAGGGCCGGAACCACGAGGACCAGGAACAGCCATGTCCTTCGGGGTCGCCTCACCGTACTCAGGAGGACGATCCGGACTTTCTCCCCTCGATTCCCCACAGCGTAAAGCTAACGTATCTTGATGGAACATGTCCAGTCCCACAGACGGTAGCGGGTAGATACGCCACGACACGAAAAAGCGGCGGACCCGGAAGGCCCGCCGCGAAGGTCATCCGAAAATCCTGTCGATCTTACACCACCCGGCGGCGCCTGGGTTGCGCGGCTCCACTGCCAGCCTGGTCGAGGGCTTCCCGGTTGGTAAGCAGCAAGAACCCAAAACCGATCTTGGCGAGGAAATCGAGGATCAGGAACAAGAGGACCTCGACGGTCGAGTTCGCGGCGCCGAAGCCTTCGGTGCCGATCAACCACACGACGGGGTAGAGGGCCCACAGGACCACCGTGAGGTAGGCCAGCGTGCGGAAGACCTGCTGTACGGCCTCCGGTTGTCCCGCGGCCTCGGCGAAGAGCCGGGTCACGATCAGGTAGAGGAGCGCGATCATGGCTATCGTGCTGACGACGAACCAGAAGCCCCTGCCGAACCCCGAGGAACGGGAGCCGGCCAGAAGACCCGTCAGGATCATGAAGACATCCAGGCCGATCAAACCGGCTATGAAACCGGCGTTCCGGCGCGGATCGGCCAGCGCCAGCAAGGCCAGATCCAGGAGCAGCAAAGGCGTGGTGACGACCCAGTCTATGTAGCGGAAGTAGTAGAAGAGACGGTCCCCGTCCACGAGCGTCGCACCCGCGCCGGTAGCCATCATCAGATAGGAGAAGGCCGCCATCCCGGTTATGACCGCGGTGACGACGTGGAAGATGCGCCCGCCCGGCGGAGTTCTGGTGCCCAGCAGGATGAAATATGCCGTCGCCGCGATGAAGCCTATAACACCTATCCACAATAGGAAGGTTTCCAAAGAGTTCCCCTTTCTTCTCTTGACCTCTTGCCACCGGATTCTAAAGGTAGCCGGAATCCGTGTTAGTAAGAGCAGCTACCGGACGCAGGCCGCCGCGAGTGGATTAACGTATACGAGTTTCTGAGCGCCGACCCTGGGCTCTCGCCCGGATGTCTTCGAGGTCCAGTTCCCCGTCGAGGAACTTCCCGACGAAGTAGCCCAGGACGGCGAAGATCACCACGACAGCCGTAGGCCCGGGGCCTATCAAGGCGATCAAGAAGATCACGAGTCCGCCGATCAGAGCCCCCCACTGTTTGTTGGTCCAGGTGGCCAATCTTCCTCCCTTTCTAGGACGCTACTTTTCGGACGGTGACTTCCACGTCTTTGACGGGCACGTTCTGGCTCTCCAGCGCCCGGCGGATGTTCTCCCGGACGCGGGCGGCCAGTTCGGTGTAGTTGCTCGCCGCCGGGGCCCCTATGCCGCAGTAGATTTCGTACGCGGGATGGCCCTGTGAGAGAGATATCGAAGGAGAGGTTGCGCCCGCTTCCCGCGCCGCGCCCTCGCTCAAAGCCCGCACGGCGCCGGCTGTGATCAGGGTCTCAGCCCCGGGCGAGTCGTCCACCACTGTGTTCCTGGCTACCACGCGCCCGAAGGTGAGCTCCCGCAACAGCAGGAGCAGCGCCACCAGCGCCACCAGCATCCCGATTATCGCGGCGATGATGCGGGCTTGCGGATCGATGTTCGCCACCGAAAGGCCGCCCAGAAAGTCCACGGCGGCGCTGTAGCCGGTGTACTGCTCCGCGAGCTGTGGGGAGACGACGCCTAAGGCCACGAGCAAAAGCAGTACAGGCACGACCACGAGCAGGAGTGAGATCAGGAGCATGATGATGCGGTTGAGCGCGTTCATTGCACCCTCGTCTTGGTCTGCCGGGGGTCGGCCTCCACGAGCTTGAGCTTGAGTTTGCTGAGCGGTACTCCGGTACGGGCCAGATGTTGCTGCACCCGCTCGCGCAGGTCCGATTTGATGGTGTTCGTGTCCTCACCGCGCCGCACGTCGGCCTGCAGGTTCACCTTTGCTCCGGGCCTGCGCTTGGCCTGCACCTTCGTTGAGGAGCCCAGCACGCTGGGGATCTCTTCGGCGGCCGACGACACTTCGTCCCGGACCACGTCGGGCGTGACGTAGGTGCCGCTCTGCATGCGCACGCGGCGCGGCCTCGGAGGTTTGAGTTCCATGAGGAGCAGCACGAGGCCGAGGAGCGCGATCGCGACCAGCAAGGCTATCGTCAGGATCGGGAGGCTCCCGTTCTCCACGTCGCCGACGAAACTTTCGGTGCCGCTCGCAAAGCCATTCAGGACCGCGGAGAGGTCGGAGAGCCGGCGGCCGAACAACTCGAAGCTGTACACGACCGTGTACGCGCCGAGCACGATGAGGCCAACGAGCAGCAAGACCACGACTATTCGGTTAAAGATCCTCATGCGCCACCTCGATGTCCTCCACCACCACGCTGGTGCGCCGCGAGCCGGCCTCCGGGGCGACACGCTCCCTGATGAGCTGCGCCAGCTCGGGTATCGGCCGGGTCAATGGGTAGCTGGCCACGATGTGTATCTCCACCTCGTCGGAGGTCACGACCACGCCGCTGACCTTCTCGCTGCCCTCGTAGGTGGCGGCTTCCGCGTACCGGCCGGTCCCCAGAGAGTAGACCCCTTCCGTGGCGAGGGCCGCCTCCGAGGCGGCCCTCGCCAGATCCAATATCCCGTCGGCCAAGATACTCGGAGCCCCTTACCGGGACTCGCCGCCCTGCTCGGCCTCCAGTTGCTGCTGCTCATCCTGCGGGAAGTAGACGTTGGCGACCGTTATGTTCACCTCGGTCACCCTCAAGCCCACCAGGTTCTCCACCCGGTTGACCACGTTGCGGCGCACGGCCTCGGTGAGCTGGGGGACGGACTTCCCGTACTCGGCGGTGAGCGTCAGGTCCAGCGCGGCCTCCTGCTCGCCGACCTCCACGGAGACACCCGTGGTCTGGCTGCCACCACTGCCGCCGGTAATGGAGCCCAGGATGCCGCTCACGGCCTGCGAGCCTCCGCCGCCCATCCTTATGCCTTCTACCTCCTGGGCCGCGATGCCCGCGACCTTCGAAACCACGGTGTCCTGGATGGTGGTGTTGCCGAGGTCGGTCTGCAACGGGCTGCCGCCGGTGCCCCTCTGCTGCGTCTTCTCTTCGCTCATGATCTCCTTTCCTGAAACCTCTGCGCTGTCACGTTGGATTGCGAACGTCTGCGGAACGTTACATCACGCCAGCCGTCGTGTTATCAGCCGGTAGACGACCAGCAAGACGATGGCGCCCACGGTGGCGGTGAAGATGGAGCCCAGGCTGATCTCCCCCGAATTCCCCGAGAAACCGAGGAGGTTGAGCAACCAGCCCCCCACGAAAGCGCCCACGATCCCGATCAGGATGGTCACCAGGATGCCTCCGGGGTCTGGACCGGGCATAGCCAGTTTGGCAAGGACGCCTGCTATGAGCCCCACGACGATCCAAACTACGATTGCCCCGATGCCGATGTCCCTTCACCTCCCCCCTCGCTGTCCCTTCACCTGCGCCCGGCGGCCTCCGGCCGAAATATACAACGGATGCCGTGCGTCTCGCTACTTCACGGGTTCTACCCCGGCTCTCGGACGGTCAAACACCGCTCGGCCGCGCTGCATACGGCGTCTCGGGCGTCGCTTGCTTCCTCAAGAGAGGGCGCTCTGCAAAGCGGGCCATACGAACGCCAGGGCGAAGAGCGCGGCTGCGGCGTAGAGCAGGGGATGGACCTCGCCGGGCTTGCCTCGGGCCAGCTTTATCAGGACGTAGGAGATGAAGCCGAAGCCTATGCCGTAGGAGATGTTGAAGGTCAGCGGGAGCGTGAGGATCGTGAGGAACGCGGGGATGGCCTCGTCCACCTCGTCCCACGGGATGAAGCGCACAGCCGTCATCATCAGGAAGCCGACCATGATGAGCGCCGGAGCGGTGACGGGGGAGACGAAGATCTGCTGTCCCCCCTCGGGCCCCGGGATCGGTACGGAGCCTCCGAAGACCGAGATCAGGGGCGCGAACGGCAGCGCGAGCAGGAAGAGTAGCCCTACCACCACGCTGGAGAAACCCGTCCTTCCACCTTCTGCGACACCCGAGCCGCTCTCTATGTAGCTCGTCACCGAGCTTGCGCCCGCCGCCCCGCCGCCGATAGCCGCCAGCGAGTCCACCAGAAGAACCCGCTTCGCGTTCGGCACCCGGCCATCCTCGTCGAGTAGCTTGGCTTCCTGGCCGACCGAGATCATGGTCCCCATCGTGTCGAAGAAGTCCGTCATGAAGAGCGCGAAGATCACCGGTATCAGCGAAAGTTGCAGGACCTGCGGCACGGCCAGCACCCCACCGCCGATGGTCGAGGTGTCGAAGCGGAAGTCCACGATGCCATCAGGGAGCGGCACGACCCCGGTTATCATCCCGATGGCGCCGGTCAGGATGATCCCGATCAAGAGCCCGCCCCTGAAGCCCCGCGCCACGAGCGCGAGCGTGAGCGCCAGCCCGATGGCCGCTAGCAACACCGGACCCTGCGTGAAGTCGCCCAGGGCCAGGTAAGTATCCGGGTTCTGGACCACTATGCCACCGTTCTTCAGGCCGATGAACGCGATGAACAGTCCGATGCCGACCGCGATGGCGAACTTCAGGCCCAGCGGGATGGCGTTCAGGACAGCCTCGCGCAGGTTCGTCAGCACGAGGATCGTGACCAGCACACCCTCCACCACAACCACCGCCATCGCCTCCTGCCAGGAGAGGCCGAGGCCCAGGATCAGGGTGAAAGCCACTATCGCGTTGAGGCCGAGGCCGGAGGCCAGGGCCAGCGGGAAGTTGGCGAAGACGCCCATCGCGATGCTCGCCGCCGCCGCCGCAACGCAGGTGGCGAAGAACACGCCGGAGACCGGGAGGCCGGTCCCCTCGGTGCCCAGGATAGCCGGGTTCACGAAGATGATGTAGGCCATCGTCATGAAGGTCGTCAGACCCGCGATCACCTCCGTTCTGAAGTTCGTGCCCCTCTCGGAGAACTTGAAGTAACCGCCCAAAGTCATCCTCCCGCGCCGACTATATGCACGGTCAATATAGACAGCCGGGAACGCGGTGTCCAGACAGGAGGCATCAGGCGTCAGACAGCTGATGCAAGATTCTGGAGCATACCGACTTTTCGCTTCCTGGCCGATTCGCTCCCGGAGCTACTCCTTGTGATCTTTGGTGGTGACCGAGAACCGTCGGCCGGTTTCGTCCCGGCTTTCGCGCAGCGTCTCGTGGATTAGCGACAAAAAGCGTGCCACGACATCTAGCTCGGGCTCGGTGAAGCCCTCGATCGCCTCTCCGACCACCGACGCCACCCGCCCGAAGAAGGCTCCAGTGACTGCCTCGGCCTCCCCGGTGAGGCGCAGTCTCATCCGCCGCCGATCATCGGGGTCGCGAACCCGCTCGACATAGCCCGAACGCTCGAGCCTGTCTACCGTGCGGGTCGCCGCCCCACTGGAGAGATCCAGGCGCGCTCCCAACTCCCCCGCAGTGCGCGGCGCGTCCCGTTCGCCCAGGACCCACAGCGCGCGAACGTCCGTCGCGTGCAACCCCGTAGCCCCGGCAAAACGACCGGCGAGGGTTCCCATCTCTACGCCTACAGCCACGAGGCGGGCGCGTGCCTCCTCCGCCGAACCGCCCGCCGTCGGCACAGGCGATCCTGCAGACTTCTCTCCGTCCACGGCTTGCACCTCCTTCCCTCGCCATATAATATCTGCGTAACACAAATATTGTGTAAAACAGATAATGTGCTACGCAAACATTATACCGCGAGCAGTCAGGGAGGTTTGGGTATGAACACTACTCGCGGGGTCGTCGGCCCCGATCCGCGCCGCTGGTTTGCGCTCGCCGCTACCTTGCTTGCGGCGGCGATGGACTTGATCGACGTGACGATCGTCAACGTCGCGGTTCCCTCGATCCGGCGGGACCTCGGAGCCAGCCCGTCTGAGATCGAGTGGACCGTCGCCGGCTACGCGCTCGCCTTCGGCTTGCTGCTGGTCACTGGCGGAAGACTCGGCGATGCGTTTGGGCGTCGGCGGCTGTTTCTGGTCGGTGTCGCCGGCTTCACGGCGGCATCGACGCTGTGCGGTCTCGCCCCGAGTCCCGAGGTGCTAATCGTCGCGCGCGTTGTACAGGGTGGCCTGGCTGCCTTGATGGTGCCCCAGATCCTGTCCATGATCCAGGTGAGCTTCCCGCCTGAGGAACGCCCGAAGGCTTACGCTCTCTATGGCGCGTCCGTGGCGATCGCGACCGTCAGTGGTCCACTTCTTGGCGGGCTGCTCGTGCAGGCCGACCTGTTCGGCCTCGGCTGGCGACCGATCTTCCTGATCAACGTCCCCGTCGGCGTCGCTACTCTGGTGGCGGCGGCCGCGCTGCTGCCCGAGTCGCGGGCGGAGCATGCGCAGCGGTTCGACCTGGCCGGTGTCGGCTTGCTCAGCGTCGCGCTGATGCTGCTGCTATACCCGCTCGTCGCGGGCCCTCAGATAGGCTGGCCCGCGTGGACGTTCGTTTCGATGGCCGCCTCCGTGCCGTTGTTCGCGTTGTTCGCCTGGTACCAGCGGTCGGAGGAGCGGCGAGGCAGCTCGCCGCTCGTGCCGCCGCGTCTGTTCCGCCATCGCGGGTTCACCGGCGGCGTGCTCGTCCAGCTGGCTGTTTTCTCCGGCGTCACCAGCTTCTTCTTCGTGCTCGCGATCACGCTCCAGGCCGGATTGGGATTCTCCGCGCTGCACGCCGGTCTGACCTTCCTCCCGTTCTCGGCCGGTATCGCGGTCGCCTCGGGGGCGGCGGTACAGCTTGCGCCCCGGTTTGGTCGGCGCCTGCCCGCTACCGGCGCGCTGGTGATGGCCTTTGGCATGGGCGCGGTGTTGTTCGCCACAGGACGCGGCGGGGAGGAACCGAGCTCGTGGGCGCTCGTGCCGGGGCTGGTGATGGGCGGCCTCGGCATAGGGCTGGTCGCGCCGACGATTGTCACCATCGCGCTCGCCAACGTGCGCCCCAACGACGCGGGCTCGGCTTCCGGCGTGGTGAACACTGCGGGCCAGCTCGGTGGCGCGATCGGCGTGGCGGTGATCGGCGTGATCTTCTTCGGGGCGCTGCCCGAAGGACCGCAGCTTGCCGCCGACCCGAGAGGAGGCTTCATATCGGCGTTCCGTGCCGCGCTCTGGTTCGAGGTCGGAATATACGTGCTGAGCGCGCTACTCATGGTGCTGCTTTTGCCCAAGCATACGCCTGCCCAGGGCGAGGCAAGCCCGGAGTATCGGTAGCTATGGAACACGGTCGTACGCCGAAGCCTCTGCCAAACCTGCGTCGAAAATGGATGCACTGAGTCACACGGTGCGACCGAGTCGATCGACCGCTGCCCGCAAAGACCGCCTGGCGGGCTTGACCGGAAGACGTTTTGCCGTTGGGCGTTAGCGAAACGACAGATCATCGAGAGTTTCATCTTCCCGCTAAGCTCGAACGTCCATTACGCTACCTCGCCGATCTTCCGGGATGAGGAATCGCACATCAGCCGTTTCAGGCATCAGGTTCCAGCAAGAGGATGGCTGCCGGAGCAGCCGCGTACTGCTGAAGCCTACAAACCCAGAAATGGCTTGTTCTTGCGCCAGACCAGGTAGAGTACGGAGAGTATCCAGAAGCCGACGACCATCAGGTAGATGGGCAAGAGCTCCCTATAGTAGCTTGGTGTATCACCGGTCTCGATCACCGGGATCTCATCGTTCCGCGGCAACCCGGCGCGCTGGAGGCCGCTCTGGGTGGTGTCGTAGAAGATGACCTCGCTAACGGAGGACATGCGGCCGCTCCAGACCTGCTCCTCGCCGCTCCCGAGGTCTCGTGGAAGCTCCTGCGGACGCTGTATCAGCAGGTCGTCCCCGGTCTCCTGAAGGCGGAAGTAGAAGTAGGCGACCTCGTAGCGCGCGGCGAGGCCGACCTCGGACTCCCGAGTGCCGACCGTCCTCAAGTCTTCCCCGACGTCCGGGGTGCCGCGCACCTGCACGTAGTCCCCGACCTCGACGCCGGGTGGGATCCTGCCCTCGCCAAGCTCCGCGACGGTCAACTCTTCTGGCTCTCCTTGCAGCCCATAGGAAAGATCGTCGGTAATGAAGGAAAGCGGGAAGGTCAGCAACATGACCATGAACAGGCGTACCAGGAGCCAGGGGTTGCGCCGGACCCAGGGCCTCAGACCTCTGCGCTCGTACTGCTCTTCCACGCCCATCAACTGTTCCCTGTCTCTGGTATCCACGGGACAATCTTAACCGACCGGGCGAGGCGATAAGGGGCCGGTTTCACATCGGGCGCGCGATTGTGAAAGAGATAGCGGCGGAGCCGGAGGGACATCCCTAGTATGGCGAGACTCGACAATGTATGCTGTGGCCCGCGAGGATGAGGTTGGCTGCTCCACGCTTCTGGCGGAGGTAAAAGACTTGGAAGACGGGCGGGGGATGCCGGGGCAGAATCCCTGGTACACCGTGGTAGGGGTGATAGACGACGGGTCCGGCCTCAACGGGGCCGTTACGGAGATCCGGGAGCTCGGCGTGGGCCGGGACGACCTGACGGTGATCCTCAAGCGCAAGGAGCCCGACGAGCCGGAGCCGTTCCCGGATGGAACGCGATACATCGTGATCCCGGACGACTCCCGCGGCCTTGAGGTTCCGATAGGGTTCGCCATAGCCTTCATCGTCTTCGGCACCCTCTTTGCCATCACAACGCCCGCCATCGGCGTGCCGACTTTCATGGTCTTCATCTCGCTGGCGGCCATCCTGATCGCCGGCTCTTTCACCCGGGTCGGGGTGTACCCGATACTCACGGAGATGGAGGCTCCTTCCGAGGAGTCCGGCTCGTGGAACGAGCAGTTCGAGATGGGTAAGGTCCTCCTGTTCGCCTCCACCCGGGAGCGGCGGCTGATACGCCCCGTGCGCGAGGCCATGCAGCGCAGCGGCGCCACGTACTACATCATTGATCGGCGGCTGGAGCCCCGGGCCGTCCACCAGGCCACGCTGCACCGCACGGGGCAGCGTGGGTCCGGCGGGGTCGGGGAGTCCGTCACGGGCGCCCGAGAGACCTAGAAGGAGTTTTAGAGCTTGGGCACAACAATCTCGTCGAGCCTCGGTCTTCTGGCCCAGGTAGACCTCTCGGGCGCCCTCTCGCAGTTGGGCGGCGCGCGGATCGTGACGGGCGGCTCGATGCTCGTACACATGTTTTTCGCCCAGTTGTTCGTGGGCTTCGCCATCGCCTCGCCGGTGCTGCAGGCCTGGGGGGCGCGCACGGGGAGCCCCCGGATGGACCGGCTGGCGCACTCCATGACGCGCTTCAACGTGCTCACCTTCTCGACGGGGGCCACCTTCGCGGTGCTCTTCCTGGTGCTGCTCGTCGGGCTCTATCCGCGGGTGACCGCTTCGATCTTCACGCACTTCTTCTACCTCATAGCGATAGCCATGCTCTCCATGGTGCTCGCCCTGTGGGGCATGTACTCCTACTACTATAAGTGGGACCGTTACGCCGTTCTGAACAAAAAACGGCACATCGCGCTCGGGTTCACGATGGGCTTCTTCATCTGGATCTGGATGGTCATCATGAGCGGCATAGACACCTACATGACCACCGGCGGGGGCCCCGGGAGGCCGGAGATAACCGAGGGCAACATTGCCAACTTCGGCACCGCGTTGGCGGGGATCTTCAACCCGATGTTCGTCGAGATGGTTCTGCACCGCACTTTCGCCAACCTTTCCTGGCCGGCCTTTGCGCTAGCCGCCTGGGCCGCCTTCATGTACATCCGCTCGAAGACCCAGGCGGATCGGGCGTTCTACGATTGGGCAACCTCGGTCGGGCTGACGTGGGGCGTTGGTTTTCTCCTGGTCCAGCCGTTGATCGGCTTCGCCATGGCCTACTCCATGAAGGTCTCCGCGCCGGAGAATCCCGCGCCGGGGGCGTCGCCGGGCGGCTCCTTCGAGAGGCTGACCGAAGGGGCCACGGCGAACCTGCTCCTGATAAACCTGGTCCTGGTCGTGGGGTTGTTCGTACTCTCGAACATAGCGATGTTCATGGGGGCTGGCAGGCATCCGGATCGGGGGAGCAGGGTTCCGATACGTTTCTTCGGGCTCGTGGCGGCGGTCGCGGGGCTGTACGCGATCTCACCCCTGGCCCAGTTCCCGTTCCTGTACATGCGCTACATAATGATGCTCATCATGGTCCTCGCCACCTTCGGAGCCTTCATCACCTACATGCGGGGCCGGCTGAAGTTCAGGTACGGCAGCCCGGGGAGAGCCTACCGGGTCGTCCTGCTCGCCCTGGGCACCGTGGCGGCGGTGGTGGCGCTCAACATGGGCTTCATGAAATCCAATTCCAGGGTGCCTTACACGGTATATAATCAGCCCGATTACACGGTGGAGCCAGGCCCTCCGCCGGATGGGTTCGGACAATGACCTCAAGGGCTGTCTAGAAGGGGCGAAGAGGTTGGCAGAGCTACAGAAAGACCCCATAACCCGCGGCGACTTCCTCGGTTTCGGCCTGTTGGGGGCCATAACCGGGGCGATACTCACTATCCCGCCGGTGGCTTTCATACTGTCCCCGGTCATCAAGACCGACGTCCTCGGGGAGTCCGACATAAGCCCGGACTGGTTCCGGGTGGGGCACATCAGCGAGGTACCGAAGGAAGCGCCGAAGGACTTCCAGATAGAGTTCCCGATCACCCAGGGCTACGGGGACAAGAAGATCCAGGAAGAGAGCGGCGTCTCCGAGACGGATTACACAGTGCTGAACGCCGTCTGGATCTCCTGGAGGGACCACGAGCCTCCGTCCTTCGTCGAGGGTCTCCAGAAGGGGGATAGCCTCTCGCAGAGCCAGATCGAGGAGGTCGGACAGAAGATCAACGTGCTCTCCAACTCCTGCGCCCACCTGGGATGTCCGGTGCGTTGGCTCGTAACCGAGGGTGAGGGGGAGTTCCTGTGTCCCTGCCACGGTGGCATCTACGACATAAACGGAGCCTACATAGCGGGACCGCCGCCGCGGGACATGTACAGCTACACTTTCGAGGTGCGCGAAGATGGCAACGTCTACGTCAAGCACGAGTTCGACGTCCAGCCAGGCATACCCGGCATAAGCACCCAGGAGCCCTACGTGATCTAGGAGGGACGAGATGATAGGCAGGATCCGATCCCAGACCTCGGAGGCCAGCAAATTCATCGTGGACTGGATGGAGCACCGCACCGGCATCGTCACGATGCTGGAGCACTTCCTCTTCGAGCCGGTCCCCAAACGGGGAGCCTGGATCTACACTCTGGGCAGCGCGGTACTCGGGCTCATTTCGCTCCAGTTCCTGACCGGCATCCTGCTGCTCTTTTACTACGTGCCGACGACGACCGAGGCGTGGAACTCGGTCTACTACATAATGAACGAGGCGTATTTCGGGCAGTTGATCCGGGGCATCCACTACTGGTCGGCCAACTTCCTTATGGCGGCCGTCGGGCTTCACATGGCGCAGGTGTTCTTCTCCGGCGGCTACAAGGCGCCCAGGGAGCTGAACTGGCTGGTTGGCGTCGTGCTGTTGCTCCTGATCGTCGGGTTGTCGTTCACCGGCTACCTCCTGCGATGGGACCAGGACGGGTTCTGGGCCTCGGTCGTGGGGATCAAGATCGGCTCCTACTCGCCGTTCGTGGGCGGCTACATTACCCACTTCCTGCTCGGCGGGGACACCATAGGACCGGCGACGCTCTCGCGCTTCTTCGCCATCCACGTGTGGCTCCTGCCGGCGGCTATCGCGCCGTTCATCGGCATCCACCTGTACCTGCTCCGCCGGCACGGGGTGTTCGGCAGCGACTTCGAGTACACCGAGCGCCTCAGCAAGCTGCACGAGCAGCAGCGGCTGGAGGAGTACGACCGGTACGAGCTGGACGAGGACGAGTACGAAGGAAACGGAAGAGACAGAGAGTAAGAGTTTTTACCCCGAAAGGCGGCGTGGTGCTGATATCATGCGGTAGCGAACAGCATAGAGGAGAGGTGTAAAGATGTGGACTCCGGCAAGCGCTAAGGCCCGCCCGGTAGAGGAAGAGGTAATAACCGAAGAGAACGTCTACGACAAGCCGGACGAAACGATGGGCTTCTTCCCGGGGCAGGTTCTCAAGGACGGCTACGTCTTCACGGCCCTCTTGATCGCCTGCTCGGTGCTCTCCTATGCGGCGCCCGCGCCGCTCTCGGAGCCGGCGAACACGGCCACCGTCACCTACGTGCCCCGGCCCGAGTGGTTCTTCTTCTTCTACGAGCAGATGCTCATGTTCTTCCCCGGATACGCTCTCATAGCCTTCGGCGCCGTGGTGGTGCCGACGATCTTCATCGGGCTCTTGTTAGCGGTGCCGTGGCTAGACCGGGGGCCGAACTACAGCCCGATCAAGCGTCCGTTCGCCACGATCATCGGTCTTCTTGTAATAGTCACGGTTCTCCTCAACATGTTGCTCGCGCTCAGCCGGATCATGAACTTCCCGACCGGCGGCTAGAGAGGGATAACGAATGCCGATAGGTGATCTACAGGTTCCGATAATCGGCAAGAACGTCGTTATCGCGACGCTCGTCCAGTCGCACATCTTGTTCGCGGCGTTCATCATCGGGGCGGTCCTCATAGCCGCGACCAGCGAGTACATGGGCATGCTCACCAAGCAGTCGCGCTACGAGCGGTTCGCCCGCAACCTGGCCCGCTTCGTGGTGCTCCTGTTCGCCTCGGGCGCGGCGTTGGCGATCACGTTCGTGCTGGCGCTGGTGACGCTGTTCCCGCTGTTCTTCTCGTACTTGCAGAACATCTTCTTCTGGGTGTTCCTGGTCGAGGCGTTCATGTTCCTCGGGCAGATCATCATCGTCTATGCCTGGTACAACGTCTGGGACAAGCTGGCGTACCGCAAGAGCCTGCACGTGGTTTTCGGGTTCATCGCCGGTTTCATGGGGCTGATGGCGATGACCATGATAGACGCCGTCGCCTCCTACATGCTCACGCCGGCGGAAGCCCCGGTCACCGAGGTGGCGAGAACATTCCTGAACCAGACTATGGTGCCGCTGAACATGCACCGCTTCGTGGGGAACTTCTCGTACGCGGGATTCTTGATCGCCGGCTGGGGTGCTTTCCGTTTCCTGCGGGCCACCCGCGAGGACGACCGTGAATATTACGATTGGATGGGACACTGGGGCGTTATCTGGGGCTTCGGGTTCATGATCATCCAGCCGGTCATCGGCTACGGGTACCTCAAGGGCATCCGCGAGAGCGCCCCTGACGCCTTCAACACCATCATGCTCGGCGATAAGTCCTGGGTGTTCAACCTGCTCGCCATCTACCTCACCATCATGAGCCTCGCCTCCACGGCATACTTCGTCCACAAGCTCCGGTTCTCCGTGCAGCCGATGGAGACGCTGCGCAAGCTCTCCGTCGGCGCCATAGGCTTCATGGGCCTGTTCACGGTGCTCAACGTCATCCCTTCCGACGCCTCGCTGATACCCCAGATCGGGCTGGTGTTCCTCGAAGGTGACGACACTTTGATACCGCTCGGGGGGATGTACCCGTGGAAGTACATCGGTCTGATCGGGATGATGCTCGTCGGGTTCTTCGTGATCGCGCTGTACCTGCGGGCGACGGC
>Ga0136619_10000220_pt1 | contig 20736 bp, 22 predicted proteins | sample AntDrymUQ3532106_2_FD_104807 | JGI IMG/M metagenome (GOLD analysis project Ga0136619, IMG submission 104807) | Polar desert sand microbial communities from Dry Valleys, Antarctica - metaG UQ353 (21.06) | ecosystem: Environmental > Terrestrial > Soil > Desert | place: Antarctica: Dry Valley...
CAGGCTGTCGGACTTCGAGCCCGGCCATACCATCACGGTCACCCCCATGCGTGCGTTCCCCGTCGTGCGCGACCTGGTCACCGACGTGTCGTACAACTACGAGAAGGCCAAGGAGCTGCCTGCGTTCGCGCCGGCGCCCCCGGACGCCGATGGCAAGCGGCGGATGAGCCAGGTCGACGTGGAGCGCGGGCAGGAGTTCCGCAAGTGCATCGAGTGCTTCCTCTGCCAGGACACCTGCCACGTCATCCGCGACCACGACGACAACAAGCCCGCGTTCGCCGGGCCGCGGTTCTTCCTGCGGTACGCGGAGCTCGACATGCACCCGCTGGACACCCACGACCGCCGAGCGCTGGCGCAGGCTGCGGCCGGCCTCGGCATGTGCAACATCACCAAGTGCTGCACCGAGGTCTGCCCGGAGCACATCATGATCACCGACAACGCGATCATCCCGATGAAAGAGCGGGTCGTGGACCGTAAGTACGACCCGCTGGTCTGGCTGGGCGCCAAGATCGGCCGGCGCACCGACCGAACGGAGCCCTGAACCATGCCGGAGATCCTCAGCGACCAGGCGCTGCACGCGGCGATGGCCGACCGACCGCACTGGGAGACGCGGGACAACGCGCTGGAACGGTCGGTCCAGGCGCCGTCGTTCCTGGACGGCGTCGACCTCGTCGTCAAGGTGGCGCGAGTCGCCGAGGAGCGCGAGCACCACCCCGACATCGACATCCGCTGGACAACGGTGACGCTCCGGCTGTCGACGCACTCGGCCGGAGGGATCACTCCCGCCGACGTCGAGCTTGCTGGGGCGATCGATGAGCTGGTCGACGAGCTGGGCGACTGACTCCTGTGCGGTCCCGCTCCGAGCGGGTCGGGCTCGACAGCGTCCTCGACCACCTGGACCGGCAGGCTCGACCACTACCCGCCGGGATGGACGCTGGTGCGCACGGCTTCGGCTGGGACGCCGAGGATGCGAGCACCCGCACCTGGTGGCCGCAGGGACTGACGACGTCCACTAGCGACCAGGTGCTGCTGGCGGCGTGGTACGCCAAGGGGCGTCGGGTTGAGCACGAGGGGACACGACTGAGCGTGGTCGACCTGTCCTCGGTCGGTCCCCGCTATGCGCACGTCCAGCTCATCGAGGAGAGCGGGCAGCCGGTCCGGGTGCACGCCGGCGGGTTGGCCCGCTGGGGCAGCCGGCTGCTGCTCGCCGACACCCGGCGTGGCCTTCGGTGCTTTGACCTCGGGGACGTGGCGCGCGCGGCAGATGGCGGGATGACCCTGCCGCAGAGCGGCAGCTGCAGCCCGACGATGCCGGCCGGTTCACGGCCGCTGCGCTGGTCGTTCCTGTCCCTCGACGACACGGTGTCGGGCGAACTCTTCCTGGTGGCGGGCGAGTACGACCGGCACGGCACCGGCGCCAGGCTGGTCCGCTGGGAGGTCGACGCCGAGACCGGGCTGCCTGGGGCGGCCGAGCCGGCCGAGGTCGTGCACATCGACATCGCGAGCATGCAGGGCGCTGTCCGGGTCGACGGCACGTACGTCGTCGCCGCGAGCGACGGCCGGCGCCGGCGCGGCCACCTCTGGACCGGCCGGGCTGGTGGTGAGTGGCGGCAGCACCACGAGGCGCTGCCGGTCGGGCCGGAGGACCTGTCGTACGACCGGGTGTCAGGCCGGCTGTGGACCCAGACCGAGTACCCCGGCCGACGCATCGTCCTCAGCCTCCCGCTCCCCCACCCCTGACGGTGATGGGATGGCGGTGTGCTGCACCTGAGCGAGTCCGAGCGCCGGGGTCGACCGGGCGCCGGCCCCGGGTACGACGAGTTCCTGCGCGTGCCTTCGCTGAGCGCAGGCACGTACGTGGTGCCGACGGGCGGCGTCGACGACCAGCAGCCGCACCGGGAGGACGAGGTCTACGTGGTGCTCGCCGGAGCGGCACGGTTCACCGGTGGCGACGAGACCGTGGACGTGCGCACCGGGTCGGTGCTGTTCGTGCCCGCGTACGAGAACCATCGGTTCCACGACGTCACCGCGGACCTCGAGGTGCTGGTGGTGTTCGGCCCGGCCGAGACCGACCCCGCCGGTTGAGAGTGACGCCGCTGACCGATTCGTCCCGCGTGTCGTCGCAGAAACGTCACTCTCAGCGGAGCGGGCACCTTCAGCGGAGCGGGCACCTTCAGCGGAGCGGTCAGGTCAGACGAGGAGTTCCTGGGCGTCGGCGCGCTGGCCGCGGGTGAGGAACCGGTGGATCCCAAAGCCGACCGCGACCGCCAACAGCGCGGCGGCCAGCAGCAGCGACGCCAGCGCGTTGAGCGCCGGGGTGGGCGCGGCCCGGGCGCTGTTGTAGATCTTGACCGACGTCGGCTCGGTCGCCGCATCCCCGGACAGGTAGCGAACGATCACGAAGTCGTCGATCACGTCCGCGAACACCAGCACGGCGCTGGCGAGGATCGCCGGAGCCAGCATGGGCAGCAGCACCCGCCGGACGGCGGCCAGGGGCGAAGCGCCGAGGTCAACCGCCGCCTCCTCGTACTGCGGACCGATCGTGAGCAGCCGCGCGCACGATGATGACGGGGTGCGAGAGCTGGAACGTGACCAGCCCGGCGACCTGGGCGGACAGACCAAGCTGCAGCGGCGTCACCAGCGTGGTCACGACGAACAGCAGCGCAACCGCGAGCAGGGTCTCCGGCAGGACAAACGCCAGCAGCACGGTGAAGTTCGCGCCAGCGGGCAACCGCCCGCGCCAACGGTCGAGTCCGAGCGCGAGCGCGACGCCGAGCGGGACCACGATCAGCGTCGTGATCACTCCGAGCCGCAGCGTGTGACGAGCGCGGTCTGCAGGCTGTCGTCGTACCACACCGACCGCTCGGGGTCGCCGAAGTACCAGCGCAGCGAGAACCCCTGCCAGCTGGTCCTTGACCGACTGTCGTTGAACGAGAACAGCACCGCGATCAGCACCGGCAGCAACGACCAGACCAGGTAGACACCAGTCACGAGCGCGAGGACGCCGTGACCGGACCGCCGTTTCACGACCGCACCGCGCTCGGGTCCCGGACAGTGCGGATGTAGAGGAGCAAACCGCGAACCTGCTGGACGTCGAGGTGCGCTCCGTCCGAGCCGGCGTCGCGGACTGCCGATTGGGTGAGCTCGACCTGCGGGTGCGCGCGGTCGAGGACGCCGCGCCCGGGTCGGGTCAGGTGGTCATCCGGCCCGAGCGCGTACGCCTGGCGCCGACCGCTGACGGGTCGGTGCCCGCTGCCAACCGGTTCCGCGGAACCGTCGCCGAGCTGATATTCCAGGGCCCGACCACCCAGGCGGTGCTCGCGGTGGGCGACACCAAGCTGGTGGCGCTGGTCCCCAACGCCGCAGAGACGGCGCCGTCGTGGCTGACCCGTGGTGCGTCGGTCCAGGTCGTCATCGACGTCGACTGCGTACGACTGCTGGCCGGATCGAGGCCGCCTTCAGAACCCGAGTGAGGTGGCGGCGAAGCGCATCGCGATCTCCTGCGCCCGGGCCTGGTCGAGCACCGGGTCCGCCAGCGCAACCTGGATCGACAGCCCGTCGAGCAGGGCCGCGAACGTCACCGCGAAGTCGTCCGCATCGACCTCGTCGATCTCCCCGTCGTCAACCGAGTCGCGAACAACCCGCGCGATCAGGTCGCGCCAGCGCTGCTCCAGCTCGACCCGGTCCCGAGCCACCTCCGGGTGCCGGAACGCCTGCGCCCACAGGTCGAACCACAGACCCCACGACCCCATCGACTCGTCGTCTCGACCCCGCGGCACACAGGTGAGCCGGACCAGCGTCTTGAGCCGGGACCTGATCCCGCGTCGGCTCGCCAGCAGCTCGTCGGCGGCGGCGTAGAACGCGCGCTCCGACGAGCGCAACGCCTCGGTGAGCAGGTGGTCCTTGGTGCCGAAGTAGTAGACGACCAGTGCCGGGCTCGCGCCGGCCCGAGTGGCCACGTCGCTGATCCTGGTCTCGGAGAACCCGCGCTCCGCGATCAGCTCCGCGGCCGCCCGCAGCATCTGGTCGCGGCGTACGTCGGTGCGCGCTTCGGTGCCCGTTGTCCCCGCCGCCGTCGCCGCTGCCATCGTCGCTGTCCCAATCGCTCCGCTCGCCCTCGGTTGCCCGGCAGGCTAGCACCGACTTAGACTGAACATTCAGTCAGTGACCCTCTCGGCGGCGGCGGAAGAGGCGTGGTGACGGCGCTGCGACGGATGCTGGAACCGCGCTCGGTCGCGGTCGTCGGCGCCAGCGCGCGGGTCGGCTCGTTCGGGTACCGGCTCGCCACCGAGGTCCTGGCCAGCACCGCGCCGCTCGAGGTCCACCTGGTCAACCCGCGCGGCGGCGAGCTCCGCGAGCACCCGCTGGTCCCGTCCCTGTCCAACATGTCGGGTCCGGTCGACCTGGTGCTGCTCGGCGTGCCCGACACCGCCGTGGCCGCCCAGCTGGAGCTCGCCGCGGGTCGCGGCGACTCCGGAGCGGTCGTCTTCGGCTCCGCGCACGGACTCGGCGACACGCTGCGAGGGGTCGCCACCGACGCGGGGATGGCGCTGCTCGGCGGCGGGTGCATGGGCTTCGTCAACGCCCCGTACGGCGTCCGGGCGATCGGCTACCAGGAGCGCGCCCAGGTGCCGACCGGCCCGGTCGCCCTGGTCAGCCACTCGGGGTCGGCGTTCTCGGCGCTGCTCCGCACCCACCGGCCGCTCGGCTTCACCCTCGCGGTTTCGAGCGGGCAGGAGCTGGTGACGAGCGCCGCGGAGCTGGTCGACCACGCGCTCGACATCGAGGGCACCGGTGTGGTGGCGCTGCTGCTCGAGACGCTGCGCGACACTGAGCGGCTGCGGGCTGCCCTGACCCGGGCGGAGGAGGCGGACGTCCCGGTGGTCGCCCTCACCGTCGGCGGCTCGCCGACCGGTCGCCGGCTGGTCGACGCCCACTCCGGCGCGCTCGCCGGCGACGACGCGGCGTGGGAGGCGCTGTTCGAGGCGCACGGCGTGCACCGGGTGTCGGACCTGGACGAGCTGGTCAACACGCTGGAGCTGTTCGCAGTGGGCCGGCGCGCTGTCCGTACGGGAGCGGACAGTGGCCGAGGGATCGCGACCGTGCACGACTCCGGAGCGGAACGGGCCCTGGCGGCCGACCTGGCGCACGAGCTGAGTGTCCCGTTCGCGGTGCTGAGCGAGTCGACCCGCGCGCGGGTCCAGCCCTGGCTCGACCCGCCGCTCGTGGCCGACAACCCGCTGGACGTCTGGGGCCGCGGCGCTAACACCGAGCGGCTGTTCACCGACTGCCTGCGCGCACTGGCCGACGACGAGGCGGTGGCCGCAGTCGCGTTCGGCGTCGACCTGGTCGAGGAGTACGACGGCGATTGGTCGTTCCCACACGCGGCAGCCGCCGCACACGAGTCGACCGACAAGCCGGTCGTGGTGCTCAGCAACCTCGCCGCGGCCGTCGACCCCGAGCAGGCCGGCTGGCTGCGTGCCCGCGGCATCCCAGTGCTGGAAGGCACCCGGGGCGGGCTGCGCGCGCTCGGTCACCTGCTCTCCCGGGGAGAGCGCCACGACCAGCCGGCGGCTCACCCCGTTGACGAGCGGCGGCAACGGCGCTGGCAGGACCGGTTGGGCCGCGGCCGGCTCGACCTCGCCGAGGCGCTGGCCATGCTCGCCGACTACGGCATCACGACCGCACCGACGGTCACCGCCGGCTCACGTGTCGAGGCGGTCACGGCGGCCGAGCGGCTCGGGCTACCTGTCGTGGTCAAGACCGACGAGCGGATCGACCACCGCAGCGACATCGCCGGTGTGGCGGTCGGCCTCGACAGCATGGGTCGCGTCGCACGGGCGTACGACGACCTGGCCGAGCGGCTCGGTCCCCGGTTGTGGTCCAGCCACTCGTGACCGGCGTGGCCGAGCTTGCGCTCGGCGTGGTCCGCGACCCGCTGCTCGGACCGCTGGTCATGGTCGCCGCCGGCGGCACGACGACCGAGCTCGCCCACGACCGCGCGGTGGCACTGCCGCCGGTGGACGTCGCGCTCGCGCGCCGGCTGCTCGACCGGCTGCGGGTACGACCGCTGCTCGACGGGTTCCGCGGCCGGCCCCGAGTCGACGCCGATCTGGTCGCCGCGGCGGTGGTTGCGGTGAGCGCGCTCGCGGCCGAGCTCGGCGACGCCTTGGAGGCACTCGACGTCAACCCGCTGTTGGCGACTCCCGACGGTCCGGTCGCCGTCGACGCCCTCGTCCTCCCGCGCCGCACCGGCGAATCGACATTTGGGTAGCTGGCGCTACCCAAATGTCGACGCGGCCGTTCAGCCACCGGCCCACCCACCACGGCGGAGCAGGCGAATCAACTGGTCGCCGACCCGCATCTGGCGGCGGCGCACGGCGTACGAGGTGAAGATCAGCAGCCGCGGGCCGCGCAAAGCGATCTCGTTCGTCCGGTCGATGTCGGCATCCCAGCGGGCGACCCAGGAATGCGGGATGCCATGGATCTCGCAGGCCGATCCGTACCGGCGCCACTCGACGTCGAGGTAGAACCGACCGTCGGGGCGGCGTAGCACCGACTGCCTGGACGGTTCCGGGATGTGCCATCGCCGCCGGATCGCCTCGAAGTCGCGCTCGGGGAGCGAATGGATCCCACCATGCGCGTCATGGATCGTCTCCAGGATCAGCGCCCGGTGACGGGGGCTACCGCGCCGGGACAGCGTGGCGAACAGGCTCGCAGGCCGGGCGAGCCGCTGCTGCACCGTCGCCAGCACCACCACCCGAGACCACCGCTCGTGCTCGGACCAGCTGGCCTCGTCGATCGCGCTGCGCGCGGGGCGGGTGCGCCGCGGAGCACGGCCGGGGTGGACATCCTCGGCGCCAAGTTGCTCCGACCAGTGCGCACGCACCAGCTCGCATGGGGGGCGGCGCGAGCCCGCCGGCACGGTGACCGAAACCGGTCCCGTCGGCGCCGAACCGATTCGGCTGAGCCCGTCCACGCGCAGCGCGTCGATGCCGGCCAGGGCCGACCCTGGTGCGCTGACCAGCAGCGCGACCCAGTCCCGCTGCTCGGTGGTGGGCGGGCCGTTGTGCATGACGACCACACCACGACACGGTCGCTGCCACCGGCCGCTGGCGATCTGGTGGCGTACGTTCCCCCGCCCGAAAAGGTCGACCGCCGCGGCCGTGGTGAGGACGCCGGCCGCGTACGAGTCCGGCACCGCGTGACAACCAGGCGGGGACAGGCTCGCAGTCGTCATGCCGACAGACTGGGTCGGTAGCACTCTCCTTGGCGGCCCTATGGCGGCGCCCTGTGGATGCACGCGCGGCGGCATAGGACAAGCGGATCGACATTTGGGTAGCCCCCACTACCCGAATGTCGATTTGCTCGTCACATGGTGGCCTCGTCGACCGTTGCTCGGCCGGCCTCGAGCCTGGCCACGGGCACCCGGAACGGGCTCGCCGACACGTAGTCGAGCCCGACCTCGTTGAAGAAGTGGATCGACTCGGGGTCACCGCCGTGCTCGCCGCACACCCCGACCTTCAGGTCTGACTTGGCGTCGCGCCCCTCCTGCGCCGCGATCCGCACCAGCCGCCCGACACCGTCCCCGTCGATGGTCTCGAACGGCGACACCGTGAACACGCCCTTCTCCAGGTACGCGGCGAAGAACGCCGCCTCGACATCGTCGCGGCTGAAGCCCCATGTCGTCTGGGTCAGGTCGTTGGTGCCGAACGAGAAGAAGTCCGACTCGCCCGCGATTCGGCGCGCAGTGAGCGCCGCCCGGGGCAGCTCGATCATCGTTCCGATCGGCATCGACAGGTCGGTGCCGGTCGCCTCGCTCACCTCGCCGAGCACCTCGACGATCTCCGCCCGGCAGATCTGCAGCTCCCGCGCCGACCCCACCAGCGGCACCATGATCTCCGGCCGCGGCTTCCCGCCCACTTTCAGCCGCTCGGCCGTGGCCTCCGCCAGCGCCCGCACCTGCAGCGCGTACAACCCGGGCACGACCAGACCCAGCCGTACGCCGCGCAGCCCGAGCATCGGGTTGGACTCGTACATCCGGTTGACAGCCGCCAGCAGCCGTTCCGCCTCCTCGCCGTCCTCGCCCCGCTCGGACGCGAGCGCCACCTCGACCATCAGGTCGGCGCGGTCGGGGAGGAACTCGTGCAGCGGCGGGTCGAGCAGCCGGACAGTGATCGGCAGGTCGTCCATAGCCTCGAGCAGCTCGATGAAGTCGGCGCGCTGCATCGGCAGCAGCGCCTCGAGCGCCTTGTCCCTCGTCTCTGCGCTGTCGGCGAGGACCACCCGCTCGATCAGGACCCGCCGGTCGCCGAGGAACATGTGCTCGGTGCGGCACAGGCCGATGCCCTCCGCCCCGAGCTGCCGCGCCCGTACGGCGTCCTCGGCGGTGTCGGCGTTGGCGCGCACCCGCAGCCGGCGCAGGTCGTCGGCGTGCTCCAGCAGCCGGTCGACGCAGCGCACCAGCGCGGAGTCCTGCTCGGGCAGGTCACCGACGACCGCGTCCAGCCCCTGCTCCAGGTAGCGCACCACCGGCGGCGGCACGACCTCGACCTCGCCGAGGAAGACCTCGCCGGTCGCTCCGTCGATGGAGATCACGTCACCTTCGTTGATCTCGACCAGCTTCCCGTCCTCGTCCTTGCCCGCGGTTGCGGTCCGCTTCCCCTCGTCGATGGTCAGCCCGTCGGTCCCGCAGACCGCCGGCTTGCCCATCCCGCGCGCCACCACCGCCGCGTGCGAGGTCTTGCCGCCGCGGGCGGTGAGGATGCCGGCCGCCGCGACCATGCCGGCGAGGTCGTCCGGGCTGGTCTCGCGGCGGACCAGGATGACCTGGTCGCCGGCGTCGGTGCGCTCCACGGCGGTCTCCGGCTCGAACACCACCTTGCCGACCGCCGCCCCCGGCGATGCGGCGATGCCGGTGACGAGGACCGATCGCTCGGCATCGGCGGCGAACCGCGGTACCAGCAACAGCGCCAGCTGCTTGCCCGACACCCGGGCCAGCGCCTCGTCGGCGGTGATCAGCCCCTCGTCCCACAGCTGGACCGCGACGCGGAACGCGGCCGCAGCGGTGCGTTTGCCCACCCGGGTCTGCAGCATCCAGAGCCTGCCGTGCTCCACGGTGAACTCGATGTCGCACAGGTCGCGGTAGTGCGTCTCGAGCTTGCGCATGGTGGCGTGCAGCTCCTTGGCCACTTTCGGGTGCCGCTCGGCGAGGTCGTCGAGCGTGAGCGTGTTGCGGGTGCCCGCGACCACGTCCTCGCCCTGCGCGTCCGGGAGATAGTCGCCGTAGTGGCCGGAGTCGCCGGTCGCCGGGTCGCGGGTGAACGCCACGCCGGTGCCCGAGTCCTCCCCGAGGTTGCCGAACACCATCGCGCAGACGTTGACCGCGGTGCCGAGGTCGTGCCGGATCCGTTCCCGGCGTCGGTACAGCCGGGCGCGCTCGGTGTTCCACGACCCGAACACGGCCCGGATCGCCAGGTCGAGCTGCTCGCGCGGCTGTTGCGGGAAGTCCCGCCCAGTCTCCTCCTGCACGACCTTCTTGTAGCGGTCGACCAGCCCGCGCAGCCCGTCGGCGTCCAAGCCGGTCTCGTCCTCCACTCCCTCGTCGCGAAGGTGCTCCTCGAACGCCTGCTGCAGAGGAGCCGCGTCGACACCGAGCACGGTCCGCCCGAACATGGAGATCAGCCGGCGGTACGAGTCCCAGGCAAACCGCTCGTCGCCGGACACCTCGGCGAGCCCGCCGACCGCTTCGTCGTTGAGGCCGACGTTGAGGATGGTGTCCATCATCCCGGGCATCGACGACGCCGCCCCGGAGCGCACCGACACCAGCAGCGGATCCTTCGCGTCACCCAGCTGCCGGTCCAGCTCGTCCTCGAGCCGGCGCATCGCGGCGGTGACCTGGGTGCGCAGCTCCTTGGGCTCGTCGCCGTCGTGGCTGAGCAGGTAGCGGCACGCCTCGGTGGTGACGGTGAAACCGGGTGGCACCGGCAGCCCGAGCCGGGTCATCTCGGCGAGGTTGGCTCCCTTGCCGCCGAGCAGCTGCTTGTCGTGCCGCTCGGGGTGGGAGAAGTCGAAGACGTACGTCGCCATGCCGGCAACCCTGTCCCGCCCCACGACGAATGTCGAGAGATCCGTTAGACCAGGCGCCGGAGCCGCCACACCGCCGGCGTCGCCAACGCCGCCGCTGCGATCACGACGTACAGCACCGCCGACGTGACGATGACCGGTCTCAGCTCGAAGGCGCCAGTCGCGAACCCGGCTGCCACTTGGCCGGCCGGGATGGCGACGACCGAGCCGAGCATGTCGTACGAGAACACCCGGGAGAGCATCTCGGTGGGGATGTGCTCCTGCATCACGGTCTCCCAGGTGATGCCAAACAGGCCGAACCCGATGCCGCCGATCATCGCGGCAACGACCAGCACGCTCAGCCGGGGTGTCAGGCTGAGCGCCGCGATCGGCGCAGCCAGGAGTAGCGCGCCGGCCATACCGACCCGTAACGGATGCACCCAGGAAACCCGAAGCAACAGCAGCGTCGGGATCAGCGTCCCTGCCGCCAGCGCCGCAAGCGTGAATCCCCAGCCAGCAGGGCCGATCGAGTCCTCGGCTACGACAGGCCCGAGCGTCATCCAGGCGCCGGCGAAGATCGCGTTCAGTGCCGAGAAGGCGAGCACGACGACCCACAGCCAGGTGCGGCTGGAGAACTCGTGCCACCCCGCGCGCAGCTCGCCAACCATCGATGAGGCCGACGACTCCACGCCGCGGGGCAGTCGCAGCCGTACGAACGCCGCGGCCGCCACCAGGAAGGTGCCGGCATCGACCGCTAGCCCCCAACCGGCGCCTGCGGTCGCCACGATCAACCCACCGAGGGCCGGACCCAGCATCACCGCTCCGGTCCGTCCGGCAGAGGTGAGCGCGTTGGCCTGCTGCCAGGACTCCTTGGCGACGACCAGCGGCACGACACCGGCCATCGCTGGCAGCGTGAAGGCGGACACCCCGCCGTGCACCGCCTCGACCAAGGCGAGGATGGCAATGCTGGCCGAACCACCAATGACCAAGAAAGCGGCCACCGCCTGAACCAGTCCCGAGACGACGCACGCGATGACGAGAACCTGGTCGCGCGGGTAACGGTCGGAGATCACGCCACCGAACAGCAGAAAGAGCGCCATCGGTACACCGCGCGCAGCGAGCACCAGCCCCAGGTCGCTGGCGTCGCCACCTAGCTGCAGGACGGCAAAGGCCACCGCAACGGGCGCCAGCGTGTTGCCGAGGAGACTGACCGTGCGGCCAACCCAGTACGCGCGGAAGCCCGCCGACCCCAGCGGCGCCAGCGAGCTGCGCCAGGTCACGGTGCGTCGTCCGTCATCTCGAACGCCGCCACGGTGACCGACAGCCGCACCGTCCCGGCCGTGCGCGGCGGCCGAGCGGCACGGTGCAGCTGCTTGCTCGCCACGGTCATTTGCTTGCGTACCTCGTCCCAGGCGGCCGGGTCGACCCAGAGCTCGGCGTCGGTCGAGATGCCGCTGGCCCCGGTGCGACGCAGCCGTGACCGCCGGACCAGCTCCGCGGCGAGTGCCTGCGCGAACAGCGGTTCGCTCGCAACATCCGCCGCCGGCGGCGCCTGTCCGTCGACCTCGTAGCGGTACCGCTTGGCCACGCCCCCACGCACCCGGACCTCCCCCGCCGCAGTGACCAGCCGCGCCGCGGCGAGCGCGCGTAGGTGGTAGGAGGCGTTGGCCTGGCTCACTCCGAGCTCGCGTGCCAGATCAGCCGCGCTCATTGCCACCCCGGTCAGCAGCGACAGCATCCGCAGCCGGACCGGGTGCGCCAGCGCGCGCAGGCTCGATACCTCCAAAGACATGTTTGGGAGTCTACCGCCTAGTTGCCCCAAGCCCTAGACTGAACAGTCAGTCAATGACGGTGGAGGCGGCGAATGTACGGGCTGAGCAGCGACGACGTCTGCTGGCAGGACCGGGCCTGCAACCTTGCCGACGCGCTGATCCCGCACGAGGTGGAAGCCGAGCGCGCCGGTGGCTGGCTGCCGACCGAGGTGCGCGCCGAGCACCACGAGGAGGCGCTCGCCCGTGGCCTCGTCGCCACCGACATCCCGACCGAGGCCGGCGGCCAGGGCTGCACGATGCTGCAGCAGGTGCTCGTTCAGGAGCAGGCCGGCAGGGTGACCAACGGGCTCGGCTGGGTGATGGCGACACCGCCGGCCTGGTGGGTAGACGTGGCGACCGAGCTCCAGCGCGAGCGCTGGCTGCTGCCGACTGTGCGCGGCGAGATGGTCGAGTGCTACGCGATCACCGAGGAGCACGCCGGCTCCGACGTGGCCGACCTCGGCGCAACCGCACGCCGAGACGGCGACTCGTACGTTCTTGACGGCGAGAAGTGGCACGTGACGTCCCACAACGAGGCGTCGTACGCGTTCGTCCAGGCGGTGCTCACCGACGGTCCGCACGCGGGCGAGCACGCGATGTTCGTCGTGGACCTGCCGAGTCCCGGGGTGCGGGTGGTGCGCACGCCGGCGTACTCGCACTCGTTCGCGCACGAGCACCCGATCGTCGCGTTCGAAGGGGTCCGCATCCCCGAGTCGCACCGGGTGGGCGCCGAGGGGGAAGGGATGGTGTTCGCGCAGGAGTGGTTCCGCTTCGAGCGACTGATGGTGGCGGCGCGCTGCCTGGGCGCCGCTGACCGGTTGGTCGAGGAGGCGTCAACGTTCGCGTCCGGGCGCATGATCGGTGGCGCTCCGCTTGCCGAGCGGCAGCTGGTGCAAGGCATGCTCGCGGACTCGCTCACCGAGCTGTTCGCCGCCCGGGCGATGGTCTACGAGACGGCCCGTGGGGTCGACGCCGGACAGAACCGCAAGGTGCTGCATGCACGCTGCTCGATGGCGAAGCTGTACGCGTCGGAGATGGCCGGCCGGGTCGCCGACCGGGCGGTGCAGGTGTTCGGCGGGCGCGGCTACATGCGCGAGAACGTCGCCGAGCGCTTCTCCCGCGAGCTGCGGGTCGAGCGGATCTGGGAGGGCGCGTCGGAGGTGCAGCGGGTGATCATCGCCGACCAGCTCGCCAAGCGCGGCCTGCGTGCCTTGGTGTGACCGCCCGCTTTCGCCGACTTGTCAGCCGCCTGTACGCCCGTACAGTCCCCTGACCTGCGGCGATGGTTGTCCCCAAGCTGACAACACGGCCGCGGTCAGCTGGCGGCGGCGTCGGCTGCGGCCTGGGCAGCACGGGCGAGGTCGGCGGCACGGGCCGGGCGCGGGTCGGCGGCGAACTGCTCCTTGCCGTCGAGGTTGATCGCCACCAGCGCAGCCGCGGCACGCGCCGCCGCGGCGGCGACGAACGCGCCCGCGAGCGCGTCCCCCCTCAGCCGAGGGTTGCCGTCGCGGGCCAGCCGGGCCGCGTGCTCGGCCACCGCCGCGGCGACCTCGGCCATCTCCAACGGCACGTCGGTGGCGACCGACAGGGTCGCGGTCATCTGCTCGTCCCGGCCGTCGGTGTCGCGGGGCAGCCGCACCGCCTCGAGGTACCGCTCGTACGCCGCGCCGTCGGCGTCTGCCAGCGGCTCCACCCGTCGCCGCAGCCGCGCGCACTCCGCAACGGTCTCGGCGTCGTCGGAGAACCGGGCCACCATCTGCGCGAGCGCCGCCGACAACACGGCCACCAGCCCGGTGACGGCGCCCGCACCGGGCGCCGGCGTACGAGCGGCGACCTCATCGACCAGGTCTGCGACCCGGGCATCGAGCAACGGCCGCTCGGACTGCACCTCAGGACAGCCCGACGATGGCGCCGTCGTCGTCGAGGTCGACCCGGAAGGCCGCCGGCGAGGCGCCAAGCCCCGGCATGGTCCGCATCTCCCCGCAGATCGGGTAAACGAACCCGGCGCCGACCGACGCCCGGACCTCACGCACCGGCAGCCGCCAGCCGGTCGGCGCACCGAGCAGCTTGGGGTCCGACGAGACCGACAGGTGGGTCTTGGCGATGCACACCGGCAAATGCCCGAACCCGTTGCGCTCGTACGTGTCGAGGTGCTTGGCCGCCGCCGGGCTGTAGTCGACGCCGTCGGCGCCGTAGACCTTGGTCGCAACCGTCTCGATCTTCGTCCGCAGGTCCGCCTCGTCGGGGTACAGCAGCCGGAACTGCGTCGGTTCTTCTGCCGCCTCGGTGACCGCCTCGGCCAGCTCGGTGGCGCCGCGCCCGCCCTCGGCGAAGTGCGTACAGACCGCCGCCCGAACGCCCAGCTCGGCGGCAATCTCGCGGATCGCCTCGTGCTCCGAGTCGTGGTCGCCGGGGAACGCGTTGACCGCCACCACCGGCGTCACGCCGTGCAGCTTGATGTTGTCGACCTGCTTGCGCAGGTTGGCGGCGCCGGCATGCACCTCGTCGGGGTTCTCTGCGAGCAGCTCGTCCGGGATCGGCTTGCCCGCGACCACCCGGTGGTTGCCCGAGTGCGCCTTCAGCGCCCGCACGGTGGCGACGACGATCGCCGCGTCGGGCGCCAACCCGGAGGTCCGGCACTTGATGTTGAAGAACCGCTCCGCGCCCATGTCGGCCCCGAACCCGGCCTCGGTGATGAGGAAGTCGCCAGTGTGGATGCCGACCAGGTCGGCGAGCACAGACGAGTTCCCGTGCGCGATGTTGCCGAACGGACCCGCGTGCACGAGCACCGGCGTGTTCTCGTAGGTCTGCATCAGGTTGGGCTTCAGCGCGTCCCGCAGCGCCACTGCCATCGAGCCGGCGCCACCGATCTGCTCGGCACTGACCGCGTCGCCGTCGGCGGTGTAGCCGACCACGATGCGACCGAGCCGTTCGCGCAGCTCGGCCAGTGATGTCGACAGCGCGAGTACGGCCATCACCTCCGACGCGGCGGTGATGTCGAAGCCGGTCTGCCGGGTGACGCCGTCGGCCTTCGGCCCCAGCCCGACCACGATGTTGCGCAGGGCGCGGTCGTTGACGTCCAGCACCCGGCGCCAGGTGATGTTGGCGAGGTCGAGTCCGGACGCGTTGCCCTGGTGCAGATGGTTGTCCACCAGCGCGGCGAGCATGTTGTGCGCCCACGTCACGGCGTGGAAGTCGCCAGTCAGGTGCAGGTTGAGGATCTCCATCGGCACCACCTGGCTGTACCCGCCACCGGCGGCGCCGCCCTTGATGCCGAACGTCGGCCCCATCGACGGCTGCCGGATCGCGATGGTCGCTTGCTTGCCGATGTGGCGCATCGCCTGCCCGAGCCCGACCGTTGTGGTGGTCTTTCCCTCACCGAGCGGGGTCGGCGTCACGGCCGACACCACGACGTACTTCGCCCGCGGTCGGTCGGCCAGCTCGTCGACCGCCTCGAGCCGGATCTTGGCGACGTCGTCGCCGTGCGGCTCCAGCAGGTGCGTACCGATGCCCATCTGCTCCGCGATGTCGCCGAGCGGCTTGAGCGTCGCCTGCTGGGCGATTTCGAGGTCGGAGGGGAAGGCCATATCAACGCGCCGCGCGGTCGGCGAGGATCTGCTGGCTGGCCAGCTTGCCGGGCGCACCCATCACGCAGCCGCCGGGGTGGGTGCCGGAGCCGCATTGGTAGTAGCCGTCGATCGGGGTCCGGTACTGGCTCCACCCCGGCGCCGGGCGGAAGAAGTACATCTGCGGCGCGAGGAACTCGCCGGCGAAGATGTTGCCCTCGCTCAGCCCGACCGTCCGCTCGATGTCGAGCGGGGTCACCACCTCGCGGTGCAGCACCAGGTCGCCGAAGCCGGGGAAGAACGACTCCAGCGTCGCCTGCACGGTGTCGCCGAACTTCTCCCGCTCGGTGTCCCAGTCGCTGTCCTTCAGGTGGTACGGCGCATACTGGATAAAGTTCGACATCACGTGCTTGCCTGGCGGGGCCATGTCCGGGTCGACGATCGACTGGATCGCGCCGTCGATGTACGGCCGCTGGCTGTACCGGCCGTACTTCGCGTCGTCGAAGGCCCGCTCGAGGTAGGTCAGCGACGGGCCGATGTTCACGAAGCCGCGGTACTGGTCGGAGCGGTCGCCGAGCGCCGGATAGCGCGGCAGGCCGTCCAGCGCGAAGTTCACCTTCGCCGACGTGCCCTGGAACCGGAACCGGTCGATGTTCTCGACCAGCTCGCCCGGCAGCTCACGTGGCTCGACCAGCTCGAGGAACGTACGACGCGGGTCCAGCGCGCTGACGACGAGCCCCGCCTTGAGCTCGGTGCCGTCGGCCAGGGCGACGCCGGTCACGCGCCCGTTGCTGGTCACCACGGTGTCCACCTGCGACTCCAGCTGGATCTGCGCCCCGTACGCCTGCGCGGCGCGGGCCAGCACCCGGGTGAACCCGCCGTTGCCGCCCTTGTGGAACGCCCAGGCGCCGAAGTGCCCGTCGTGCTCCCCCATCGAGTGGTAGAGCAGCACCAGGCCAGAGCCCTGCGACATTGGCCCGACCTGGGTGCCGATGATCCCGGACGAGGCGATGTAGCCCTTGAGGATGTCGCTCTCGAAGTAGTCGTCGAGGAAGTCGGCGGCGCTGCCGGTGAGCATCCGGACCAGGTCGTGCATGACCTTCGGCTCGACCCCGCGCAGGTGCGACACCAGCTCGGCCGTCGCCTCGAGGTCCTCCGGCGACTTGCCGAAGACGTTGGGCGGCGCCTTGTCGAGCAGCGGCTTGATCGCCTGGCACACCCGGTTGACATCGTGCTCGTAGCGGTCCATCGCATCGGCGTCGTGCGGTGAGTGCCGCATGATCTCCTTGATGTTCTCGTCCCGGTCCTGTCCGAGCAGCAGGTAGTCGCCGTTCTCCATCGGGGCGAACGACGACGGCATCAGGATAGGCATGAACCCGTGCTTGACCAGGTCGAGCTCGTGGACGATGTCCGGGCGCAGCAGGCTCAGCGCGTACGAGAAGGTGGTGAAGTGGAAGCCGGGGACCAGCTCCTCGGTGATCGCCGCCCCGCCGACAACGTGCCGGCGTTCGAGGATCAGGGTCCGCAGCCCGGCCTTGGCGAGGTACGCGCCGTTGACGAGCCCGTTGTGCCCACCGCCGACGACGATCGCGTCGTACTCGGTGCTGCCAGTCGTTGTCGCTGTCATCTCACGCCGTCTTTCGCTCGGGCTTGAACAGGGGCGGTCGGGCGACCTCCGCCGCGACCGTGAGGTACTCATGGTTGACCGTCAGCTCGATGTTGACTTGCGACCCGACGGTGCCGTGTTCCGGTCGGACCCGAGCCAGCGAGATGTGCCGCTGCAGCATCGGCGAGTACATCAGCCCGGTGGCGTAGCCGATCCGGTTGCCGTCGTCGTCGTACAGCATCGACTCCCAGTCGAGCGGGGTCTCGTCCTTCGGCGGGATCAGGCCGGCGTCGCGGTAGAGTCGGTCGTACGCCTGCCAGTCCACGACCAGGCCGACGCTGGCCCAGCGGGAGTTGTCGCCGGCGAGCTCGCGACGGATCGCGTTCCGGCCGATGAAGGGCCGGCTGTCGTCGTCGAGCCCCTTCAGCATCCAGCCGAACCCGAGCTCCTTCGGCGTCACCCGGTCGTGGTCGGTGAACGCGAACCGGCTGGACGAGAACTCGACGTTGATGAGCACCAGGCCGGCCTCGACCCGGGTCATCAGCAGCGCCTGCTCCCCGAACGGGATGAGGCCGTGCCCCTCGCCGGCCGCGATCACCTCGTCGAGGACCGGCAGCGCGTCGTCGGCGGGCACGCAGACCTCGTACCCGAGGTCGCCGGTGTAGCCGGTGCGCGAGATCGTCACCGCCGCCCCGCCGATCTTTGCCTGGGTGAGCGCGAAGAACGGCAGGTCGGTGATCTCCGGCGCGAGCTTGGCGAGGATCTCGCGCGAGCGTGGCCCCTGCACCGCAAGCATGCCGAACTGGTCGGTGACCTCCTCGATCGAGACGTCGAGCCGGCCGACTAGGTCGGCGAGGAAGCCGAGGTTTGGTTCCGCGGTGGTCATGAAGAACTCGGTGTCGGAGTGCCGGAAGACCACACCGTCCTCGAGCACGTACCCGGCGTCGTCGCACCACAGGGTGTAGTGCGCGCGTCCCGGCCGGCACTTGCGGATGTCGCGCGTGAGCACGCCGGCGAGGAAGCGCTCGGCGTCCCTCCCGCGGATCCAGTACTTGTAGAGCGGCGACGTGTCGAAGAACCCGGCGCTGTTGCGGACCGCGAAGTACTCGTGCTTGGCCGAGTGGTCGTAGCGCAGCGCCGACAGGTAGCCGGACCAGTGCGTCCACAGCTGGGTGTGGTTGAGCTCGCTCAGCCGCTCGTGAAACGGGGTGGTGTTGACCATCCCCTCACCGTAGAGCCCTGTTGGACAGTTGCGCAATAACCCCTAGCCTGCGTACATGGCCAGGCTGACCCCCGCGCGGCGGCGCAGCGCGATCGTGGACGCCGCCGTCGACGTGATGCTGCGCCGTGGCATGGCCGCGACCGTCCGGGACGTTGCCGAGCAGATGGGCACGTCCAGCGGGCTGATCCACTACTACTTCGCATCGATGGACGACCTGCTGGCCGCCGGGTTCGAGCAGGCCGCGAGCCGCGACCTGCACACGACTCGGGAGGCGATGGAGGGGTGCGACGGGGCGGTGTCGCAGCTGCGCACGTTCTTCGCCACCTACGCGCGGGCAGAGCAGGACTGGGCGTTCCAGCTGTGGCTGGACGCCTGGGCCGAGGCGGCCAGACGTCCGGCGGTGCGCGAGACGTCGGAACGGCTCAACGTCGCGTGGCAACGGCTGCTGGCGGACACCGTGCGGGCCGGCGTGGTGGACGGCGTGCTGTCCTGCGCCGACCCCGACGGGGCCGCCTGGCGGATGCTCAGCCTGCTGGACGGGTTGGCATTGCAGACCGTCGCGCACAAGGACGTGATTGACCGGGACGCGGTCGTGTCGTGGTCGGTCGCCTACGCCGAGCGCGAGCTCGGCCTCGCCCGGGACGCGCTCCTCCCATAACCGCGATCCGCGGCAAATGGTCCAGCGATCCGCGGCAAATGGTCAGAGCACGGCGTCGAGGAACGTACGGGTCTCGGCCCGCTGCGTGTTGCCGAAGATCTGGGCCGGCGGTCCCTCCTCGAGGATCACACCCTCGTGGAAGAACGCCATCCGGTCGGCGACCTCGCGGGCGAAGCCCATCTCGTGGGTCACCACCATCATCGGCATGTACAGGTCGGTGGCCAGCGACTTCATCACGGCCAGCACCTCGCCGGTGAGCTCGGGGTCGAGCGCCGACGTCGGCTCGTCGAACAGCATCACCTCGGGTTGCATCGCCAGCGCCCGCGCGATCGCCACCCGCTGCTGCTGACCGCCCGAAAGCCGGATCGGGTGCTCGTCGGCCTTGTCGCCGAGCCCGACCCGTTCCATGAGTTCCAGCGCACGCTTGCGTACGGACTTCTGGTCGGCTTCTTTCAGGCACATCGGCCCGCACAAGACGTTCTCCACCGCAGTCATCTGCGGGAACAGGTTGAACTGCTGGAACGCCATCCCCACGTGCAGCCGGATGCGGCGGATCTGCTCGCGCTTGCGACGGGTCCGGTGTCCCCCGCCCAGCCGCACACTGCTGGTGATCTATCGGCCAGGGGTTGCTGGCGACGCGATCGGCGTTGCTCTGACTGTGGCCGCTGTCGCCGCGTGTGTCTGCTACACGGTGTTAACCCGCCGGTTGCTGCTCGATCACAGTTCCCTCATCGTGGTGCTCGTTCAGCGGGCGGGCGCGCTCACCTTCGCCGTCGTCGTGGCCGGCGGTTCCTCAACCTTTGGCGTCGCCGATCTCGGCCTGCCCGCCGATGCCAGCACGTGGGTGCTCGCGGCCTCGTCCGGGGCGGTGTACTACGGCTTCGCGTTCTGGTTCTTTATCGGTGGCCTGCGCGGGGGTCCGGCGTCGATCGCTGGCGCCTTCTTGCCGTTGATCCCGGTCTTCGGTCTTGCTGCCGGCTACCTGTTCGGGGATCGGCTGCTCAACCGGCAATGGCTCGGCGCCACGCTAGTCGTCCTCGCCACCGCCGCTGCCGCGGTTCACCACCTCACCCGGACGCACCCGGTCACGACGAGGTCGGCCGAATCAGCAGAGACAGCCAGCTCTAAGCGCGGCTGTCTACATTGACCCAATGCCGGACCTCGACCGGCGCTCCGCCGATCGGCTGACCAGGCGCAAGCGGCAGACCTGCTCGGCGTGTCGACCGCCCGGGTTGCCGAGTTTGTCGGCGGATCAGCACTCTGGGCAGGTGGTGGCTCGGGTCCGTAGCATCCATGTCCATGGCAGAGGTCGTGCTGCGCGTCCGGCTAACCGGCGGTGGGCAGATCGACGTGGTGTACGACGCATCCGACGCTGACAGCACCGACGATGTCATAGAGCACATCATCGCCACGTTGGCGGAGGACTCCGGTGTCCTTCGCACACGGCACGGCAATCGACTCGTCGCGCTTTACGGCCGCGGTGTTGCCGGCCTCGAAATTGCGCCGCGCGGCGCGATCCTCTAGACCACAGAGCACCACCACCCAGAGGAAGCTGGGTGGTAGGACTGGGTACGGCGGCTCCCGGAAATGAAGGTTCCGGGAACCACCCCCGAGTCGCGACCTGCACACTGGCTTACATGCACTCCCCCCGCGACTCCGGCGGAGCCTTCTACCCCGGTGTGCGCCCGATGCGCACCGCCTGGAAAGACCTTCTCGCTGACCATGCTGATGTTGTGCTAGCTGGGCACGATCACAACTACCAGCGGTTCGCGCTCATGAACAACCTCGGCGAGGTGTCCCCAACCGGC
>Ga0136619_10000221_pt1 | contig 20679 bp, 22 predicted proteins | sample AntDrymUQ3532106_2_FD_104807 | JGI IMG/M metagenome (GOLD analysis project Ga0136619, IMG submission 104807) | Polar desert sand microbial communities from Dry Valleys, Antarctica - metaG UQ353 (21.06) | ecosystem: Environmental > Terrestrial > Soil > Desert | place: Antarctica: Dry Valley...
AGCGGCTTAGGTTCAGCAGCAAGCAGTGGCGAAGTATTTTCCGTGGGCTGTTGGCGCAACTCATACGGCGTCTGTTCCCACCTTCGCCCAATAGTGTCTGATCTCATTGCCGAAGGTCAGTAACCAGGGTTCGTAGAAGCTGCCAGCCGTTTCCGCTTCCCCATAATAGACAAAGGTGTTTCTGATCGGCGCACCTGCGATCCGGTGCCAGCAATACGTTAGACGCGGGCTTGTATGATAGCCGGGTCTTGCAGGCTATCTTCGACACGGTCCTCCCTTTTTTCGCCCTGATCTTCTGCGGCTACGCCGCCGGGCGCTTCGAGGTCCTGAGCGAGGCGAGCATCGCGGGCGTCAACGCCTTCGTCTTCTATTTCGCGCTGCCGGCGTTCCTGTTCGATCTGATGGCGACCTCCCCATTGGCCGAGGTCTTCGAGGGTTCGTTCATCGCGGCGTACCTGGGCGCGGGGCTCGTGGTCTTCGCGGTGGCGGCCATACTGGGGCGATTCGTGTTCGAGGTCCGTTCCGGCGAGGCGGCGCTGCTGGGCGCGGCGGCGGTGCTCGGGAACACGGGCTACATGGGGCTGCCCATGATCTCGGCGGCCCTCGGCGACGAGGCGGTGATCCCCGTGGTGATCGGGCTGACCCTCGAAGCCACGGTGCTGATACCCCTGACGATGGTGCTCGTCGAAGCCGGCAAGGGGTCCGACGGAGGGTGGCTGCGCCTGATCGGCTCGGTCGTCGGCTCGCTGGCCCGCAACCCCATCATCCTCGCCATCTTCGCCGGCGCCCTGATCTCCGCAGCGGGGCTCGGGCTGCCGACGCCCATCGAGAACTTTACCGGCCTGCTCTCCGACGCCGCGGGCCCCTGCGCCCTGTTCGCCCTCGGCGCGACGCTCGTCGGGCGTTCCATCTCCACCGGCATCGGTGAGATCTCCTACATGACCCTCTTCAAGCTCCTCGTCCACCCCGCCGCGATCTGGCTCGCCACCACCCGGATCTTCGCCGTGGACCCCCTCTGGGCCACCGCCGCCACCCTGGCCGCCGCCCTCCCCGTGGCCGCCAACGTGTTTATCGTCGCCCGCCAGTACGACACCTACGTCGAGCGCGTCTCGGGAGCTATCCTCGTCTCCACCACCATCTCGGTCGTTACCGTCTCCGCCCTGCTCATCATCTTGAACTAGAGATCCGGGGAGACCGCCACCACGACCCTCGCGCCAAATACGCAGCCCCGACCTGTACGAAGGCACGAACCAGAAACCGTACTCCCGCACGATGCGATAAAGACCGCGCCACGCCACCATAGAGTCGAACCAGATAAGACCGGAAGGAGGGCCGAGACGCACTGGAGAGACGACTTCCAAACGGCCGTCCGGCTTGACGGCCAGAGCCCGCATGTTACAATTACTTAGCCGGCTAAATAGTATCCGGTGGATCGGGGGTTGGAGATGGCTGGAATCAAAGACGAGATAGAGCGCGAGGTCATGGGATGGCCGGGAGTGGAGGCCCGTCCGCACCGGTTTGGCGGGGTCGAGTTTCGGGTGAGGGGGCACGAGATCGGCCACCTGCACGGCGATCGGTTGGCGGACCTGCCGTTCCCTGTGAGGGTGCGTGAGGAGTTGGTGGAGGCTGGCAGGGCCCGGGTGCATCACGTGCTGCCGCAGACCGGGTGGGTGAGCTATCCGATTCGGGGCGAGGGGGACGTGGAGGGGGCTTTGGATCTCTTCCGGCTCAACTACGCGCGGCTGACGGCCAACAAGGGTGGCGGCGATAAGGTTGCGGGGGGCCTGTGATCCGGACTTCCTCCATCCGCGACACGACCGGCTTCGCGCTGGCGAAGGTCTGCAAGGCGCACCGCGGCAACGTGGCGGGGCTCCTGGCGGAGGTCGGGCTGCACGTCGGGCAGGAGATGGTGCTGGTTGAACTCTGGGAACAGGACGGCCTGCGCGGCGGCGAGCTCGCCGCCAGGCTCCGCGTCGAGCCCCCCACCGTCACCAAGATGCTCCGCCGCTTAGAGAACTGCGGCCTCGTCGAGCGGAGCCGGGACCCCGAGGACGCCAGGAGCTTCCGCGTCTACCTCACCGACGAGGGACGCGCCCTGCGCGAGCCCGTCACCCATTGCTGGCAACGGGCGGAGGAGAAGACCCTCGCCAACCTGAGCGCGGAAGAGCGCCAGGCTCTCCACGGCCTCCTGACCAAGATGCGCGGGAACCTGGACCCCGGCCTCGCCGCGGAGTGACGAATATTTCGGACGGTTTTTTGGAAGGATAGGAAGAGTATGAGAGACGAACATTTGAGGGTGGTGGGCATAGGCGGCACGCTGCGGGAGGGCTCGTCCAGCCTGGGCGCCCTCAGACGCGCCCTGGAAAGCGCGGAGGAATCTGGCGCGGCGTCGGAGCTTCTGGATCTGCGGGCGTTGGACCTCCCGATGTACGGGCCGGGCTGGGCGCTCGACGATTACGGGCCAGAGGTCTGGCGTTTCGTGGAGGCCGTTCGTGAGGCCGACGCCCTCATCCTGAGCACGGCCGCATACCATGGCACGCTCGCGGGCGTCACCAAGAATGCTTTGGACTTCACGCAATTCCTCTCGCGGGACGAGCGTCCATACCTGGAACACCGGGTGGTGGGTTTGATCTCCACGGCCGGCGGAGACCAGGGCGCCACCAATGCCAACCGCGCGATGGTGGATACCGTCCACGCCCTGCGCGGCATCGTGGTCCCGCTGATGGTGGCTATCCCCAGAACGTGGCGGATCACCGACGCAGCGGGGAACATAACAGACGACGAGTATGGCAATCGTCTCGACCGGCTCGGCAGCCTCGTGGTCGAGTTGGCGGGGCGGATCTCCGTCCCGGTGGAGAGCGCGGCTTGACCGCCGTCAAAGGCGTAAGCACCCGGCTGCTATTGGCGGTGGTGGTCTCGGCGATCCTCGTCTCCGTCCTCAACCAGACGTTCACGAACGTAGTGGTGCCGGATATCCAGGACGATTACGGGGCCAGCCAGGGCCAGGCGGGATGGGTCATCACGGGATATTTGCTGATCTTCGCCGTGGGCATCCCACTCTACGGGCGCATCGCGGACCTGTACAGCCTGCGGATCGTGTTCTCGACGGGGCTGGCCGTACTCGCGGTCGGTTCGCTGGTGTGCGCGCTCGCCCCCACCCTGCCCTTGCTCGTCGCGGGGCGCATCGTGCAGGCGGCGGGCGCTTCAGCGATACCGGCCCTGGGCTTTGCCGCGGTAGCCAAAGCCATGCCGCCGGGCGAGCGCGGCGGCGCGTTGGGACTGCTCTCCTCCAGCGTCGGCGCCGGAGCGGCGGTGGGACCGGTCGCAGGCGGCGTCATCGCCGGTCTCACAGGCTGGCACGCCCTTTTCTACCTCACCCTCGCCATGTCGCTTGCCCTGGTGCCGGGTGCCCTGCGTGCCCTTCCCGGCGCCCCGGATATTGATGGCGCTCCGGTGGGACTGTGGAAGACGATCCAGCATTTCGACGTGCCGGGTGGGTTGGCCCTGGCGCTCGCCGCCGGGCTCGCGCTCTTCGGCGTCACCGAAGGACAGGCGGTGGGCTTCGGCTCTCCCCTGTCCTGGGGCAGCTTCGCCCTGGCCTTCGCGGCGATAACCTTCTTTGTCGGTCGTATAAGGAGCGCGCCCGAGCCGTTCGTCTCGCCCCGGCTGTTCCGCAACCGGGAGTTCCTGGCGACCGCGGGCGTCGGGTTCTTCTTCATGTTCACCAACCTCGGGAGCCTCATCCTCGCCCCGCTGATGCTCTCCGAGGTCAACGGCCTCTCCGCCGCCGGCATCGGGCTCGTCCTCGCGCCGGGGGCAGCGGTCGTAGCCGTTCTCTCCCCTTTGGCGGGACGGCTTTCCGACCGCTTCGGGCCACGCCTCCTCGTCCGAACGGGCCTGGTCGTGATCCTGATCTCGACGTTCTTCATCTCGGCCGTGGCGGCCGGAGCCTCACCGGCGCTCGTCGCCGTCGGCCTCGTGGGACAGGGGCTCGGGTTCGCCGCGATCAGCTCTCCCAACGCCAACGCGGCGGCCAACTCCCTCCCGCCGTCCGAGAGCGGGGTTGGCCTCGGTATCTACCAGATGCTCTTCTTCCTCGGCGGCGGATTCGGCCCGGCTATCGGCGCGACGTTCCTGGCTCTCAGAGACCAATCGGGGGCCGACGCATTGAACCCTCTGTACGCGCTTGACGCCACGCCCTTCTCGGACGCCTTCCTGCTCCTCGCTTTCGCCATCGTGATCGCCCTGATCATCTCGTCCGGGCTGCCGGGTTCCGGGAAAACGAACAGCCCGGAACAGGAGGGATGATGAACGGCGACCCAACTAGAAAGACCGGCCCGGCGGCGCTCGCAAGGAGGTTCTGAGATGGTTCGTCTGTATGCGGCGGGTCCAGAAGCCGTCGAAGTTATAGAGGATGGCCGGGAGAATCGTACGCTCGAAGAACGCGGCGCCCGGTGCCTGGCCGTGGACCCCGAGAATCCCGATACCGTCTACGTCGGGACCACGGACGAGGGGCTCTTCAAGAGCCTGGACGGTGGGCGGAGCTGGGAGCGGCTCTCGAGGATAGCCTATCCCAGGGTCACCGCGGTCGCGGTCTCGCCGGTGGACGGTGCCGTCTACGCCGGGACGGAGCCGAGCAGCCTGTTCGTAAGCCGGGACGGCGGCGCTTCCTGGCGGGAACTCGAGGGCATGAAGAACCTGCCCTCGGCCCCCACGTGGAGCTTCCCTCCCCGCCCCTGGACCTCGCACGTGCGCGCCATAGCTCCCTCCCATCAAGATCCGAAACTTATCGTGGCCGGCATAGAGCTCGGCGGGATATTACGCAGCCGGGACGGCGGCGAGACTTGGGAAGACCAGAGGCCGGGAGCCTACGCCGACTGCCATTCCCTGTCCGCCCATCCGGCCGCCCCGGAGACCTTCTACGAGGCCGGTGGCGGTGGCTTCGCCGAGAGTCGCGACTTCGGGGAGAACTGGGCCGCAGCGGACGCGGGGATCCCGCTGCGCTACGTCTGGGGTCTGGCGGTGGACCGGGACGACCCGAACCTGGTGTACGTCTCCGCGGCCTCGGGTCCGGGACGGGCCCACGGCTCCGGTTTCTCGGACGCGGCGATCTACCGCCGAATCGGCAACGGCCGGTGGGAGCCGGTCCTGGAGAACCTGGCCGAGTTTCCCTACGCCCTGGCGCCCGAGCCCGAAGTCCCGGGCGCCCTCTACGCCGGCCTGGGAGATGGAAGCGTCCTCCACAGCGGGGACTCGGGAGAGAGCTGGCAAGAGGTAGCCCGTCTGTCCCACGGCTTGGCCGCGCTGGCTGTAGCGGTGGTGTAGAAGCAATGGGCGACTACGGCAGACGCCTGGAGTTCGGGATCAGCGTGGCGCCGCTGGCGGCGGAGGCGAATCACATCTCCCGCATCGTCCGGGCGGCGGATAGGGCAGGGCTCGACCTCGCCGGTATACAGGACCATCCCTACCAGCGCCGCTTCCTGGACACGTGGACCCTGATCTCCACGCTCGTCCCCCAGACGGAACACATCCGCTTCTTCCCCGACGTGGCGAACCTTCCCCTGCGTCCGCCGGCCATGCTCGCCAAAGCCGCCGCCAGCCTCGACATAATCTCCGGCGGCAGGGTCGAGATCGGTCTCGGCGCGGGCGCTTTCTGGGACGCCATCGTGGCGATGGACGGACCCCGCCGCAGTCCCCGCGACGCCGTTCGGGCAACGGAAGAAGCCATACGGGTAATGCGTCTCGTCTGGAGCGAGGAGCGTTCCGCGCGCTTCGAGGGCGAGTTCTACGCCTTGCGCGGGATGCGTCCCGGACCACGCCCGGCGCACGACATCGGCATCTGGATCGGGGCCTACGGCCCTAAGATGCTCGACCTCACCGGACGGCTCACCGACGGCTGGCTCCCCTCCCTCGGCCACCTGACTCTCGAACGACTGGGCGAGATGCAAGATCGAATAGACACCGCAGCCACGGGAGTCGGACGTAAACCGTCGGAGGTTCGTCGCGCCCTCAACGTGTCTGGCGCCATCGGCCCCGCCGGTGATGCCATCCTCGAAGGCCCTGTCTCACGCTGGGTCGAGCAGCTCTCGCGCCTGGTCCTGGATCTCGGGATGGACACGTTCGTTTTCTGGCCGCCGGGAGGACCGGAGGAGCAAACGCGCCAGGTCGAGTCGTTCGCGGGGGAGGTCGTACCCGCCGTGCGCGAGGCGGTGGCGAAGGAACGAAAGGGACGTGCGGCCTCGCAATGATGCGCCGCACGCTACACTTATACAGGACCGTGAACGCTGGAAAGGAGTGGGAGCATGGGGCGATACATCACGCGGGAAGAATTGAAGACGAAGATGGACCGTGGAGAAGACTTCGTGCTCGTGGACGCGCTCTCACCGCAGCACTACGAGAGCAGCCACCTCCCAGGGGCGGTCAACCTGCCATACGAGCTCGTGGACCGGGCCGAAACGATGCTGCCCGACCGGCAGGCCGAAGTCGTAGTCTACTGCATGGGCCTCGATTGCGCCACCTCCGAAGAAGAAGCCCGGGTGTTGAAAGACATGGGCTACGAGAACGTGCTGCACTACGCCGGGGGCAAGCAGGACTGGATGCAGTCCGGTCTCCCCATCGAAGGCCGGCACGGCACCCACGCCCACCACAGCCCGGCGTAGAAAAAGAGAGCCACCGGTGAGCCGCCACGTCATCCAGATGGGCGCTTGAGGTAAGGTTTGGCCGATCGGGACGATCCACCGTCAGGACGCGGGGCGCTCCGGCGGGCGCTGGGCTTCCTGCGCTCGTACAAGCGGGAGAGCGTCGGGGCCGCCCTGGCGCTCATGCTCGTCTCGGGGGCGAACCTGCTCGCCCCGCTCCTGGTCGGACGCGCCATAGACGACAGCATCGCCCCGAGACGCCCGGACGTGTTGTTCCTCGTGGTCGGGGGGCTCGTCGGGGTGGCGCTGGCGCGAGGGCTGTTCACGTTCTTGCAGGGGTATCTGGCCGAGAGGGCTTCGCAGGGGGTCGCATATGACCTGCGGGACGCGCTCTTCGAGCGGATAGAGCGGCTCTCCTTCAGCTACTACGACCGGGTGCAGACCGGCCAACTCGTCCAGCGCATCACCAACGACGTGGAGCAAATCCGGAGCTTCGCCGGCTCAGGCGTCGTCCAGCTCGCCAACGCGGTCGTCATGCTCTTCGGCGCCGCCGCGCTACTGTTTTATCTCGACACACAGCTCGCGCTCGTGGCGCTGGCGGTGGTGCCCCTGATCGCACTTCTCCTCGTCCGGTTCGTCCGGCTCATCCGGCCACTCTTCCAACAGGTGCAGCAGACGCTCGGGCGGCTGAACAGCGTGCTCCAGGAAGACCTCTCCGGGGTGCGCGTGATCCGGGCCTTCGCCCGCGAAGACTACGAGACGGCCCGCTACGGGTCGGTGAACGACGAGCTGCTGGACAAAAACCTTCAGACGGTGCAGGTCTTCTCCAACAACTTCCCGTTCGTCTTCCTGCTAGCCAACCTGGGCACGCTCGCCATCGTGTGGTTCGGCGGCTGGCAGGTCATCAACGGCCGGCTCTCCATCGGGGAGTTGGTCGCGTTCAACACCCTGCTCGGGTTTATGCTCTTCCCGATCCTGACGATTGGCTTCCTCTCGGCGAACATCTCGCGCGCCGGGGCGTCCGCCAACCGGGTGTTCGAGATCCTGGACGCTCCCCTGGAAGTGACGGATAAACCCGACGCCTATCCCCTGCCTCCCATCCACTGCCGGGTCGAGTTCGACGGCGTCTCCTTCCGCTACCCGGGGAGTGAGCGCGAGGTCCTGCGCGGCGTGAGCTTCGCCGTCGAGCCTGGAAGCACGGTCGCCATACTAGGCACTACTGGCTCCGGCAAGTCCACCCTCGTCAACCTCCTCCCCCGCTTCTACGACGTGACGGACGGGGCGGTTCGCCTCGACGGCCACGACGTGCGCGACGTGACGCTCGCCTCCCTGCGGTCCCAGATCGGGATAGTCCTCCAGGAGGCGCGCCTGTTCTCCGGCACGGTGCGCGACAACATCGCCTTCGGAAAACCGGACGCCACGGAGGAGGAAGTGCGGACGGCGGCCGAAGCTGCACAGGCCGCCGATTTCGTCCGGGCGCTCCCGGAAGGCTACGAGACGACCATCGGAGAGCGGGGCGTCGGGCTCTCCGGCGGGCAGCGGCAGAGGATAGCCATAGCGCGGGCGCTGCTCGTGGACCCGAGGCTCCTGATCCTGGACGACAGCACTTCGGCCGTGGACGCCGAGACGGAGGCCGCTATCCAGGAGACCCTCGACCGTCTGATGCGTGAGAAGCACCGGACGGTATTCGTCATCGCCCAAAGGATCTCTACCGTGCGCGACGCCAACCTCATACTCGTAGTGGACGATGGCAGCATCGCGGCGATGGGCACGCACGAGGAGCTGCGCCAGGGCAGCGAACTGTACAACGAGATCCTGGGTTCCCAGCTCGTCGCCGAGCCGGTCGCCGCAGGCGGCACACCGGAACAAACGAGAGGAGACGCACCATGACTACGACCGACGACACTGAAGGCAGGATCTCCTTCCTTCGTAGCCTGCGCGCCGTCCGCGGCTTTCGTCCGGATCCCGTGCCGCAAGAGGTCGTGGATGACATCCTCGAGGTCGCCCGCTGGTCGGGCAGCGCCTCGAACAGGCAACCGTGGGAAATCGTGGTGATCCGTGACCGCGAAACGCTCGCCGCGCTCGCCAGCGTCGAAGGTTACGCCGCGCACCTGGCGGGCGCCCCACTTGGAATCGTGCTGGTGATGGCGGGCGAAAGGCGGGGGCAGGAGGCATACGACGAGGGCCGCCTGAGCGAGCGGATCATGCTGGCAGCGTGGGCGCGCGGCGTCGGCTCCAGCATCGGTTGGATCGTCGGCTCCGGCAGAGAAGCCGCCAGGGAACTCCTCGGCATCCCGCCCGGCCGCACGGTACGAACCGCCATCTCCCTCGGCTACCAGGACGATGCGGCGCGCCGTCCACGCACCGGAGCCGGACAGGCGCGTAAACCCCTCTCCGAGACAGTCCGCTACGAACGATTCGAGTAACAGGCCCGGAGAAGATTACGGGAAGGAACCCCTGATGAACGATTACTTCGACAACGAAACCCTCCGGCTCCTCGAAGAAACCAAAGAGGTTCGTATCGAGACGCGGCGAGGAGAAGGCGCTCCCGAACACCGCACGACCATCTGGGTGGTGGTCGTGGGCGGCGAAGCGTTCGTGCGCTCCGTGCGCGGTCCCAGGGGACGCTGGTATCAGGAGATCTCGGCTCACCCGGAAGGTGCGCTGCACGCGGGAAACCAACGCATCTCGGTGCGCGCCGTTTCCGCAACCGACGACTCCACGGTGGAGGCCGTCAGTGAAGCCATCCGAAGCAAGTACGGGCGCACCTCGCCCGGATCAACCCAGGCAATGCTGAGTCCGGAGACCCTGCCCACGACCTTGAAGCTCTTGCCCGCGTAGGAGATCGGGATGCCTCGGTTCGTGATCCAGGAGCATTTTGCGAGGAGCCATCACTTCGACCTGCGCCTCGAAAGAGACGACGCCCTCGTCTCGTGGGCCGTCCCGAAAGGGATGCCGACGGACTCGAAGCAGAACCGGCTCGCCATGCGGGTGGACGACCACGACCTCTCCCACCTCGACCTCGTGGACGATACGCCGGTCGGGGGCGTCCCTGGCGCGGTGAAGAAGAGCATCTGGGATAGGGGCACATATGAGGCCGAGGAGTTCGGGGATGATATGGTGATCGTGGCGTTCAACGGGGAGCGATTAGACGGTCGGTACGCCATCTTCCGCGCCGGCACAAACTGGCTGGTCCACAAGATGAAGGATGACGATTGAGGGGCATCCAGTCCATCGCCGGGACCTCGCAGGAGAAGGCCGCGGATCGCGCCACGACCGCGCGGCGGCTCGGCTCGGAGCTTGCACCGTACCGGAGGACGCTGGCGGGGGTGTTCGTGCTGGTCGTGCTCGGGGCGGTGGCGCAGGCGGGCGGACCGTGGTTGATCGGACGCGCCATAGACCAGCATATCCTGCGAGGAGACGCTGCGGGCCTCTCCCGGACGATGCTCTTTCTACTCGGCATCTACCTGCTCGGGACTTTCGCCTCGCGGGGGCAGGTCTACGGGGTGGGCTCCATTGCGCAGCGCCTCCTGGCCTCGATGCGCCGGCGCATCTTCGACCGGCTCCAGCACCTGCCGCTGAGGTACTTCGACCGGCGGCCCGTGGGCGACCTGATGAGCCGCGTCACCAACGACGTGGACACCCTGAACCAGCTCTTTTCGCAGGGATTGACGCAGCTACTCGGCTCACTCTTCAGCCTCATCGGCATCCTGGTGGCGATGCTCGTCTTGCAGTGGAACCTGGCGTTGGCGTGCTTCGCCGTTATCCCGATCATGTTCCTGACGACCGCCTTCTTCGCCCGCCGGGCCAGGAAAGCCTTCCGGCTGACGCGCGAGACGGTCGGGGACGTCACCGCCGGATTACAGGAGGACATCGTCGGGGTGCGCGAGGCGCAGGCGTTCAACCGGACGGAGAGGAACATCGCGCGCTTCCGGGAGCGCAACGCCGCCAACCGGGACGCGAACGTGCAGGCGGTCGCCATCACCTCGGCCTTCTCTCCCGCCATAGACGTTCTGTCCACGCTGGCGACGGCGCTGGTGATCGGGTACGGCGGTTACCTGGTCTTCGCGGGCTCGCTCTCAGTGGGGGTAATGACGGCGTTCCTGATCTACGTGCAGCAGTTCTTCCGCCCCATCCAGCTCGTCTCCCAGGTCTACACCCAGGCCCAATCCGCCCTCGCGGGAGCCGAGCGCATCTACGAAATCCTGGACGAAAACCCCGAGCCCCCCGATCCGCCCGATGCCGAAGATGCCGGCTTCCTGGAAGGCCGCATCTCGTTCGAGGACGTCACATTCGCCTACGAGCCGGGCCGTCCAGTCCTGCACGACGTGAGCTTCGAGGTGGAGCCAGGCCAGACCGTGGCGCTCGTCGGCCCGACCGGCGCGGGCAAGACGACCATCGCCAGCCTCATCCCCCGCTTCTACGACGCCACCGGGGGAGCGGTGCGCGTAGACGGCCGCGACGTGCGCGGGTTCGCCCGCAAGGACCTGCGGAGAAACATCGGGATCGTGCTGCAGGAGCCGTTTCTGTTCTCCGGCACGATCGCGGCGAACATAGGCTACGGCCGGGACGACGCGGCCAGCGAGGAGATAGAGGCTGCGGCCCGCGCCGTGGACGCCCACGGCTTCATCGCGGCGTTGCCGGACGGATACGACACCGTATTGGGTGAAGGCGGAGGCTCCTTGAGCCAGGGGCAGCGGCAGCTTTTGTCGTTCGCCCGCGCGGTGTTGACGGATCCGCGCATCCTCATCCTGGACGAGGCGACGAGCAACATAGACACGCGGACGGAGGCCGTGATCCAGAACGCGCTCGCCACGCTGCTCGAAGGGCGCACGAGCGTCGTGATCGCCCACCGCCTCAGCACCATCAGGAGCGCGGATGTGATCCTCGCGGTAAGAGATGGCCGCATCGCCGAGCGCGGAACCCACGCGGAGTTGCTGGAGGACGACGGTCTCTATGCCGACCTGTACCGCCGTCAGTTTCGGGAACCGGCCCCTTCGTGAGATAATTTCGATTCAGAAAGGAGAGCTAATGAGCGTATTTCCAGAGAAGATCCTGCTGTCTACCGACGGCTCCGAGGACGCGGTTCGGGCGACCGAAGCGGCATCGGACCTCGCGGGGAAGTCCGGGGCGGAACTGCACGTCGTCCACGTGTGGCATGACGTGCCCGGCTTCGCCCACAAATTCGTGAAGGCGGAGCTCAGGCGACAGGGCCAGGAGAAGCTGGACGAGCAGGTAAGCAAGATCGAGGAGGCCGGCGGGCAGGTGACCGAGGCCCATCTCCGTGGAGGGCGCACATCGAACGAGATCATCACCCTCTGCGACAGGATCGGGGCTGGCCTGCTGGTCGTGGGCAGCCGGAGGCTCGGCACGGTGCAGCGCATCCTGATGGGGAGCCACTCAGAGGAGATCGCCCACCACTCCCACGTCCCGGTGCTGGTGCTGCGCGGCGGTGAGGACGTCTGGCCCCCCGCCCGCATCATCATCGGCGAGGACTTCTCGGACGACTCCCGCCGGGCCGGAGACCTGGCGGCGAGCATCGGGGGCTTCTACGGCGCCGGGGCCACGCTGCTATACGCCCACCCTGACCTGCCGGAGATGCCGGAAGGAGAGGCGCGGGAGGAGATCCAGGACATGCGGGAGCGGGACGAGAGCCGGCTGGAGGAGCGGGCCGGCGAACTGGAAGGAATCCTGGGGAGCCGGCCCGAGATCAAGGTGGTGGACGGCTACCCGGCCACCGTTTTGCTGAGGGAGATCCAGGAAGAGGAGCGGCCGGCTTTCGTGGCCGTCGGCAGCCAGGGTTTGGCTGGGATGCGCCGCACCCGGCTGGGGAGCGTCTCCACCAAAGTCGTGACGGCCTCGCGCGGACCCGTACTGGTCTGCCCGCACGTCGAGTAGATTGCCTTTTCGGAAGCGGAAGGAACGCGCATGAGCCCTGGGACCGCAGGCATTCACCACGTCACGGCGATCGCTGGAGATCCGCAGCGCAACGTGGATTTCTATGCGGGCCTCCTCGGCCTGCGGATGGTCAAGAAGACCGTGAACTTCGACAACCCTGAGACCTACCACCTCTACTACGGTGACGGCGCAGGTAGCCCCGGCACCATCATGACCTTCTTCCCGTGGGGGGACGCGCCGAAGGGCAGGATCGGAGCGGGCCAGCTCGTCACGACCTCGTTCTCCATCCCGGCGGACTCTTTAGGCTACTGGACCGAGCGGCTCGTCGAAGGCGGCGTCCGCTTCGAGAAGCCCCGCGACCGCTTCGGGGACACGGTCCTCACCTTCTCCGACCCCGACGGCCTGCGCACAGAGCTCGTGGCCGCCCGGGACGGACGAGAGGGATGGTCCGAAGGTCCGGCCTCCGCCGGAGACTCGGTGCGCGGCTTCCACCACGCTACCCTGGCCGTGGAGGATCCGGAGCGCACGGCCAGACTGATGACCGATATTCTAGGCTTCCGTCAGACGGACGAGACGGAGGGCCGAACACGGTACGCGGCGGGCGAAGGTGGCCCCGGCGACCTGGTGGACCTCTCCGGGGCGGCGGAGTTTCCGAGGGGCACGATGGGCGTCGGGGCCGTCCACCACGTCGCGTTCCGGGTGCCGGACGACGAAGCACAACTCGCTGTGCGCGAGGAGGTGGCGGCCCGAGGCTACGACGTCACGCCCGTGCTCGACCGCAACTACTTCAGGTCCATCTACTTCAGGGAGCCTGGCGGGGTCTTGTTCGAGATCGCCACCGACCCGCCCGGCTTCGCCGTGGACGAGCCGGGGGGACACCTCAAGCTCCCGCCCTGGCTGGAGACGCGCCGCGAACATCTGGAAGAGGCCCTCCCTCCACTCAGCGTCCCGGCCAGTTCCGCCGGAGAGCGCGCATGAGCGAGGACCTGGGCTTCGTCCATCGCTTCGAGCCCGGCGACGGTTCGGGAACCACGCTGCTCCTCCTGCACGGGGCAGGCGGCGACGAGAACGACCTGGTTCCGCTCGGGCGCGAGCTAATGCCGGGCGCCGCCCTCCTGAGCCCCCGCGGCAAGACCCTGGAGCACGGCGCGCCGCGCTTCTTCCGGCGGCTCGCGGAGGGCGTCTTCGACCACGAAGACCTCCTGATGCGCACCCACGAGCTGGCGGGCTTCGTCGAGGCCGCCACGAAGCAGTACAAATTGGACCCTTCAAAGCTCGTCGCGGTCGGGTACTCCAACGGCGCCAACATCGCCGCGAGCCTCACGCTACTTCACCCGGGGCTACTGCGGGCGGCGGTCCTGTTCCGGGCGATGGCGCCATTCGAGCTCGAGGCCACCCCCGACCTCTCCGGGATGCCCGTGTTCATCGCGGCGGGCCGGAGGGACCAGATGATCCCACCAAATAACACCGAACGCCTCGCCGAGATCCTGGGCGAAGCCGGCGCCAAGGTGGACTTGCGCTGGCGCGACACCGGCCACGCCCTCACCTACGAAGAGATCGCTGAGGCAAAACAGTGGCTGACAGAGGCCATCCCCACTCCATAGTCTCCGGCCCGCAGCGGCCTGATCCGTGGTCGTCCGTCATCACCGAAGAGGCGAGGGCTGGAGCGGAGATCCAGGGCCTTTCTTCCATCGGCGAGGACGGAGAGACACCCGACGCAGACGGCGGTCCACGGTCAGGTACTGATGGGGCGCTGGAGAATTCGGTACTTTGATTCATCGGAACGTCAGGATAAAAGCCTTTCGGCCGTGCGGGAATAATGGTTCGTTTGGGGGTGCGTTGAGCTTCAACCAATGCGATCATACGTGTAAAAACCAAGACACAGGGAATACGGGAAGAAGGGAGAGGATATGCAGGGCTAGGTCGAACCCACGCTCTACGACAGGCTCGGTGGCGTGTACAACATCGCCGTCGTCGTCGATGATTTTATAGACAGGATCATGGTCGACGACAGGTTGAATGCCAACCCCCGCGTTGACGAAGCTCATCACAGGGTGTCGCCGCAGGGGTTCAAGTATTACGTCACTCGAGGTGCCCCGGCCGGAGCAGGAGGAGTTGACGGCCATAGTGGAGAACACCAAGGACTCCATAGTGGTCAGCCCGCCCTTCCAGGAAGGCCCGGTAGAAGTATCCTCGTGAGGAGTCCCTCGGAAAGGGGTTTGAAATGAGTGTCGTCGGAACGGTGGATAGCCTGTGGCGCTATCCGGTCAAGAGCATGCGCGGCGAAGAACTGGAGGAATCCTTCATGGGTTTCTCCGGGGTCTACGGTGACCGCTACTTCGCCTTCAGGAGTCCGGCCAGCCCCAGGGGATTCCCTTACCTGACGGGACGAGAGCAGGAGCAAATGCTCCGGTATCGTCCGCGGTTCCGGCATCCAGAGAAGGCCGCTCAACCCCCCAACCTGGCCCCCGGCAAAGAAACAGCAAGCGGCTGGTCACCGCGATCCACAAACGCACCGTGTTCGAGCTGACCGACGGCCTCTTTATGGATACAGTGGAAAATGTGGCGGAAGACTACCCGGACATCACGCTCGACGACCACCACGTGGACACCTTCGCCATGCACCTCGTAATGCATCCGCAGCGGTTCGACGTGGTGCTCTGCACGAACATGTTCGGTGACATACTCTCCGATCAGGCAGCCGGACTCATCGGCGGGCTCGGGATGGCGCCGGGCCTTAACGCCGGGGACACAAAGGCAATGGCGCAGGCAACCCACGGTTCCGCCCCGGACATCGCCGGGAGGGATATCGCCAACCCATACGCCATGATCATGTCCGGCAAGATGCTCCTGGCCTGGCTAGGCGCCAAGCACGGCGAGGAGCGTAATCTCCGCCGCTCAGCGGATCGAAGCCGCCGTGGAGCGTGTGATAGCGGAAGGAGAGCATCTCACCAGTGACCTCGGCGGCGAAGCCGGCACGGAGAAGATGAGCGCCGCTATTGTCGCGGCATGCAACGGAAAGTGAGCGAACTTCATAGAGCCTTCTCGACATAACGAGAATTCCAGGTCTTGCCGTATCTCACACCGAACGCCTCGTCATCGGGCTCCAGAGCCAGGATCCGCACCGAGTTGTCCGTGAACAGATCCCTGGTGAAAATCAGCAACGCCTCGGAGCGTTCCAGGCGAAGCAAGATGAGGCCGATGGAGTGGAAAGAGAAGTCCGTGATGAGCAAACGATCCGAAGGAACCGTTTCGAGCAGTTGTTTCACTTCGTCTGCGCGATCCTGGTCCAGAAGGCGCTCCAGCCAGACGTTCGTGTCGAGCAGATAGGTCAGTGGCCGCGCCACTCGAGCGCCTTCTTCTGCAACTCCAGCGCGCTGTACTCTCCTCGATAGTCCCGCAAAGCACCGACCCAATCCTGGCGCAGTTTCTTACCCGGCTCGCGGCTGTGCCTGGAGATCAGAAACTCCACAAAGTCCCTGACCTCCTGCTGTGCGGCCGGCGGCAACTCGTCGACCATCTCGGACAAAGGCCTGGCTGTCATACGCCCTTACCTCCTTCCGCAGGCATCGCCTGCTGGCCGGAATTCTACTTCAAGCGTCTCCCTGCCGTTTGCGGGCGGTGGTGAAGATCTCTCTTGCGAGGAGGGGGAAGATCTCGTTCTGGAACTCGTGGTCGTCCATGTAGCGGGAGACTATTTCGTCGTTCTCGGACATGCGTTGGATCATTATGGACTCTATCTTCTGCCGGATGCCCAGCTCGAATTTGTCTATGGGGTTGGCTTCGGCGGTCTCGACTATCTGCTTGTTCGTGAGGGCTTTTTCTTTTATCTGCTGGAAGAAGAGACGGTCGCCTTCTCCGAACTCGGTGCCGAAGCGTTCGTTCAAGACCCCGATAATGTCCGAGAGCGGGGCGTCTTCGTCCGTGGCTTTGCCAGTCCCCACGTCAATCGGGCTTTTGACCTCGACCGTGTCCTGCGTGTCGAGGTCTATCGCGCCGAAGGATATGCGCTCCAGCCTGTAGCAACGCAACGCAACGTCGTCTTCGGGGTTGATGATCGAGACGTCGCCCGCAACCGGGAAGTGCGGCAAGAGGAACCGGCCGAAGCTGTAGAGTTTTTCGAGGTCGGGGGCGGTCCAGGGCATGATCTGGCTCAAAAACGTGTACAGGTTTACGTAACCGCCAAGCCTGTCCCGGAACGCTACCCGTTCGTCTTCTTCCAGCGCCTTGAACCGGTCAACGGACGGCCTCAAGTGCTTTTCCATGTGGGCATGGTCGCCGACGGCGTGTTGCGCCTGGGGCTTGTAGAAGACGCGCGCGAACGCCTCGACCTCCGACCAGTGATAGACCTGCATCTCATCCATCTCGTATTTGAGCGTCTCCAGGTGCTCCGGCTCGGCGACGTTCTGGAGAACGGTCGTGTCGTAGTAGGGCTTGAAGGCCGAGTAGATGTCGTCCGGGTCGTTGACGAAGTCCAGAATAAACGGGGCTTCCTTGCCAGGGTAAGTCCGGTTCAGGCGCGAGAGGGTCTGCACGGCTTGCACGTCCGCGAGGCGTTTATCCACGTACATCGCCTGGAGTAGCGGCTGGTCGAAGCCCGTCTGGTACTTGTTGGCGACGAGGAGGATCTGGTAGTCGTCGCCATCAAAGCGTTCTGCCAGCTGGGATTCCGTGATGCTCCTGCCCGTTGCGGCGTCGGTGTTCATCTGTGGCTCGGTGTATTCGAGGCCGCTCTCCGGGTCTCTGACCGTGCCGCTGAAGGCGACGAGCGGGCGGATGTCCTCATAAGCGTTCTCCTCGATGTATTTCTTGAAGGAGATCATGTACCTCACCGCCGCGAGCCGGGAACCCGTCACGACCATCGCCTTTGCCCGGCCTCCTATACGATGCCGCACGGTCTGCCGGAAGTGCTCGACCATCACCTCGGTCTTCTGTTCGACGTTGTGCGGATGCAAACTCATGAATCGGGCGAGCGACTTCCTCGCCTTCTTCCGAGGCAGCTTCGGGTCGTCCTCGATGGACTTCACGAGGCCGTAGTACGTCCTGTACGTCGTGTAGCTCTTGAGAACGTCGAGGATGAAGCCCTCCTCGATGGCCTGCCGCATCGAGTACGTGTGAAACGCCTCCGGCTTCCCGCTCGCGCCCATCCGGCCGAAGATGTTTAGCGTCTTGCCCTTCGGCGTCGCCGTGAAGGCGAAGAAACTCAGGTTCTTCTGCCTGCCCCGCGACTCCATGATCTTGTTCAGTACGTCCTCCGCGCCGACCTCGCCCCAGGCTTCCTCGTCCGCGGGGCCGCCCATGCCGGAGCCGAGGATGGCCTTGAGTTCCGCCGCGCTCTCCCCCGTCTGGCTGGAGTGGGCCTCGTCCACGATGACGGCGTAACGGCGCGAGGATATTTTCGTCTCGTACTCTCCGGCCTTTTCCTTTACCGCTAGCTGTTCCTCCGCCGACATCCCCTCGTAGTTCCCGCCGGAGAGGTTGTGCAGCAAGCCTCTCAAGACGAACGGGAACTTCTGGAGGGTCGTCACGACTATGCGGGTCCCGTCCACGAGGGCTTCGGCGAGTTGCCTGGAGTCCCGGTCTATGGCCTTTACGACGCCCTGGGCGTGTTCTATCTGGTAGATGGCGTCCTGTAGCTGGCGGTCGAGGACCTGCCTGTCGGTGATGACGACGACGCAGTCAAAGGTCTTTTCGTCGGTCTCGTCGTGGAGGCTCGCGAGGCGGTGAGAGAGCCACGAGATGCTGTTGGTCTTGCCGCTCCCGGCGGAGTGCTGGATCAGGTAGCTGTTCCCCGCGCCTTCCTTCCGCGCCGCTGCGACCAGCTTTCGGACGGAGTCTAGCTGGTGGTAACGCGGGAATACCAGCGCCTCCTTTACCTCCAGCTTCTTTGTGCCGGAGGGGTCTTTCGTCCTGGATTCGCGCTTCTCGACGAACATGAAGTGGCCGAGGATGTCGAGGAAGCTGTCGCGGTGCAGCACGTCTTCCCAGAGGTAGCCCGTCCGGTGACCGCTCCCGTGGGACGGGTTGCCGGAGCCGCACTGGATGTTGCCGGGATCGCTGCCCCGGTTGAAGGGCAGGAAGAACGTTTTGTCGCCGAGCAGGCGCGTAGCCATGTGGACTTCGTCCGGGTCGGCGGCGAAATGCACCAGGGCGCGCTTCTTGAACCGGAAGATCGGCGCGTTCGGGTCGCGATCCTCCTTGTACTGTACGACGGCATCGCGCCAGGTCTGATGTGTGTTCGGGTTTTTCAGCTCGCAGGTCGCCACCGGGAGGCCGTTCACGGCGAAGACGAGATCCAGGGTGCTGTTGTCGTTCGGGTGGCACGGGACCTGCCTCGTGACGGTCAGGCGGTTGCTTTCGTAGAGCTTCTGGACGTCCGGGTTGAGGCCGTGTGCGGGCCGGAAGTAGGACATCTTGAAGGTCTTGCCGTAGAACTTGAACCCGTGCCGCAGTACGTTCAGCGTACCCTTGGTGTCCAGCTCCTTGCAGAGCGCCGCCACGAGCTTGGCTTCGAGTTCCGCGCCGTGCAGCTTGTGCATCTGCTCCCAGAGTGCCGGCTGCGTCTCCTTGACAAACGCGACGGCTTCGGGAGCAAAGACGGCGCGTTTCTTGTCCCAGTCCTTGTTCGAGCCTCGACGCCAGCCGGATTCTTTGGTCAGCGCGTGCTCGATGTACGCCTCGAAGGCCGTCTCCGACGTTGACTTGATCATGCCCTCTACCCCCTACGCCTGACCGTTGATCTCGAACACCCTGTACTTGAGCCACTTCGCCATGCCGTCGAGGTCCGGGAATAGCTGCTTGTCGAAAACGCCGTACTTGTCCAGCTCGCGCCGTATCTTGTCGTGCGCCTCGGCCTTGACAATGATCTCGATGTACTCCGACTCTTCCAACGGCTCTAGCGGCCTGTGGCTCGCCAGCAACACACCGTCCTGCGCCCGGATGCGCGGCGAGACGTGTGGCGGGTCGTAGATCACGTTCTCCGAGATGAAGAACGGGCTCTCGCACCCCTCGACGATTGTGATCGTACCACCGCTCTTCTGGCTCGCTTCGGGATCGCTTTCATCCGAGGTATCTTCGCTACCAGACTCTTCGGTGTCGAAGTCGGAGTAGGGGTCGTCTTCCTCGTCTGATACCACTTCCAGGTTGTCGAACTCCGATTCTTCCCAGCTTTGTCTGGATGCCGAATCCCGTTCCTTTCGATCTTCGCTCTCTCGCCGCAGGTCGGCGTAGCGATCCGGCTCGCTGGTCAGCACGTAGACCGCGCTGTTCAACGGATTGCCTTTGTCGTCTTTTCCCGTTTGCCTGACGGCGAAATACAGCCCCACGAGCGGGTTGGTGGTCCAGTCCATGAACCGCGTGGGCATACCGTGATGCTGCGCCAACGCGAGCATTTCCCAATCGTTGCGGGGTATGTGCGAGACATGCCCGATGACGTGGTTCCCGAACGTTTCGAGCGCGCGCCGCTCCAGCGTGCTGAAGTCTCGCTCGGAGAGCTTCGAGATGAGCTCGTCGAAACGAGCGATGGACGGACGAAGCGAATGACCGTTTACGACGCGCTTGAATTGCCCGCGGTAGTACGGTCGCTTGACCATGATCTCATCCCGAATGATCTCCAGATAATCCTGAAAAGATGCGACCAAGTAATCCGCGCTCAAGCCGTAGCACCTCGCACATCTATCTTGCCCGTAACCGCCGCCGAGATGATGCTGGCGCGAAGCAACTCAAGCGAGGAGATAGCCTCCCGAACCACCGATTCCAGGTCATCCATCCTCTTCGTCTCCTCATCCAGAAAACGGGCGATGGTCTGCTGCTCTTCAAGCGGTGGAACCGGAAAGACCGCTTTACGAAGAGCGTTCTTCGGCAGCCCGTAACGGGTGACTCCCGACGCCGCTACGTGGAATTGATCCATGATGCCCGACGATGCAAACGCACGAGCCAGATAAGAGCCGATGCTGCAATTCGGATCGGCTCTTATCTGAGCAAGGTGGTAGCCGCAGAGAACATCTGTAAGCTCGTCTGCCACTAGAAGCTGTGCGAGAAGGTAGATAATGGGGCTTGATCAGCAGCACCGATGCCTTGTGGAGTCCTCATATGTCCCCATCTCTTTGCCTGTATCCCAGCGATCTCTCGGATCGTGAGTGGG
>Ga0136619_10000226_pt1 | contig 20536 bp, 26 predicted proteins | sample AntDrymUQ3532106_2_FD_104807 | JGI IMG/M metagenome (GOLD analysis project Ga0136619, IMG submission 104807) | Polar desert sand microbial communities from Dry Valleys, Antarctica - metaG UQ353 (21.06) | ecosystem: Environmental > Terrestrial > Soil > Desert | place: Antarctica: Dry Valley...
CCGCTCCACGTAACGATAGCGTCCACGAACACCAGCTTTCCCACTCGTCGGTAGCGCCCGGTCTGGACGATGTAGGTCCCCGATCCGGCGACGTTGGTGCCCGAAATCGTCGGCGTCCAAGTACCCGTGAACTCAACCGGGTCCGCGCCGGCGTCCGCGTGTCGCGCAGCGTGCAGCGCCGGCGTGACCACGTCCGCGCCGCCCGTCGTGTGCGACGCGGCGTGTGCATCCGGCGGCAGCGTCACCGGCTGGTCCTGGACCGATCCGACCGCCGCTCCACCTCCGGTCACGCGCTCCTTGAGCGTCGGGAATGGCCGGTCCAGGACCGCAGTACGTTCCGGGGCGACGGCCGATTCGCGCACCACGTTGTCGACTTCGACTACGCGTGCCGATTGGCTGATCCCGCGCTCCTCGTTGCGGAGCAGCACGAGGTCGCCAAGATCCCAGTGCGTGCGGTAACGAAACGACCCGAAGTGGTGAACCTTGGCCTCGTATCGCAACTCAGGCGCGGTCGCGCTCAGGTGCGCGTCCCCGCGCTGGTTGAGGATCGCCGTCTCACCGAGGTTGACGTCGCGGGCGTCGATGAACGTCTCTCGCCGATCGAAGCCCGTCTTCTCAACGCCACCGGAGTGGCGCGTGACGAACTCGCGCGCGACTCCCTCTCCCTGTCCGCCGACGTATGCCGCGGTGTCCGAGTCGGCGATCGACGCCAGCTCCTCCCATTCCTCAAGAGTCTCGAAGGCAGGGTCGAAGAAGACCGATGCGGTCCGGTCCACGCCGACAACGACGTCGAACACGAACTTCGATGTGGCCACGTCGAAGGTGACCTGCCAGCCCATGCTGGCGGGGAAGCCGATCTCGCGCAGGATGTCGAGCACCGCCTGGTAGCGCGCTTCGACGGTGAGCGTAATGCCGCGTGCCGCGTCGGCGGCGACAATCAGGTTCGGGATCCGCCGCGCGACCGCAGCCGACGGCCCGGCATGCAGATCGACGTAGTGCTTGATCGCCGTCTCGGCCTTGACCGCCACCTGTCGGTCGTGACTCAGGCCAGTGGGCGGGACCACTCGGCGCTTGATAAGCGCGGGACCCTCAATACTGCGACCGCGGACGGTCACCAGGTCGCCGGCGCCGCTGCCCGCGAAGCGCATGCCGGTCTGCTCAATGTAGAAGCAGAGGTTGCCCTCCGACGGCACGTACAGCAGCCGCCCGACGCGGAGCTCCGAGGCGTACAGCCGGCGCCGGTTGATGACCATCTCGAACGAGTCAGGCGCGTACAGACGCCGGGTCCAACGCAGCGACGAGTACGACTGGTCGACGACCCCGATTTTGGCCAGCGTCGCGGCGTCGAGGATGTAGACGTCCATCTAGGTCGGGGAGTCGTCGGGCGCGACGGCCTCGAGCGCGGCGATCGCCGCGTCCAGCTCTGTGAGCTCGGTCTCGAGCTCGTTGACGCGCTGGGTGGCCGTGCGACGCGCGTTGCTGGCGGCCGTCTGGTCTGCGGTCGCCTCCTCGAGTTGCCGAGCCCGTTGGTCCCGCAGTCCCTGGAGTGGCGCAATCGCACGTCGCATGCTCATCAGATCCCCGCGTAGCGCTGGCGCCAGTGGACTGTCGCCTGGCCACTGACGTTGGTGTCAGCCTCGAAGCGCACGACGTTGACCCCGGGGCGCAGCTGCCAGAAGTCGGCTTTCGCCAAGTTGAGGCGGTTGAAGATGCTGACCCGGGCGCCGGTGCTGATGGTGACCAGATCGATCTTCTTGGCGCCGAAGGCGGTGTCGATCTCGACGTACTGGTCGGTCAGGATTTGACCCGTGATCTCGAGGTCCTCGCCAGTCGTCAGGTTTCGGATCCGTGCCGTGGTGACGTCACCGTAGAGGCGCGCGAGAACCGGCGCGTCAACGTCGCCAGCGTTGTCGATCTCGACCTGGATGTTGCTGGTGGCCATCTCCAGCGGGAACTGCACCGAGAACTGGAAGCCACCACTCGCCTTGAGCAGCTGGAACGAATCGGCGGTCTCCATCCAGAACGGGTACGGGCAGCGCCACTCGATGTCGAAGATCGCGGCCTGCCCGCCCTCCATCAGCGTCTCCTGCGGCGAGTTGTGAGGCAGCGCCGGCAGCTCGAGGACCACATGCGGTGTCGGCCGCTCGACGCGGAGCGTGCCGAGCTCGAGCACCTCGCCGCGCCGGACAGGCACGGTCGCCAGGGCGGCGGCGAGCTGTCGGCGGCGCTGGTCGATGTCGTCCCCGCTGCGTGACGTCAGTGCCGCGCGCACGACCCGGCCGCGCGACAGGATGTCGACCGCCGACTCGCCATGCTGCCCAGGCGCCCGAACTGTGTGGACCTCCGCGAGGTTCTCGGAGAGGCCCATGGCGTGGCGCAGGCCGAAGTCGCCGTCATACCCCGCAGTAATGGGCGCAAGCCCCCGAGGCGGGTAGTAGGTGAGTGTTCTGCTCATCAGCCTGTCTCCCAGCGCAGGAGCTGGTTTCGGAGCTCACGTTGGACGACGGCTTGGACCTCCGCCGGGTCCCCACCGTTCACTGTCAGGTTGATGACCGGCGCGAAGGCGTGACTTACCGACGAGTTCCGCGGGTAACCGGCGCTAGGCCCGACGTCACCAGGCGCGGTGCCGCCGACCGCGCCGCCCCGCTGCAGAGCCGCCACGGTCGCCGAGGCCGAGAAGGCACCCGGATCCAGCATGAGCGCCTGGTGAACGGCTGAGGTGGCGCCGATGAGGTCACGCAGGTTGTCAATCGCACCTCCAGCCAGCGCCTTGATCCACGTCTTGCCGATGTTGGCACCCCCGACGTCGATATCGCTGAGCGGGCCTTCCTTGGGCGGGCTCCGGCCGTGGAGCGCCGGGTTCACGGACGCTGCGACTTCCCACGCCATGAGCTTCGCGTAGTCCGCAGAGCTGCGCAGGCCGTTGGCCCAGGCGACGCCGATGTTGTAGCCGCCCGTGTACGCGGAGCTTTTGATCTCAGCCATACGCCGAAGGACGAGATCCAGCGCGGCGTTGAGGGCGATGTAGGCGGCGTCCTTGCCCTGTTGGGACGCGAGGCCGGCCGCCGCCTGGAGCGTGATTCTCTGGCCCTCGAGACGAGCCATTTCCTCCGCCTCGGTCAGCTCGTTTTCGAGCAGCTGCATCGCGGCGTCCATCGCCACCTTCGGCTCGTTCTGGCCGTCGATGAGGCCCTTGGCGATCTCGACCTGGCTCTGGTAGGCCGCCGCCTTCAGCGCGGCCCATTCGGCCTCTATGGCGCGGCGCGGGAGGACGGCGATGTCCGTGACGGCCGTGCCGACCTCGGGAGCCGTGGTGAGGTACGCGTTCACCCATGCCTCGGCACCGGCCCACACCGCGTCCTGCTGGGCTTTGAGCCCATCCTCGGTCGCCTTGCGCGCGGCCTCGATGTCCGCCACCGCCTTATCGACCATCGCCGAGCCCGTGTTGCCGAAGGCGTCGAACACCACGCCGATGGTCTCGCCGATGGCCTCCGCGTTATCGACGACCGCCATCAGGGCCGGGACGAGGGTTTCGTTGGCGAAGGTGGCGAGCTCCACCATCACCGGCAGCAGCTTCTCGCCGATCTCGGCGCTCAGATCGTCGAGCTGGGCGGTGAGAATGGCTTGCTGGCCCGCCGCCTTTCCCGCGTTGTCGGCGAAGGCCCCCTGGCTGTCGGCCGTGCGCTCCATGAGCAGATCAAGGCTTGCGATCGCGGTCGCGTTGGCCTTCGCCGCGGCCGTGGAGGTGTCGAGGCCGAGTGACAGGATGCGAGCCTGGACATCGGCCTCCTTGAGGGTGACGCCGTACTTCTCGATCGTGTCGCGCTCGCCTCTGAGCAGAGCCGAGATGGCTTGGACGGCCTGCGATGTGGGACCACCGAAGGTGGAGGCCAGATCGGCGGCACGCTGCTGCAGCTTCACGACCTCGCCGGCAGCATCGGCAGTGCTGAAGCCGACGCCCTTGAGTTGTGCGGCCAGCACCGTGGCCGTGTCAGTCACCTCCCGGCGTGAGAGGCCCCACGACTCAGCCGACGTTTCGCCGAACTTCTTGACGGTACCGCTGTGCTCACCCAGGACGCGGTCCAGGCCACGGGTACTCTGCTCGAGCTCCGAGGCAGCCCCGACGGCGTCCGAAAAGAAGCTGAGTACCTGCTGCGCACCGATTGCGATGCCCAAGCCGGCCAGCACGCCCTTGACGCTGCTTAGCTTCGTCATCAGGCCATCGGACGACTTGCCAGTCTTGTCGAGCCCACCGGACGCTTCCTTGGCTTCCTGCCCGAGGCGCTCGAGGTGCGTGTCGGCGCCGACACCCTTCATGCGGTTCAGGTCGCCGGCGGCCTCGCTGGCCTCGCGTCCCACGCGGTCGAGCTCGGATGCCGCCTTTTGCAACTCCGGGGTGTCGAAGCGCGGGTCAGCGGCCGCCAGCTCCATGAGGTCCGCGCGGGTCTGATCGGCCTCGATGCTGATCTCGTTGAGCTGGTCGGCGTACTTCCGCGCCCGGGCGGTGTCGAGGTCTCCGGCGCTGTCGAGCTTGCGGACGGCTGCGGTGGCCTCATCGGCCTCGGTGGTGGCGCGGGCGAGCGAGGTGGCCAGTTCCTCCGGTCCGCGGCCACGCAGCGTGTTCAGCTTGTTCGAGAGGCCCTCGACGCCCTTGGAGGAGCTGCGCAGCGCGCTCTCGGCGTTCTTGATGCCGGCGCGGAACTCATCATCCCGCAGCGAAAGCTCGTACCAGGCAGAGCCGAGGGACTCGCCGGACATCAGGCGCCCTCAGTGGATGCGGCCTTCGCGCCGCAGCAGGTCCATGTGCCAGTCCGCGACTTCCGCCGCGATGAGCGGGTCGTGCTCGACGCGCATGCCGTTCCCGCGCTCATCACGCTTGAGCGGTCCCAGCAGCAGGCGGAGCGTCAGCGCCTCGTCGAGCAGGTACGCCTCGACGGGATCGCGCACGCCCAGCCGGACGCTGGGCGCCGGACCGAACGCCTTTGCCGTCTCGGCCATCAGCCACGCCTGCTCGCTCTGCACGAAACCCGGCCCAGGAGGCGACACCGCCGCTTTCGCGGCTCAGGGTCGCACCTGCCTCCTTCTCACTGATGAGGCCCAGCGCCAGGCGGCTGCGCGTGTCTACGTAGCGCGGGCTTCGCGCGTGCAGCGTGAGCGCCACCAGCGCCTCGCGGTCAACGGGTGGCAGCATCGACAGGTCGCCCCCGGCGATCTCCGGCGGGACCGGCAACCAGGCGCCACTAGGCGGATGGAACTCGCGCAGATGTTCGCCCACCAGGCGATGGGCCTTGTCCTGGGCGGCACGGGTCTCGTCATCGGACGGCGCGTTGCTACCGGATCGCTCGCGCAGTGCCGCGAGGCGCAGCGTGCCGGTCAGCAGCTCCTCGCGGGCGAGGATCTCCAACGAGGGACGGTAGATCCGTACCTCGGTACCGGTGGGCAGCATCACCTCGTCGGTGCCGGCTGCCTGCCACGCCGCCAGCCCAGCATCGACCGGCCCGTCCGGCACGGGCTGCTCGGCCATCGGTCAGATGCTCGCGATGGCGTTCTTGAGCAATGCGGTAAAAGCGACGCCCGAGTCGGGCTGCAGCACCCGGTAGGTCGGCTCCGCACGGAGCGGGTCGTTGCCGGTTCCCGGCGCGAAGCCGCCCAGCGCCGAGACCTGTACGCGGCTGCCGGTCTGGAACCGGATGCTGCGCTCCGGTGTCGCCTGGCGGCGCCACATGAGGTCCAGGCCGCCCGCACCCAGCTCCAGGATGGTGCCCACCGCGTCGGTGCCGGACGCCGGAGTGGCCGTCCCGTAATGGAGGCGGTTGTAGAGCGCGGTCTCCTCGGCTGCCACGCGCTGGCGCGTTGCGATCGTGATCTCCTGCGCGCCCTCGGTGATGTCGTCGGCGAAGATGGAGTCGCCCATCTGGCGGCCGGCGTTGTTGTTGATGGTGACCGCCACGCGCTCCATGCGGCTGATGGCAACTCCCTCGACCAGCAGCAGCCCGGAGCCATGGTGATGGACGTAGACGCCGGTCCCGGCCTCGCCAGCACCCGACAGGGGAGCGGCGGTGGCCTCGGTGGCGTACACCGCCGCCGACAGGGCCTCGGACTTGCTGCCCACCACCGTTGCGGTCAGCGACAGCGCCACTTCCGCCTCCGAGACGAGCTCCGCCTGGCTGATCTTGCAGTCAGTGAACCGCTCCCAGATGAGGTCGCCGCGCATCACCCAGAAGGTGAAGTACGGCAGTGCGTTGGCGGGCGTCAGGGTGTGGGTATACGGATCGGCCACGCCTGCCACCGCCTTGCTGCCCAGCGCCCCGTACAGGAGCTCCAGCGCCATCTCGTCGCGGACGGCCACGGCGGGGCTGCCATCGACGCCCATCGAGGCCACGAAACTGGTATACGGCAGCCGGCTCGTCCCGGTCTCGGCGAGGTCCGGGGTGTTGCGGACCGGGGCGACATCGCCGCCGGTGACGCGCGTGCGGTACTGGGCAACCGCTGCCGGAGTGCCCTTGGCGGCTTGCTTGGCGATCGCGAGCTCGAAAATCTTCTGGCTGGGCATCGGTTACTCCTCCCCGCCGTCACGCGAGGTTGTCTCCGGCAGCGGCGCGGCCGGGGTGGTGGCCGGGGTGGGCTTCGCGGCCGCGCTAGCCGCCGTGCGGCGCGATCGCGGCTTCGGCGTGGTGATGTGGGCTATCGGGACCCCGCGCCGGGCCAAGACGCCGTCCTCGAACGCGTTGGATGGACGCACGACGCCTTTGCCGTCGGCCTTCATGGTGTGCCGCTTGCCGGTGGTGTCCCACTCCTCGAATGCCTCGCCGGGGCTGGCGCGCCGCGGCTCGAACTTGTCTGCAGCCATCAGGCGGCCTCCTTGTATCGGTAGCCCGTTAGACGGAGCCCGACGCCCCGCACGTTGAATCCACGGATGGTGTCGGGGTTGATCTGGCCGGTCAGGTCCTGCCACGCATCGCCATAGGCAACGTTGGCAGCGATGAGAGCCAGGTACTCGTGTGCCTTGGCGTCGATGACCTCCGACACCGATCGCAGGCGGCGAGAGGCGGCCTGTTCACCCTGGGAGTCTGCCGCGTAGATCAGTTCGAGCGTGAAGTTCTCGCGGATGCTCGGGGGATCCCCGGTCTCGGCGGTGACGTGGCGATCGTCGTTGACCCAGCCGTACAGGTAGTCGTGGTCGAACTCCAGGTCGAAGGGCCGCGCGCCGCTATGGTCGACCACGGTCCCCGACGCAGCCGCGCGCAGGCCGGTCTCCAGGTCGATGTCGCCACCAGGCTCCACGAGGCTCAGCACGGCGTCCAGCACGTCGAGCACCTCACGAGGTCCGCAGTCGCGGGACGAGAATCGCGCCCCAGCGCCGGCCGGTCTTGGCGAGGTAGTGCTTGGCGGGGATGCGCGCCCGCATGCTGAAGCGGCCCGATACGAACTTCAGCGCGCGTCGGCGCTTCGGAGTGATGTACGCGCCCTTCTCCTGCGCCTTGGCATACGGCTTGGAGCTACCGATGCGACCGTGGAGTGGGCCGAGGCGTTCGGCGCGCAGATCGGAGGGCGAGCCCGGAAGCGCCGCCGCATGTTCCGCGGCATCGTCGAGAGCGAGACCGAAGTCGCGCTCCACGCGATCCATGAATCCGTCGACGCGTGACTCGATCTTCACGCCGTCAGCTCCGAGTCGTAGATGGCGTCGGTGTTGTAGATGGTCCGGAGGCGACGTGACACGATACCGGCCGATCCGGTCTGCGGCAGGTCCGTGAGCAGCCGCTCGGCATCGGGGCTGAAGCGACCGAGCAGCGGGTTGATGGCGATCGTGCCCGACGGCCCGCCGTTCTCATCGAAGCTGAACATCTGGCGAGCGCGGCGGCGGCCCGCATCGTCGAGGAGCTCGCGATTGGCCGCCAGGTAGGCCGCCTGAAAGTAGGTGGCCTCCCGAACCCGGGCGTGGATGTACGGCACTGCGGGAGAGCCACTGAAGTCGATCCCTCGCGGGAACAGCAGCGCCTGGGTCGTGCTGTAGCGCGGCACCGAGCGGACGTGGACATCCACATCGACCGTGGCCTGTCGCAGCGCCTTCTCCTTCTCCGGCACGGACAGCGCCAGCCACACGACCGGATAGCCAGTCATGCGACTGTTGGCGAGGGCGTCCGCCTCGGCGATGCTCAGGTACGAATCGGCCAGAGCACCGCCGGGCGTAGTGACGAGGGGCATCTAGGTCAGGACGTAGAGGCCGGCTGGGTGCCGCCCTTCACGCCCTTGTCATCGCCGATGTCCTCAGCGCGTGGTCGCTGGGCCTCAAGACGAGCGGTGGGCTCACCGGGCTTCGCGTTGCGAGCCGGCACCGACTGGTGCGGCTGGTAGTCGCTGGGACCGATGCGGCCCGTGTAGTCGCCGCGCTTGGCGCCGATGCCGAGCGCGTCCTCGGGACCAACCGGCTCCGACGGATCGCCTGGCAGCATCGGCACGCCGGCGTCGAGCGCATCGTCGCGCGTCGTGAGCCCGCCCTGTGAGTGCTTGAGCTTGTCGTTCTGGGCGTCGGTCGCGATCGTGTCGTCCGCGCCCGCCTTGCTGTCAGCCATGTCGTTTGTCTCCCTTTCGCGGCGCCGGGGCCGCCTGTACCGATTCGTCCTCATCCACCACCGCGCTGCACGAGGCGCAGCGCAGCCGATACCGGGTCTGCTTGGCAGCGGTCATGAGCTGCGGGTTCTGCGATGGCGCCGCGGCCGGCTGGATCAGCCGTTCCTCGACCCACCACTCGGACCCGCAGCTGCACTTCATGGATCAGCCGTTCAGGACGCCCACGAGACGAGCGGCCCCGCGGCCGAAGACGGCGAGCCCGCAGAAGAACTCGATCCGCGTCCGGAACACCGGCTTGGCGTCGATCTCGCCGAGATCCTTGACGGCGACGCCGCCGTTCGTGAGCCCGACCACACCGGCCTCGTTCTCATCCGAGCCGAACTTCACGGCGTAGATCGAGGTAGCGACGGTCGAGGTGCCCTGCGTCTCGGTCTGCGGGATGATCAGCGTGCCGTCGGCCTTGGTCCCGATGTCGAGCAGCGGGATGCCGTTGTAGGTCGGCACGCGCTTGCCGGTGAGGGACTCGTTCATGAAGTCCGAGCCACCGAGGCGACGAGCGGCGCTCATGATCTTGGCCCGGATGGCGGCGTTGGAGTAGATGGCATCCGCCCCGCCGGGCACTGCCGCCACCAGGGCGTCCAGCGCGTCGAAGAAGGCGTGGGCATCGGTTCCGCCGTTGCCGACGATCGGTGCCCCGTTGGTCCCGGCGCTGATGATCTGGGCGCCGGTCACTCGCTTCTTGAGCCCGTCGAAGCTGTTGGCATCGACGGCCGTGTCACCGTTGATGAAGGCGTCCTGGTACTTGGTGGTTGCCGCCTTGACCTTCAGCACCGTCTGGGTCGCGCGCTGGTCGTTGAGGTTGCCGCGAGTCTGGACGATGAACGTGTCCACGTCCGCGTCGCCACCGAGGATGACGAGGGTCTCGGTTCGCGGATTGACCGTGCCGGTGCTCTCGGCGTAGGCCGCGTTGACGGCGCGGAACTCGACGCCCGGGAGCGTCAGCTCCTCGTTGTAGGCGTAGGCGTTGCCGAGGATGTTGAGCAGCGGGATGCGGTCGAGAACGCTCGACTGGATGACGAACGTCTCGACCACACCGCGCTGCAGGTCGTTCTGGCTGAGTTTCGCGGCTTCCGCGAGGGTAAGCGCCATGGCTGGCTTCTCCTGTCCATGTGCCGGCCATGACGGGGCCGGTTACTGTTTTGTGGTCTCGTAGGCGTGGCGCAGGCGCGAAAGCCCCGGTGCCACATCTGGCTGAGCTGGCCCTCGCGCGCCCCCGTCCGCCGATCCCAATGGGCGGCTGGACTCGAACAGTCGCGGGTGAGCCGTCTTGAACGCCTCCACCGCCTTGTCGAGGCCCTCTACGCCGTCCTCGGTGACCTTCAGCGCCGTGAACTGGCTGGCTCCGAGTACCGGCTCGGGATCGACCATGCCGGCGGCGGTGAGGGCGCTCTTCACCTCGGAGGCTCGGATGCGCGCCTGGTAGCGCGACTCCACCTCGGCGACGGCCTCTTTGCGGGCAGTCGCGATCGCCTTCTCGGTGTCGGAGCGGGTGGCGTTCTCAAGCTCCTCGATGCGCGCCTGGAGAGCGTTGCGCTCTGACTCGGCGACCTTGCGGGCATCGTCGGATGCCTTCTTGTCCGCCTTCATGCGATCGAGGGCCTGCTTGCCGGCATCGCCGAGCTGCTCGCTGGCGTCCGTTGCGGACGATGGCGCAGCCGGAGCGATTCCGGTTGCCGGCGAGGCCGGCTGGTTCTGGGAAGGCCTTGCGCCCTCCACGACGGGCGTTGCGCCCGCGGACTGGGTATCTGTCACCGTGTGTACGCTCCTCTACGTCTACGTGTCAACTGCGCTGTCCAAGGCGGCAGCGGGTAGTGCGGCGCGATGACTCGTGCCAGCGCCTCGATCTCGTGCTCCCGCAGCCGGGCGTAGGACGACCAGAACAGCGCGTCGGCCGTCTTCCCCAGCAGTGCCTCCAAATCCAGGCGCACCATGGAGGCCGTCTTCTGGCGGTGGCAGTGCAGGGCCTCGTGGACGAACACCCGGCGCAGGTACTCCGGGGTGCCCTTGTCGGGCTCGAGTAGGTGGTCAGCGATGGACACGGTGGCCATCTGCGCGTGGTCGTTGATCTCGATGCTCGCGTCAGTCAGGTAAGCGCCTACCCCCTCGCCCGGTCCGTCGTCGCCTAGGTAGAACTCCCATGCCTCGAGGCCCAGCAGTGCAGTCAGCCGCACGAAGTAGTCGAACAGGTCCTGCTTGGTGGGCGCCGCCCTAGCCTTGGTCATGCCACGGCTCCCAATGGCGCCTCGCTGATGACAGAGCCCGCAACGGTGGGATCGAGCTCCACGAAGTCACGCAACGACGCCCGACCCGAGCGCACCATGGCGGCCTTCTCGGCGCCCGCGGACTTGAAGATGGCGACCTGCTCCTCGGGACGCAGGGCACGGAACAGATCCTCGCCGGTCGGCCGCGCCACGCGGTCCTCGATGCCCACGATGGACGGCGCGGCATGACAATCACAACCGGCGTGCTTGCGCATCCGGATCGGATACGGCCGCACCACGTTGTCAGCCTGCGCCAGACAGGCGATGCAGGTGTCGCCGACCGCGACCCACGCCCAGCCTGAGAGCAGACCGCGCGATTGGCTCGCCTGGTGCGTCAGTTCGCGCTCAGCGGCATCCGACACCGCCCGCCCGGCCAGGCGACCAACGAACAGCCGCCCGATGCCGAGGGCTTCCGGCGCCGGGCGTCCCTGCCGCAGCGCCATCCAGGTGGCCCCTACCGCGCCGGACAGCGCGAGCCCCAATGGCGCGTCATCGGGAGCTGTGCCGGCGATGCCGTCCCCAGCCGGAGCGGCCCGGTAGGCACGCTGCGCCTCGGCCTCAACGTACTGGGTGAGGAACGACACGGCCAGCGCCTGGGCCTGCTGCTGACCGAGCGCGATGGTCTCGACCGCCGCGGGAACGAATGCCCGGAAGGAAGCGGCCAGCCGCTCTGGGTCGATGCGGTCATAGCCCGCCAGCACGATGAGCCCGACGCGACGCCAGAGCCTGCCGAGCTCGCGGCCGTAAGCCTGCTCGAGGCGTAACGCAAACTCGGTCGCGGGCATCAGGCGGCTTCCTCGGATTCAGGTTCGCTGCGGTCCCGTGTGTCATTCAACGCCCGTCTGACGAGCGTTGAAGGATCCGTCACAAACGGGTCGAACGTCGCACCCAACTCCAGCGCCATCTCCTGACGCATGATCCTGAAGCGGGCGATCTCGGTCTCCGAGTAGCCCTTGTCCTTCCACAGCTGCTGCAGCGGCACCTCCAGATATCGAAGCTTGACGAGCGCATCAACCTGCTCCGATTCGCTGCGCGTCTCGGGATCGCCCCAGATGGTCTCCGAGTTGAGGACGCGAGCACGGCCATCACCGATGACCGCGAAGCCGAGCCGGATTACTTCCTCGTGGCCCTCGCCGAGCGGCCGCATCCGGGAGCGGACCTTGGAGGTCAGGCCCGTCTCGCCGCTCTTGATCGACTCGCCCGAGGGCAGGTCGCTGGCCTTGCCGACGAAGTAGTGCGGGGGCGTGCGCGACACGAAGGCGCCGACATGCAGCAGCATGTCGGCGGCCTCGACGTAGTTGCTCAGCTTGGCGGTCTCGAACTCGCCGAAGCGCGGATCGGGGTTGTTTTCGCGGCTCCATCCGTCCGGCACGCGACCCTCCCACAGCCGCGAAACGGCGGCGATGATGGGTGCCTGCGTCCCGTCCTCGCCGGTCGGCAGTTCGAGACCGATGGCGTAGCGTTGCGGATAGGCCGCGAACTCGCTGGCCACCATCATGTCGGCGATCAGCTTGTTGTAGGCGTCCTGGATGGGCACCACGTCGGTCAGCTCGCTCATCGGCGGCGCTACCAGCCGTGAGCGGTTGGCCAGCGGTACAACCGGCACCGCGCCCAGTGGGTTGGGCAGTGGCCATGGCTCGCCATCCACCTCGCGCGGCTGCCAGCCGGCCAGACCGAACGCGTTGCGCGACCGCTGCCACTTCTCGATGCGATCCGGCAGGTACATCGTGGCGAACACCGTGGAGTCGTCGCCCTGCCACATCTTGAGCGCCGCGCGCCGCACGCGCCGGTCGCCGGGATCCACGTCGACCACCATCTCCGAGGCGTCCTCGTAGGTGATGCGCGGCAGGTCGCCCGAACCGCGCAGCCACCATGGCCGGTCCAGCTCCGGCCAGTCCCAGACCAAGGCGTAGGACGTGCGCTTGATGAGCGCCTCGCGGTGCGCGAGCTCAGACTCGGAGTCGAGCTGGTTGGCCTGCCAGATGCGCCAGGCATCGGCGTCGCCGGAGGGCTCGCCCAGGCGGAAGCCCTCGACGTGCAGACGCTCGACGACGGCATCCACCACCAGTCCGCAGATGTTGACCGCGAAGGCGCTGAACAGGTCGCCGAACGCCTCGCGGAACTTGGTGGAGGCGAATGCCAGCCGGTGGCGGCCGGAGTAGTAGTCGTCATACAGCGCCACGGCCCGCTTCTGGTCGGCGAGCTGCTTGGACAGACGTTCCAGCCACCAGCCGGAGGTGTAGGGCGCCTTTGGATCGAGCTGCGTGATCGCCATCAGTGGAAGACCACGACGGGTCGCTCAACGGAGGTTGAGCGTTGGGCGACGCCGGCCTTCAGCGCGTCGGTGCGTGCCTGCCAAGACAGCACGGCAGCCGACGCCGCGTCGATCTTCTTCGGGGAGTTGGGGCGCTCCTTCTTGATAAGGAACAGGTGGGCGCCCTGCTCGTCTCGGGCGTCGATGTACAGCTTCGTGGCGTTGCCGACGTGCGCGGTCAGACGCGGGTCTCCCGAGTGCGTCAGCTCGCGACGCGAGATGGCACCGACATAGCTGCGCACCGCCTCGGCCATGGGCCGCGCCCGGTTGCTCGGGAAGGGCTTCACCCGATCGGCGCGGTGGCGACCCTGCCAGCGACCCATGTCGGTCTCCCAGTAGGCGGGGTCGCCCAGCAGCAGCCACACCTGCCAGCGATGGAAGGCGTTGTCAACCATCATGTCCACCTCGTCACCGGGCACCTCCCACTCCTGCGCGTCGAGCGGCCGCTCCCAGATGCCGAGGGGCCACTGGTAGCCCGAGATGACCTCGGTGGCGATCAGTCCCGTGGAGTCGGAGGTACGTGAGCCGTCGAAGCCGAGCACGATCCAGGTCGCCCCACCGACCTCGCGCGGCTTGACCGCCAGGCTGCGGAACTGGTCGATGTCGAACGCCTGCCCAGCGCCGCTGACCAGCTTGTTGCCGAAAAAGCGCGCCGCCTGCGCGAGGTCTCGGGTAGCCATATCGGCGGCCTCGGCCTCGATGCTGTCGAGGTCGACGTGGCCGCCGTTCTCGCGCAGCGTGTCCGACGGGTAGACGGCGCGGTGGATCTTGCGACGCTCGCGCTTGTTGGCGTAGGACAGGTTCGCGGGTGGCTGGGTGAACTGGCGATACACGTCGGTCGCGGCTGACTCGAACTCGCGCTGCGCGATCGATTGCGCGGCGGGATCCCAGGCGTTCGTCTCCAGCGACGCGCGTCCGCCCATGCCCGCCAGCCCGCGGTACTGGGTGTCGGCGACGCGCGCCATGCGGTTCTGCTCGGTCCACAGGCCCACCTCGGTCTGCGGCACGAAGGTCACGCGCTGGCCGAGGCGTGACTGCTCGCTGGCGGTCACGATGTCGATCCGGCCGCCGCCCGGCAGCCGGATGAACTGCTCACCAGTCTTCGGGATGAGGTCGTGAAGCGGGCCGCCGTCGATCATCGGACGCAGGGCGTCGTAAATGTTTTCGGTCTGCTCCTCGGAGTAGGCCGTGATCTGGACCAGGGGCGTAGGCCACGGCATGCCCATCGGCTCGCCGGGGTCGTAGGCGTACTCCCAGCCGCATCGGCAGCCGTGCTCGGCACACACGTAGCCATCGTCGCTGTCCGCCCAGCCGGCGAACAACGCCGGGCCGACGCCCTCGAGACAGGTGTGCGCAGCGGTGTGGGGCGATTTCCCGAGCTTCTGGGGACCGACCAGCAGCCCGCGGCGATAGACGAACGCAGGCGACAGGATCGGGCGGTCTGGGAGCCACCGGACGACGCCGCGCACGAGATAGAAGTGCGCCAGGTAGGTGAGCTGCCAGCGATACATGCGGAACGGCTCGCCCTTGCGGAAGCCGTCGGGGACGACGCAGTGCCGCTCGATCCAGTCGAGCGCGACGTACATGGTGCGGGCTTCAGGCGCCACGGCTCAACCGCTCCCGTGCCGATGCGCCGCCGCTCACCACCGCTGGCCGCTCGACGGGGCCGTGCGAGCTGGCGATGATCCACCTGTTGCGAGCCAGACCCGGCAACGACAGACCGAGTGCCTCCTGCTGCTGGCGCACCAGCGTGCGCGCCGCGACGGACGCCTTCGGACGCTCGGCATCCTTGAGCGAGCGCACGTACAGCGCGACCTCGGTGGACTGTCCGTTGGCCTCCCACATCACGGCCTGCGGCCGCTGCCACTCGCGCGCCCACAGGTCGAGCTCACGGCGAGTCGCCCTCGACAGCGGCCACTCCGGCGTCGGGCCTTGCCGTCCCTCGGAGGGCAGATGCGTCCACTCGGCACGGTCCGAGGGACGATCTCGCCGCAGCGCCTGGGGGTCGGGCGCAGGCCCACTGCGTGCCCGGGGACCGCCGCTACTCACGACCAGAAGCCTCGAACCTGACTGACCAACGCCAGGGCGGCTTGCGGGTGTGCCCACAGCCGAACCGCCGGAAGGGGTACCCCACCCCTCACTCCACGTCGCCCTCGCGTCGCGCCGAGTTGCATGCGCGACACAGCACGCGCGTCGGACCGAACGGATCGCCGCCTCTGCTCAACGGGACGAGGTGATCGCTCGTCAACTCCGACGACGACACGCAGTGCGGTGGTCGACGCCAGCCGGGACACCACGCACCGTGGGATGCGACGTGCTGCGCCCTGTCCGCTCGACTGCGTCGCTTCCACTGCGCCGTGTCGGTCGGACGCCGACCCCGGGCGCGATGGTCGTGGCGCCTGCCGAGGGGCAGCAGCTCGCCGCAGCCCGTGCATGGTCGCAGCAGTGGCATCGTTATTGGTCATGCCCTAGCCCGACGTCGGCCTGATGGGCGCCTCGCCCGGACCGAGGAACGCACCACCCGTCGCAGCGGCCAGCAGAGCACCGATGAGGGTTCGGGCGGCTGAGATGGCGAAGCCGATGGCCCACGCCTTCCAGTCGGTGACGCTAGTGAAGTCGGTGGTGAGCAGGGTCGTCAGCACGGCTCCGATGACCGTGTTGACAATCAGCCACACGGCCTCGGGTGCCAGCCTGAAGTTGTAGAGCGGACGTGTCATCAGTTCTCCTCAGCCCTGCAGGGCCTTCTGGGCGGCCGCCAGTTCGGCGCCCGCGCTGGTGAGATGAGTGGCGGCAAGGCCGATGCGTGTCGCGGCTCCCGCATCGCCGGGTACGGGCTCACCGGCGAGGCGTGCCTCGACGACGGCCTGGATGCCGGCGAGCAGTGCCGGATCACCGCCCTGTACGAGTGGGATCAACGGTCCATTGCGCACGACCCAGAAGAGGTCCTCCTCACCGAGCGCCGCGGGATCGTCGGCGACCGCCAGCCGCCAAACCCCATCGTCGGTCTCGCCGACCGTGAAGACGACGGTGCCCGGGGGGATGAATCCCACCTTGTTCGTCGTGAGCATCACGGCCTGGCGTCGCAGGTCAGCGCCCGAGGCACTCGTCTTCCAGAGCTCTGGCTTGAAGCGCAGGGGTGGGGTTGGCATGTCGTCCTCCGGTGGGGCCACTGCTGCATACAGCAGCGAGATAAAGTCGAGGCCGACCTCATCGACCTCGTAGCGGGTGATGGGCTGGATCCAGCCGTGGCCGAAGTGCGGGCGCGCATCGGTGGACGCTCTGGCGGCCAGCTCGCGGGCCAGTTGCTGAACGTCGGCTCGGAAGACGGGACACTTTAGGTCGGCGGCCAGACCGGCGGGCATGCCCGCGTAGGCGACCGCGATGCAGTCGGCGTTCGGGTCGTTGTCGCGGGCCAGGATGCGACGCACCTCGACGAAGCGCGCCTGCTGCGTCGTTTGATTCGTCCTCGGATTGAGGACGTATATCTGGCTCGGCGCGATCGAGTGCGCGGCCTTGGTGGTCGGCACGATCCACTGGATGACCGTGCGGCAGCCGACGTGACCAGCCACGTGCTCACACCACAGGCCCGCATGGTAGGAGGCATTCACGGTGTAGCGCGTGTTGATCAGATGCGTGACCGAGCCGTTCCAGCCAGCGCGCCCGGCCCCGCCAGCCGTCCAGTGCCAAGCGACGCCCTTCGGCGACCAGCCGGTGACTAGCGTCTGCGGCATGCCGTTGGGGAAGGTCTGCTCAACGGTCAGCATCAGGCGCTCCGCCAAGTGCCTCGCGTTCCTTGCGGAAGCGCGACTCACCTTCGGCAATGGCATCCTCAGCATCGCCACCCTCAAAGCCGACCGGCTTGCCATCGACCGGGTAGGCACCGGCATACCAGATGTCGGGATCGAGCTCGCCCGCCTGCATCACGGCGTCGGCCTCGTCGCGTGCCTCAACGCGGACGCGGTGCCCGTTCTCGGCTGCGACCTCGTACTCGGTCACGCGTCCTCCGACGGGGCAAGCTGATCCGCGAGCGTCCACAGCGTGCCCTGCGCTTCGGGGTGCAAGGCGTAGAAGTCGACTGCCTCGCTGATGAGTTCGGCCGATCGTCCACCGGCGCGGTACGACTGCCCCCGCAGTGCGGCTCGCAGATCCCGGTGGAGGTTTCCGTGTCCGGTGGCGCACATGAGCACGACGTTGCTCGCGGGTAGCCCCAGCGTCTTGGTCCAGGTGAGAGGGATGACGTGGTGGCGGTGCAGCCCGTGCGGAACTGGCCGGTGGTAGGTGTGGAGTTCGCAGCGAGACATCAGGCGCTCCTTTCCAGGGCCAGGCAGACCTCACCGTCATCGGCGATAAGCCGCTCCATGTCCTCGAACGGAATCCAGAACGTGCCGCTCAGCGCCCAACCCCTGCCCCACGAGTTTTTCGCGCGGACCATGCCCTTCGTGCGGGTGACGCCGTTGAGCACGTAAGCGTGGCCTCCGACGGGGGTGCCGGTGTAGCGCACGACGCCCTGCGCGTCTGGGGCGAACATGGCGTTCGTCCAGACGGTCCCAACGACGACGGGTCCAGTCGTCAGGAGCGCGGTGACAAGTTCTTCGAGGTTCCAGGTCCACAGGTAGCTGCTGACCAGTCCACGGGCAACGAGCGCCTGAGCCCCAGCTCGGATCGACGTGCCGAAGTTCAGGTCGCCGTTATCGTTCTCAGGCCAACTGTCAAGTTGAGTCGCTTCGGCGTACACCGCAAACGGGTCGATGGTGCCCGGATGAGATACAGGCCCGTCCTCAACGTAGTGCGCCCATGCGTGGCCCACGCAGGTTCCGGTCGACCCCTGATTCAACCACGCGCCGTTACTCCACCAGTAGCGGTACTGGCGAGTGGTGGTGGCGGGGATGGCCGCCTTCAGCGGGTAATCAGCGTCACGCGGGTCGAGAACATGTCGTCTACCGAGACCGTGGCTCATTGGCTGCGTGCTCACGCGTCCTCCTTGGTGGCGCCGTTGCGCTTGTCGCGAATCTCATAGCGGTCAATCGCGTCCAGCACCCGCTTAGCGCCGCGCCACGACCAGGCCAGCGCGTCTGCCGCACGCTCGTCCCCAACTCGCTCAGGGAACTCCTGGTAATAGCGTTTTAGGCCGTTCTTGACGACCGCGACAATCTCCGCCCGTAATCGCTCCCTGGCGGTTCCCTTGGGGTTCACGCGTCGTCGCCCTTGAGGGTCATGACCAGACGCCCTGGCTAATCCATCCGTGGTACTCCTGCCCACCGGCCCCTCGGATCAGGATGGAGTTGCTCGAACCATCGCCCGCAGCGACCGTTATCGTTCCGTCCTCGTGCTCCCGTACCGTGTGGTGCTCAAGCCGGCCGATACCGAAACTGCCGCTCGGCATAGGTGCGGCCACCATCCAGATATGGCCGGTCAGATTCGTGGAGTGATCGACGCACAATGGATCGCCATTCCTGTCGGTCACCTTCCAGTAGTCACCGGCCTGAATGTCGTCCGGCAGGTCGCCAATGAGGGTGTCGGGCCGCCGTCGCCCCACCACCCCCGCGTCGGCGGTTCCCTTAGTCACGCGTCATCGCCATGTTCGGAGCGTCGTACAACGCCAGCCTTGCGATCCTGTACACGCCGGATATCGCCAGCCTCGCGGTCCTGCACCTGCTCGGTCGTCTCGACGAGGTTCTCGCTCTCGGCCAGCAACCGCTCGAACTTGGCATTCAGCTTGGCTTCTGACTCCGCCAGCCGCTCGGCATAGTTGTTGGCGGCGCGGAACGCCTCTTCGCTGATCTCGGTGTTGTGGTCGATCTTGGCCTTTACTTCGGCCAGATCGTCAAGCGCCGTCTTCGCTACCTGCGTTGCACGGGTATCCACCGTGCGGCGCAGGTTTGCATGCGATTCCTCGAGACGAACGGCATTGGCCTCAGAGCGCGCGACGGCCAGCAGGGCCGTGACGGCGGTCCCGATGATGCCGATCAAGATCAGAAAGCGTTGGTCGGATTCACCGGAGCTAATGAACACGGCGGCCAGAATGCCCAGGCCGATGAGGACGACGACGCCGGCCAACGTCAGGCTGAAAGGCTTCACGGGACGCCCACGTTCGCGTCAGCGGCCATAGCGGCTTCGGCGAGTACCTCAGACACCCCCCTACGCTGAGAGGTCGGCGTCTACGTCCGCAACCGCGTTACCTCATGCGCCGGACGACCGGGTCACGTCGGCGTCGACCAGCAGCGCCCCGGAATCGACAGTGGACACCAGCCCGGCGGCATCCTTGATCTGGCAGTCCCAGACTAGCTTGGCGCGCTTGCCCGAGAGCGCGGCGGTGTCCGCGGCCGCCAAACGCACGTCCGCGCGGCCGTTCGCCGCGTTGACCACGGTGATGCCCGCTCCGATCGTCTTCTGCGCGAGCGCCTGGGCGTCGGTCTCGGATTCGTCTCGCTTGACGGTGAACCACAGTAAGCAGCCGGTCAGGTTGATGGGCACATCGTTGCGGTCCGTGATGGTGAGCTCGTAGGTTTCGTCGTCGCCCCGTATGGCGCTGAGCACGGTCATGGTGTCCTCCGCGTATCGGCGATGGGTGGTGGGCGGCGCACCGTCGCACCCGCCAGGTGGTGGGTAACGATCGATGCGTCAGGCTTGGCGGTCGTCAGGATCTGCAGGCTCAACGGGTGCGCGAGCGGCGAGCCCGTGGCCGTCACCGTAGGCGCGAAGGTGGCGAGCGTCAGCGCAGCAGTACCAACCGTGATGCTGCGGTGATCGGTGGCTGCAACGGTGGGAGCGAAGCCCGATGTAGACAGGCTGGCAGTCGCGGGAGTGACCATCTGATGCTGGGTTGCACTGACGGTCGGTGCGAAGCCCGTGGTCGAGAGTGACGCCGTCTCCGGCACGACGGTCAGCGCCGCGCCACCCGTGACGATGGGTGCGAAGGTCGCCAGCGTCAGGGATGCCGCACCGACCGTGATCGTCTGGTGTGCAGTGGCCGTGACCGTCGGCGTGAAGGTCGTGGTCGCCAGTGCTGCGACGCCTGGAGTGATCGTTTGGTGATCGGAGGCCGCCGCCGTCGGCGCGAAGGTCGTGAGCGATACGGTCGCGGTCGGCGGAGTCGCAGTCTGGTGCGCCGTTGTGCTAACAGTGGGAGCGAAGCTCGAGAGCGTCAGCGTCGCGGTCGGCGGAGTGGCAACCACCCCGGCACTCGCCGTCACGGTCGGAGCGAACAGGGCAGTCGTCAGGGTCGCCGTGGAAGGTGTGACGGTCTTGTGGTCGGAAGCCGTTACACCAGGCGCGAACGCCGCCGTTGTAAGGGTGGCGACAGCCGGGGTGACTGTCTGATGAGCAGTAG
>Ga0136619_10000228_pt1 | contig 20481 bp, 18 predicted proteins | sample AntDrymUQ3532106_2_FD_104807 | JGI IMG/M metagenome (GOLD analysis project Ga0136619, IMG submission 104807) | Polar desert sand microbial communities from Dry Valleys, Antarctica - metaG UQ353 (21.06) | ecosystem: Environmental > Terrestrial > Soil > Desert | place: Antarctica: Dry Valley...
ACCGTCGGCGCCAACCCGAACGCGGCCCGCTATGCCGGGATGCGACCTGCCGTCGTGACGATGACCACCATGGCTGCCTCGGGACTGCTGGCTGGCCTGGCCGGGGTCGTCGAAATCCTCGGCGTGACCGGGTTCATCAACACGTCCTACGGCACGAGCGTCGGATTCGATGCGATCAGCGTCGCGCTGCTCGGCCGCGCGCACCCCGTTGGCATCCTGTTCTCGGCCATCCTGTTCGGGGCCATGCGGGCAGGTGCGCCCGAGATGCAGCTCGACGCCGGAATTCCCGTCGAGATCATCGACGTACTGCAGGGAATCATCCTGCTCTTCCTGGCCGCCGACATCCTCGTGCGGCGCCTGCTGCGCATCCGCGTCGCACGCGCCGGCGTGGATGAGCTCCAGACGGTCACCCGCTCGTACGGCGAGCAGACGGGACGCTGATGGAGGGGCTGTACGGAATCCCCATTATCGGCATCCTGTTTCAGCTGATCGCCTACCTGATCCAGACCATTCCGAACATCGCGCCGATCATCCTGGCCCTTGCCACCCCGATCGCCCTCGGGGCGCTGTGCGGGATCATGAACGAGCGATCCGGGGTCGTGAACATCGGGATCGAGGGCATGATGCTGTCCGCGGCGTTCGTCGGCTTCGTGGCCGCCGGATTCAGCGAGCCCTACCTGCCGCAGTTCGAGCTCGAGCTCTTCAACGTGACGGCCCCGCTGCTCGTCGGCGTACTCGCCGCAGTCCTGACTGCGATGGCACTCTCCCTGCTGCATGCATGGTTGTGCATCACGATCCGCGCCGACCAGATCATCAGCGGCGTCATCATCAATGTGGCGGCGCTCGGGCTGACCGGCTACCTCAACCGGCTGGTGGTCACGCCCAATCCCCGCGTGAGCGCGGGCACGTTCTCGTCGTTCAACCCGCCGTCCGAGCTGACGGACATCCCCGTCATCGGGTGGCTGATCGACATGTTCCTCGACCAGGGTCCGATCGCCATGAGCGTCCTGGTCTTCGTGATCGTCCTCCAGGTGCTCCTCTTCCGGTCGCGCTGGGGCCTCCGCACCCGGGCGGTCGGCGAGCATCCCAAAGCCGCCGACACCGTTGGCATCGACGTGATCCGCCTGCGCTACCGAAACGTGGTCATCGGCGGCATCTTCGCCGGTCTGGCGGGGGCATTCCTGACCCTGGAGGCGACCTCGTCGTTCCAGAACGGCATGACCGCCGGCCGCGGCTTCATCGCGCTGGCGGCGGTCATCTTTGGGCGCTGGACCCCGATCGGCGCCCTCGGCGCAGCGCTGCTCTTCACCTCGGCCGGGGCGATCGGGCGCGCCGTTGGCATCCGACCCCCGACCGACGAGCTCGCCCAGCTCGGCGGGATACTCGAGGCGATCCCGAACGAGTTCTACTCAGCGCTACCCTACGTGATCACGATCATCGTGCTCGCCGGCGTCGTCGGCCGCAGCATCCCGCCGGCAGCCGTGGGACAGCCCTACGAGAAGGAATCGAAGGCGGCCTGATCGGTCAGGCCGGCCGCTGTGCCTCGCTCGGTACGTGCGGATGGGCCGTGGGAGGCACGCGCAGGAGCTCGATCGACAGTCCCGCGGCGGTGAGGTCGCGCAAGACCGCCAGGTGGTCGTAATCGACCGACCGGAAGCCGATGGCGATGTCCGGATCGCCGATGTAGACGACGGCGTACCGGGCGCGGGCATCCCCCTCGGTGCCGCAGCCAACCGAGCCGCACGCCACGAAGTGCGCCTGGCCGACGACGCGGTGGAAGGCCTCGTGAGTGTGGCCGAAGCAGAACAGATCGTCGGCCTCGTCGCTGGCGATCCGCGCCAGGACGCGCGATGGGCGCTCGGACCAGAGGTATTCGTTCTCGCGGAGGGGTGAGCCGTGGAAGAGCAACGCCGAGCGGCCGGCCAGGTCGACGCGCATCGTCGTCGGCAGCTGGCGCAGCCAGCCCTTGTTCTCGTCCGTCAGCTCCGCGGCGGTCCAGCGCATCGATGCCTCGCCGGCGGCCTCCTGCTCGAGTGACGGCCACGCGGCCCCGGTCTGCTCGCGATCCATTCCCACGGCCTCGTCCCAGTTGCCCTGCACCGTCGGGATCTCGAGGCGGCGGATGAGGTCGGCGGTCTCGTTCGGATGCGGCCCACGGCCAACGACGTCGCCGACGCAATAGATCATATCGGCGCCGATGCGCGCGATGTCGTCGATGACAGCCTGCAGCGCGGGCAGGTTGGCATGGATGTCGGCGATGACGGCAACTCGCATCTGCGCAGTGTCGCGACGCTCATCGATGCGGGCAATACCCCATGCGGCCGGAACCTTCGTACGCCCTGACCTTCAGGCCGTGGCGACCGCCACGGGTGCTGCCAGCACGCTGACTCGTCCGGCCACGGTCCGCGCCACCTGGCGCAGCGCCGTCGCGGCCGCGGAGGTCTCGGAGCCGGGATACTGCGTGGAGGTGATCGGCACGCCGGCATCCCCGCCGGCGCGAACGCCGGGCTCGATCGGGATGCGGCCGAGCACCTCGAGACCGAGCTCACGGGCCATCTTCTCGCCGCCACCGGTGCCGAAGATGTCGTGCTCGCTGCCGCAGTCGGGGCAGATGAACGCGCTCATGTTCTCGATGACCCCGAGCGTCCGCACGTTCACCTTGTTGAACATGGCGACCGCCTTGCGCGCGTCGAGCAGGCTGACCTCCTGCGGCGTCGTCACGATCACGGCACCCGTCAGCGGAATGAGCTGGGAGAGGCTGAGCGCCGCGTCGCCGGTCCCCGGCGGCAGGTCGATGACGAGGTAGTCGAGGTCGCCCCACTCGACGTCCCGCAGGAATTGGGCGATGGCGGAGTGGATCAGCGGCCCGCGCCAGATCACCGGCGCGTTCGGATCCAGGAAGTACTGGATGCTCATCATCTGCACGCCGTGGGCGACGACGGGGTTCGGCCGCCCGCCGTTGCCCGTCACGTGGGCGCCCTGCGTGCCCATCATGAGCGGCACGTTCGGCCCGGTGATATCGGCATCCAGCAGCCCGACCCTGGCACCGTCGCGCGCGAGGCTGACGGCGAGGTTGACCGCGACGGTCGACTTGCCCACACCGCCCTTGCCGGACGCGACCGCGATCGTGTTCCGGACCCCTGGGATGAGATTCGCCGCCGGCCCGCCGAACGTGCGCTTCACGTTGCTGGCCCAGTCGACCCGCACGAGGCTGGCGCCGAGCGGGGTCAGCGCCTCGCCGATGTCGTTCTCGATCGTCGCCTTCAACGGACATGCCGGGGTGGTGAGCTCGACGGTGAGATCGACGACACTGCCGTCGATCGTGACGTTCTTCACCATCCCGAGTGAGACGAGGTCGCGCCCGATCTCGGGATCCTTGACGCCGCCGAGCGCGGCGAGGATGTTGTCGTTGGTCAGCTGGTTGATCATGGGCGGGCTCGGGAACTCCTCTGATCGGGACCGATGCGGCCCATTGAGCGTAGCAGGCTTCCTCCCACCCTTCACACAACCGATGTTGACGCTACGGTCGACCTGCCGTGGGCAGCTCGGAGCCATCAGCCGCCTGGCGTGAACATCGCGGCTCACCATCGGATGTGCGAACGTGCTGCACGGTGTCACGCCAACCCGCTGAGGCCGAAGCGCGGTCCGTGCGCGCTCGGCGCGGCACCGCGAACGCTAGGGCAACCCGTCGAAGAGGGAGCCCTCGCCGTCGACCGGCATCGGCAGCGCGGATGCCGCAAGCCGATAGTGCTCGGTTCCCAGCCATGCGTCTCGGCGCTCACCGCCCCAGTCGTGGAACGGGCCGGCCGAGCCGGTCTGAGAGACGTGGCGCGTGATGGCGGCCAGCTTGAGCTGGGCCAGCTCTCCGAGCTCGAGCGCGACGGTCGGCTCGACTCGGGAACCATATCCTTCGGGCGGCAGCCGTTCCCCCAGCGCAGCCACGACGGACGGCGGCACGACGAGGTCGTAGAGCTTGGCGGCCCTCCATGCGACCTGGTCCTCCTCCAGATCGTCCTCGTAGGCGAGCGGCTCCGCGGCGCGGTCGAAGGCGGCGCGGACGGCGCGCGAGAGGACGACGTGGTCCGAGTCGCCGGTCACCCCGTCGGGGCCGAAGGAGAGGATGACCTCGGGCCGATGCATCCGGATCGGCTCCACGATTCGGCCCACCAGGTGGTCGAAGTCCGCGCGGTCCAGGTCGCCCTCGGCGTAGTCGAGCATGCGCACCACGCGCACCCCGAGCACGGCAACGGATCGGCGCAGCTCGTCCTCCCGAACGGTGTCGACGTTGCGCCAGGTGACGGCGCCCAGCTTGACGTCACGGTTCTTGCCGCCAGGTGCCGGGGAGGTGTCGTACAGCCGAGCATCGAACCAGCCGCGCGTTGCACACACGACGACGACGTACGCGCCGTCCGTCGCTGCGCTCGCGATGGCTCCACCAAAGCCGAAGGCCTCGTCGCCGGGATGGGCGACGATGACCATCAGGCTCCTGGCGGGCGCTCGCTCCCGGACCGGTCGCCAGATGGAGGACACGGCCGGCAGTATACGAGCCTAACCGGCGACCTCGACGGGCATCGGCGCATCCGCCAGGCCGGCATCGCCGCGGCTCGAAACCGAGGTCTCGATGCTCGGCGCGCGGTCCAGGAAGCTTGCCTGCTCGGCGACCTCGATCGCCCGCTCGACCTGCTCCAGCGACAGGATGTCGTGCCGCATGAGCAGGTTGAACTCGTCGCGCAGGTACGACCGGAGCATCTCCGGCCCGTCGGTGCTGATCGTGAAGCGGACCTCGTGCGCGAGCAGCGCGCTGACCACGCGGCGCACCTCTGCCAGGCTGGCCAGGACCCGCGTATTGAGGTTCGAGCTGGGGCAGACCTCGAGGACCGTGCCCCGCTCGCGAAGCAGGCCGAGCACGGTCGCATCCTCGACGCTGCGCACCCCGTGGCCGATGCGATCGGGCTCGAGCGCCTCGACCGCCTCGCGCACCTCGGCCGCGCCACCGGTCTCCCCGGCATGCACCGTGAGGCCGAGCCCCGCGCGGCGGCACTCGCGGAAGATGTCGGCGTAGTCCGCGAATCGGAAGCCATCGGTCACTGGCCCCGCGATGTCGACGCCGATCACCCCGCGGCTGTGCCAGCTGATCGCCTTGGCGGCCATGATCTCGTTCAGTGCCGGCGGAAACGCGCGGTCGAGGCAGAAGATGAGCCCGGCGCGGACCTGCGGATACTCGAGAATGGCGCGGTCCATGCCGCGGACGGCGGCCGCGATGATGTGGTCGAGGTCCTGCTCGCCGCCGCGGTTGCGCTTCATCGGGTTGAAGCGCAGCTCGAGTCCGGTGACGTTGTTCTTCCGGTACGCACCGCCGATGACCTCGTAGACGCTGCGCTCGACCGCGATCGGGCTGGACTGGATCAGCTCGGTCCAGGAGAACAGGTCGAGGTAGGCCTGGAAGCCGCGCCGGCGACGGCCGACGGTGATCAGGTCGCGGAAGGCCCAGTAGTCCTTCGTCGGCAGCCGGATGCCCTGCGCGTGCGCGATGCCCCACATGATGGCAGGGGTGACGGCTGCTCCGAGATGCACGTGCAGCTCGGTGAGCGGAGCGCGGAGATCGAGGCGCTGGCGGGGCATCGCGAACCGTGTGCTGACGTGTTCGGCGGAGTGTAGCCGATGCTAGAATCGCCCCGCCATGGACCTCATCCGCGACGTCGCAGATTGGCTCAGCACCGGGTGGGGTGACCGCCTCGGGCTCTTCTTCCCGCTCGTCGTGACCGGCGTCCTGGGCTTGTACCTGCTCTGGCTCGTCATCGGCTACCTGAGGGTGAGCCAGGTCGGGATCGCCGAGCGCCGATCCGGAGAGCAGGTGGCGACGCTGCCGCGCTCGCCGGAGGGCGAACCGTCGGCGCCACCGGCCGGGGTGCCGTACTGCGCCGTCGACGGGCTCCAGTACCCCGCCGGCGCGCGCTTCTGCACCGTCTGCGAGGGCGACCTCGCGCTCGGCTGCACGAACTGCGGCGCAACCCTGCGCTCTGGCGACGGGGCCTGCTACCGATGCGGCACCCGAACGGGCGCCGGCGACACGTCCCTCCTCAGCTGATCGGTTGACGCCGGTCGGCTCCCACCACCGGATCGACCGATGACGACGCTCCTTTCCACGCTCATCATCCTGGCGCTGGCGTCCCTGCTCGCCGCCGCTGCGGCCGGGCTGGGCGCCATCGTGGTCGGCCTCGGCCGCGGGTCGGCCATCGCCATCGCGACAGTCGAGGGGCCCTCATCGGTCACCGGTCCGGGTGCGACGAGCAGCGTGCGGCGGGTCACCGGCATGGGCGTCCTCGCCGGATTCGCGCTCCTGCTCGCCGGACTGGCGGTGCGGGCGATCCTGGCCGGACATGCACCGTGGTCGAACCTCCACGAGTTCAGCCTCGCATTCGCCGCTGCCCTGCTGGGCACGTACCTGCTCCTGGCGCGGAATGCGCCGATCGACGGGCTGGCGCCGTTCGCGGCGCTCCTCGGGGCGGGCCTCGTCGTGTTCGCCCTCGGGCTCGACGATCGGATCGATCCGCTCGTCCCCGCCCTCCAGAATCCGCTGCTGTTGACGATCCACGTCGGCACCGCGGCGCTGGCCTATGCCATCAGCGGCATCGCGTTCCTCGCCGCCGCGGCCGAGATCGGGCAGGTCCGCAGCCGGGATCGGATCCCGCTCCTGCCGTCCGCGGCGGTGACTCGCGCGGTGGGACATCGCGCCGTGCTGCTCTCGTTCCCGATCCTGACCATCGCGATCGTCCTCGGGTCGGTCTGGGCCAACCTGGCCTGGCGCTCGTACTGGAGCAACGATCCGAAGGAGCTGGCGGCGGCGGCCACCTGGCTCGTGTTCGGTGCCTACCTCCACGTCGCCGGACGGCGAGACCGATGGGAACGCATCGCGCCGTGGCTGATCGTGCTGGGCTTTGCCGGCGTCCTGTTCACCTACATCGGCGCCGGCCTCTTCTTCGTCGGCGAGCACAGCTACGCGGCTCCGTAGGTGGAGCACCGTGAGATCTCGGTCGAGACCCCGCACAATCCGGCCCTCGTCGACCTGACGGAGGCGTGCGCCGCGTTCCTGCGCGAAGTTGCGGCAGCCGACGGCCTCCTGAACGTCTTCGTGCCGCACGCCACGGCCGGGGTCGTGGTCGTCGAGCTCGGTGCGGGCTCGGACGTGGACCTCCTCGACGCCCTCGAGCGGCTGCTGCCGCGCGACGACCGATGGCACCACCGCCACGGCAGCCCCGGCCACGGAGCCGATCACGTGCTGCCACTGCTTGCCGCCCCGTCGCTCACCGTCCCGGTCGTCCATGGCCGGATGGCGCTCGGCACCTGGCAGTCCATCGCGCTGCTCGACCCGAACGCAGACAACCCGCGGCGCACGGTCCAACTCAGCTTCGTGGCCGGCTAGGGGTGCTGGACCAGTCCACCCACCTGCTCCACCACCCGCGCAGGATCCTCGGTCGGCTCGTCGCAGGCGTACCCCCGGCAGGCGTACGCCGTGGCACCGCCGTCTCGGGCGCCCTTGCCGGCATACAGTGGCCAGGCCGCGTGAGCGTCCCCCTCGTTCACACTGGTGAGGACCAGGTCCGGTGCGAATGGCTCCGCCGCGGCCTCGCGCAACGCCCGGGCCTCGTCCGACGCCGGGTCGCCCGCCACGACCACGTCGATCTGCTCGCCGAGCAGCCGGTCGGCAGCACACAGCATCCGGCCAAACGCGCTCGGCTGCCGCTCGAGGGCTGGCGCCACGGCACGAAGGATCGACCGCGCCCGGCGTGCGAACGTCCCCTCACCGGTCAGCAGCGCAAGCCGTTGGAGGACGTCGGCGCCGATGCTGTTCGCCGACGGGGTCGCGTTGTCGACGAGGCCGCGCGGCCGTGCCACCGTGCGATCGTGCTCGTGCGAGGTGTCGACGAAGGTGCCGCCGTCGTCGTCCCAGAAGTCGGCCAGCGCGGCCTCCACGAGCCGCCGCGCGAGGCCGAGTGATCCGGCATCGCCAAGCGCGCCGTGCGCGGCCAGGAGCCCATCGGCTACGGCGACGTAGTCCTCGCAGAAGGCCGGGGTGTGGGCGCGGCCGTCCCGCGTCGTGCGCCACAGGCGGTCCCCGGCGCGCATCAGGTCGTCGCCGATGAACGCGACCAGCCTGCCGGCGGCCGCCGCGTAGCGCGACTCGCCCAGGACGAGCGCGGCTTGTGCGAGCGCGCGCAGGGCCAGCCCGTTCCAGGCGGCCAGCTGCTTGTCGTCCCGACCGGGCCGCGTGCGCCCCGCGCGGGCATCGAGCAGCGCCGCCTGCGCGCGCTCCAGGATGCCGCCGCTCACCTCAGCCCGCCCGGTGCGGTGGAGGACGTTCGTGCCGTCCCAGTTGCCGGCCTCGGTCACTCCCCAGTGGGCGGCCGATGCCCGGCGGTCGTCCTCCTCGAGGCCCGCGCGGGTGAGCACCGAGATGAACTCCTCGTGGCTCCAGACGTAGAAGCGTCCCTCCACGCCCTCGCTGTCGGCGTCGAGCGCCGAGGCGAAACCGCCGTCCGGCGTGAGCAGCTCGGCGAGCATGAAGTCGAGCGTCTCTCGCGCGACGCGTGCGTATCGGTCGTTTCCGGTGGCCCGGTAGCCCTCGAGGTAGGCGTGGGCCAGCAGCGCGTTGTCGTACAGCATCTTTTCGAAGTGCGGCACCAGCCAATGGGCGTCCGTGCTGTAGCGCGCGAAGCCGCCGCCGAGCTGGTCGTTGATGCCGCCGTCGGCCATGGCGTCCAGCGTGCGCGTGACCATCGCAAGCGTCGCGGCATCGCCCGATCGGCGCCACGCCCGGAGCAGGAACTCCAGGGTCATGGACGGCGGGAACTTCGGCGCCCCGCCGAACCCGCCGTGTGCGGGGTCGAAGCTGGCTCCGATTCGCGCGGCCGCGGCCTCCAGCTGGCGCCGCTCGGGGTCATTGGTGCCGGACGGAACGGCCAGCTGCGCCTGCAGGTGGCCCGCCAGCAGGCCGGCCTGGTGCTCCACCTCCGCCCGGCGGGTGCGGTAGGCATCGGCGACCGATGCGAGGACGCGTGGGAAGCCGGTCATGCCGTGCCGGTCCTCCGGCGGGAAGTAGGAGCCGCCGAAGAACGGACGCAGGTCGGGGGTCAGGAAGACGCTCATCGGCCATCCGCCGGAGCCGGTCATCGCCTGCACGGCGGCCATGTACACGTCGTCGAGGTCGGGGCGCTCCTCGCGATCGACCTTGATGCTGACGAAATGCTCGTTCATGAGCGCGGCGATCTCGGGGTTCTCGAAGCTCTCGCGCTCCATGACGTGGCACCAGTGGCAGGCGGCGTAGCCGATCGAGAGGAAGATCGGCCGATCCCGCGCCCGCGCCTTCTCGAGCGCCTCCGGGCCCCATGGGTGCCAGTCGACCGGGTTGTGGGCGTGCTGGAGCAAGTACGGGCTGGTCTGGTCGATCAGCCGGTTCGGCGCGCGCTCGGGCATCACCACCAGCCGAGGCGCTTGGTCCAGGCGAGCATGCCCGCCGTGACGAGCACCATGAGGATGATGACGACCACGATCTGCGTCGCCTGCGTCTCGGCGTTGACGATGATGTTCATGCCGTAGATCGACGCGATGGCGGTGATTGGCAGCACCTGCGACAGGTCGACCCACACGAACCCCGTGTCGCGCCGCAGCAGCTCGGGAAGCGCCGTCACCTCGTGCCGCTCGATGCCGCCGGGTGCGAAGTACCGGACGCTGGTCATCCGCTGGCCTCCGTGACGAACTGCTCGTGATAGAGCTTGGCGTAGAGCCCCTCGTTCCGCAGCAGCTCGTCGTGCGACCCGCGCTCGAGGATGCGGCCGCGGCTCATGACCAGGATCTGGTCGGCGCGCAGGATGGTCGACAGCCGATGCGCGATGGCGATCGTGGTTCGCCCCTCCATGAGCCGCTGCAGGGCGGCCTGGATCAGCCGCTCGCTGACCGTGTCGAGCGCGGAGGTCGCCTCGTCCAGGATGAGGACACGCGGGTCCTTCAGCAGCACGCGCGCGATCGCCACGCGCTGCTTCTCGCCACCGGACAGCTTGTAGCCGCGCTCCCCCACCACCGTGTCGTAGCCGTCCGGCAGCTCCATGATGCGCTCGTGCATGGCCGCCGCCCGCGACGCCACCTCGATCTCCTCCATCGTGGCATCCGGCTTCGCGTAGCGCACGTTGGCGAGGATGCTGTCGTGGAAGAGGTAGGTCTCCTGCGTCACGAACCCGACGACCCGCCCCAGCGATTCGAGCTTGATGCCGCGCACGTCGATGCCGTCGATGCTCACCGATCCGGCATCCACGTCGTACAGCCGCGGGATCAGGTAGGTGGAGGTCGTCTTGCCGCTACCGGACGGGCCCACGAGCGCCACCAGCTGTCCCGGCTCCGCGTTGAAGGTGATGTTTGTCAGGGCGAAGGGCTGGATCGCGGTCGGCACGGCGCGCCCTTCGGCCTCGGCCGCCGCCGCCTCGGGAGCGACCTCGAGCTGCGTGGCGGCGACCGGATAGCGGAACGAGACGTGATCGAATCGCACGCCGCCACGCATGGCGCCCGGCGACAGGTCGACCGCGTCGGGCGCGTCGGTGATCTCGTGCTCCATCTCGAGGTACTCGAAGATGCGGTCGAACAGGGCAAGCGCTCCCTGGATCTCGACCTGCACGTTGAGCAGCTGGCCGAGCGGGAAGAAGAGCCTGCTCTGGAGCGTGGTGAAGGCCACGATCGTGCCGATGCTGACATTCGTGTCGCCGCCGATGATCAGCGAGCCGGCCAGCAGGTAGACGAAGGCGGGCATGATGCTGAAGAAGGTGCCGATGAGCGCGAAGAACCAGCGGCCGATCATCTGGCCGCGGACCTGGAGATCGCCGAGGCGCTGCGACTCGGCGCGGAAGCGTTCGATGCTCGCCTCCTGCTGCCCGAACGTCTTGCTGAGCAGGATGCCCGACACGCTCAGCGACTCCTCCGTGATGGCACTCATCTCGGCCATCGAGCGCTGCGTCAATGTGCTGACCTCGCGGCGCACCTTGCCGACCCGGAAGGTGATGTAGGCGAAGACCGGCATCAGGCCGAGGCTCAGGACCGTGAGCCGCCAATCGAGGATCAGCATGGCGATGATCGTCGTCGCGACCGTCGCGAAGTTGCTGAGCACCGAGGCGGCCGTATCGGTCACCACCGACTGCACGCCGCCCACATCGTTGGCGATGCGGCTCTGGATCTCGCCCGTTCGCGTCTCGGTGAAGAAGCGCAGCGGCATGCGCTGGAGATGCGTGTAGAGCGCAAGCCGCAGGTCGTTCATGACGCGCTGGCCGACGACATTGGAGAGATAGCTCTGCCAGACACCGACGGCGCTGGTGGCAATCGGCAGCACGATCATCAACCCCGTCTGGAGGTAGAGCAGGCCCAGGTCCCGCGGCCCGCCCGGCAGGAGGTTGTCGATGATCAGCTTGAGCAGGATCGGATTCACCACGCCGACGCTGACCGTGATGAGGATGAGGACCCCGATGAAGGTCAGTCGCACCCGGTAGGGCGCGAAGAAGCCGGCGATCAGGCGGAGCGTCTTGCGCCCCGTCCCCGGTCGGCGCGTCAGGTCCGGCTCCGGCCCGCCGAATCCGCCGGCCCAGCCACCTCCTCCCCCACCCCGGCGCCGCGTCATTCGAGGATGATCGAGGCGAACGCCTGCGCCAGGCCGATGCCCTGCGGCTCGCCCACCAGTCGCGCCCGCTCGCGCATGCGCTCCTCGATCGTCTCGGGGTCGACCTGGCTCTCGTGCGCGAGGATCGCGCGGATGCCGATCTCGAACGTATCGGCGATGTCGAGCCACAGGTTGGGCTCCTCGACGCCCGTGAGGAGCACCTGGCGTACCTTCCACGGCTCGAGGCGCTCGTCCCGCCACAGCTCGGGGAAGTTGAGGTGGTCGCGCGCGGCCGGATAGACCGCGGCCAGCGTGGCCTCGCCGGTGGCGAGATGATCCGGATGTCCGATGTACGGGTTGTGGTCGAGACGCCGCTGCGGGTTCTGGGTGATGACGAGGTCCGGGCGGAAGCGGCGGATCTGGCGGGTGATGTCGCGTCGCAGGTCGAGCGACGGCACCAGGTAGCCGTCGGGATAGCCCAAGTGGACGATGTCGGACACGCCGAGGATGTCGGCCGCGGCGCGCTGCTCGGCGACTCGCACGGCCGACAGCTGGTCGGGCGTCACGTCAGGGTCCTCGGTGCCCTTGCCACCGTCGGTGGTCACGACGTAGTCGACGCGGACCCCGAGCGTCGTGAGCTGGGCGATCGTCGGCGCCGCACCGAATTCGCCATCGTCCGGGTGGCTGATGACCACCAGCGCGCGCTCGAGCGGGCTGATCAGCTCGTGGCGCTCGGGCGGGCTCATCCGCTCATGCTACCCGGGCGAGGCCCGAGGGCCGGTGCGGCATTCGGGAGTGCCGCAGGGGGGAACCGCGGCACTCCCGGCCGCGAGTCTACTGCCTCGCTCACCGGACGAGCAAGGCAGTCACTCACCGAACATCGTGAGCTGCTCACCACCGCGCTCGATGAGCGGGTCGAGGCCCAGGACCGGCTCGAGCCACTGGATCCTCGCCCCCTCCCTGGCCACCAGCGTATCGAGGTGCTGCCACTTCAGGACGTGCCAGTTCTGGCGGTCGAGCTCGTCACGGAGCCACGGCGAGCGCTCGAGCTTCAGGCGCAGCAGCTCGCCTCGTTCCGCTGGAATCACCAGGAAGCGGGCCTGGTCCTTTCCGAGCGGGATCACCCGGCCTCGCCCCAGCACCGCCTCGCCGGCCATCGCGGTCCAGTCGACCTCGAACAGGAACGCCAGGCGGCCGCGCACGTACCAGATGACGTCCACCTGGCCCAGCGCCTCGGCCGGCGCGCGAATCACGAGTGGCAGGTACACGCGCCGCTCGTCCTCGGCCAGCCGGTCGAGCAGGGTGCGACCATCGACGACTCGATCGTGCTCGCGGGCCGCGACCCACGTGCGCAGCCCGAGTCGATGCCCGTAGTCGACGAGCGTGGCGATGACCCGAGCGTGATCGGCGGTGCGGCGCGTGAGCTCGTCCTCGGTCGCGAGCGAGCCGCGCTCGCCCGGGGACTGGTAGGCCGCAAGGCAGGCGCGGACGAGCTCCTCGTCGGGGGCCTGCAGGCCGGGGAAGAGCCGATAGATGCGGTCGAAGAAGCCGGCCTCGTCGATCCCGCCGGCCGTGGAGAGAATCGACCAGGTCGCCCACTCGACACGGTCGGCGAGCGGTTGCTCGGCGAGCTCGGGCTGCCGGAGCCACCACATCGGCCGGGCTTCGTCGCCGACACGGACCAGGCTCGGGTGATCCTCGCGCCACAGCTCCTCGCGGATGAGGCCGGCGATCATCTGCGGGCCGCTCGCGTCGACACGTTCGGACGTCTCCCCGCCATGCTCACCCCGGCCCGCCACGATCCGCGTCAGCAGGCCGGACGACGCCAGGTCCGAGACGACGGACGCCACGACCCGCGTCAGGCCGGCCGGCTCGCCACGGTTCCGCAGGAGACCGGTCACCGCGCGCTCGATCGCGCCGGCCAGCTCCGGGTAGGTCAGGTGCCCGGAATCGGCACCGAGTCGCATCGGGCTCGGTGTCACGGCGTGACGCAGCCGATCCTCCGCCGACCGCCTCCGAAGGTGCAGGGCGATTCCATCCCCCGCGCGCTCGGACTCGCGATGCACGACGCTCTCCAGGTCGAGCCCGGCCGACGCTCCGGCCAGCGCGACGGCGAGCATGCGCTCGGGATCGCCGCGCTCGAGCAGGACGATGCACGAGCCACCCGGCTTGAGCGCACCTGCCGCGGATGCCATGCCGTGGCGGAGCGTGGTGGTCTCGGCGCCCTCGGGATGGCCGCTGCCGCCGAAGATCGGCTCGAGGCGGAGCGTCTCGGCCGCCTCCCGCCCCAGCAGCCAGCTCGTCGCCAGGTACTCGAACCCGAGCTCCTCGATGGTCGGGCTCGGCGCCGGCGCGGTGAGGACGAGATCCACACCGTCGGCGGGAAGATACTGGCCGACGACCGACGCCCGCGCCCGGAGCCACAGCACGTTCGCGGAGGTCATCCCGCCCAGCTCGCCGAAGTCGGCCGCGAAGCGAGCCTCCTGCCGCTCGCCGAGCCCGGCGATGGCTGCCCGCACCTCGTCGTAGGCGTCGGCAAACGTCCGCCACACGTTCACCTCGCGCTGGTGGCGGCTCGCGGGCTGGCGGACATGCCCGGCGCTGATGCGCAGCGAGGCGACGCGGCCGGGGTACCCGTTGAGGCGGCTGGCGGGCAGGAGGCAGGCGGCCAGTGCGAGCTTCATGACGGACGCGGCGGCCGTGTCGCGCAGCTCGGTGTCGATCTTCGCCCCGATGGCATGGAGGGCGTAGAGGTTGCGCGGGGTGTACAGCTCGAGCAGCTCGTCGACGAGCTCCTCCCGATCGTCGAGCACCGGGAAGCGCGCCCGGAGCTCGAGGTAGTGGGGCGAATGGCGCGCGCCCTCCGCGGCGGCGATCGGGATCGGATCGGGCCGCACGGTCGATGCGAAGCGTGGCCCGTCGTCGGCCGGGCTCGGCGGGTCAACGGCGCGCGGGGCGGGGGGCGGTCCGCCGGCCTCCCCGATCGACAGGTCGAGCTCGTCCCCGTCGCCAGTCAGCCCCGGTTCGTCCGGCGTCGCCGTCGTGACCGGCTCGGGGTCGGCGGTCCCATCGACAGCGCGCTCGATGCCGAGCTTGGCGAGGTCGACCTCGTCGACCGGGGCCGAGCGCTCCTCCGGGCCGCCACGCGAGAGGTCGCACGCTTCGCAGCGGTAGATCTTGCGACCGGGCGCATCGCCATCACGTGGCCACACGAACTGCTCTGCCACGACCGGCAGGCGGCAGGCGGCGCAGCGTGTCGCGTACAGCTCCTCGATGTGCTGCCGCAGCGGAACGTCAACGCGCCGCGAACCGGCGAGCTGCGCGAACGCGGCGTCCAGCACGGCGGGACCGGGAGCGGTCAGGATGGCGATCGCCGCCATCTGGGCGAACGGGCTCGGGTCGGCCGCCACAGCACGCATCCCGGCCGTGATCGTGCGCCGAGCGGTCCAGCCGGTGCCGGCCCACGGATCGAGGACGGTGTCGCCCGGCGTGGCAAACGCCGCGAGGACGGCGTCGATCTGGTTGTCGGCCGGCGGCAGATGATGGCGTTCGAGGAGGGCGAGTCCGGGGAGGCGTCGCGGCAGGATGACGTGGTCGAATCCTGCCTGTTCCGCCTCGCTCATCGGTTCGCTATGGCTCTTCTACCAGCTCCTCTTCGAGCTCGGGCTCGCTGGAGTACTCGGGGAGGGTCGTGTCGAGCTCCTCGACCTCCTCGGAGTCCTCGTCGGCCTCTTCGACCTCGTCCTCGTCATCGTAGCGAAGTGCGCTGCCCTTGATGTACGGCCTGATGCCGGGCCCGCTCGCACCCTGGGTCGGGAAGGAGACCTTGCCGAAGTTCGCGGGGTGGGTGAAGACCTCGCGGATCATGATCTGGAGCTCCCCGCCGGCCTCGTGAATCGTGGTGATCGCCGCGTCGTACCGGTTGCCGCCGGCGATGAGCTTGAGCAGGCGGGCCGCGATGCGCGGCTCGACGCTGCCGATGGAGGCCTTGCCGACCTTGGCCACCAGGTCGTCGCCGTCGACCTCCAGCGTGATGGCGTCGCCCGCCGAGAGCGGCGCCAGGACGCTTGGCGCGGCGAGGTTGATGAGACGCGCGCGACCCGTCTTGCCCATCTCTTCGATGAAGAGCGTGGCGGGCGCCTTGTCCGGGCGTCGCTTCCCGTTGGCGGCAGGTCGCTTTGCAGCCATGAGGACGCGAAGGCGCTCGATGTTGCGCTGCGCGATGCGGTTGGTGGCGTCGCGCTCGAGGGCCTGCTCGTACGCCTCCAGCGCCTCTGCGTGACGTCCCAGCTCCGCCAGCGCCTTGCCGAGGCGGTTGTTGGCGTCGATGTCCGGTCCCAGCTCGAGGAGCTCGCGGTTGGCCGTCACCGCGTCCTCCCATTCGCCGCGCGTGGCGTGCGCAATCGCAGCTTCGGCGAGCTGGCGTCGTTGTCGGGTCGTCGTGTCAGCCTCTCCAAGCGCCATGAGCGATGCAAGCGTCTCCATTGCGGGGAGTCCGGCGGCCCGATGCCGGCCGAAAGCGCCCTCTTGTACCACCGGGCCACAGGGGTGTCAACGCGACACCCTGAGGGCCGCTCAGGGCCGATGGAGGATCAGGCCGACGACGAGGCCGAAGAGGACGAGCGATCCGAATTCGATGGCCACGCTGCGGCCGGAAGCCGTGCCGCCCAGCGTCTCCGCCGCGACGCTCCACGTGTAGAACGCGAGCCCCATCAGCGCGGCCATCACGGGCCACGGGATGTTGAGCAGGATTGCGCCGGCGCCGACCTGCACCACCACGAGGACGTGGAGCAACGCCTGGCCGAAGCCCTCGACTCCCATCGTGCCGCGCCCCTCCGACGAGCGCAGCGCCAGCGGGAGCGTCAGGCCGGCCACGAGGACGAGCGGCGTGGGCCACGACCGCGCACCGAACAGGACGAGCAAGCCGTCCGTGCCGGCGAACAGGATGGCCGTCAGCAACAGGCGCCCGATCGTTCCGCCGCCCGTGCCGCGCTCCATGCGCAGCTCCAGGTAGGTGACGGCCCACAGCACGACGGCGAGGAACGGCACGAACAGCAGGCTTTGGCCGCCGGGGATCAGGCGGCCGAAGAGGGTGGCGGCGATCCCGGCCGCCGCCGGGATGGCGTATCGGGCAATCCCGAGGTCGGACCTCATCGGCCCGATGACCCGGACGGCCACGATCCCACCGAGCAGCAGCTGGCCCGCGATGGCCACGGCAAGCCAGAGCGGCGCGGCGAACCATCCTGCGGCCGCGACGACGGCCTGCGCGGCGGCGAGCAGGATGGCGGCCGGCCGATCGATGCGCCGCAGCAGCCGGATCCGGCGCCGGTCGCCGAAGATGCGGCTGATCACGCCAGCAGCTCGAGCAGCTCATCAGCGGTCCGGGTGGCCAGCACCTGGTCCGGCTCGAGCCATGCACGGCGAGCCAGGTCGACTGCGTAGTGCTGCTGCGTCAGCTCCTCGGTGCGGTGAGCGTCCGACGCCACGGTCAGCCGCGCGCCGGCACGCCCGGCGGCCCGCGCCAGCGAGTCGTCGAGGTCCAGGCGCGGGCTGCCGTTGATCTCGAGGGCGGTGCCGGTGCGCGCGGCCGCCTCGAACAGGCGCGGCCAGTCGAGCGGAAGCGGGTCACGCGTGTTGACGATCCGTCCCGACGGGTGGGCCAGCACGTCGACGTGCGGGTGCTCGATCGCGGCCAGTGCCCTGCGGGTGAGCTGCTCGGGAGACTGGTTGCGCCCGGTATGGATGCTGGCGATCACGACGTCGAACCGGGCGAGCATCTCGTCCGGATAGTCGAGGGAGGCGTCCGCACGGATCTCCAGCTCGGTGCCGTGGAGGATCCGGAACGGAGCCAGCTCGACGTTGAGACGAGCGATCTCGGCGCTCTGCTGATCGACGCGATCCGGGGTCAGGCCTCGAGTGATGCCGAGGGAAGGCGAATGGTCCGTCAGGACGATGTACTCGTGGCCGAGGTCACGCGCGGCGCGGGCCATCACCTCGATCGTGTCGACGCCATCGGTCCAGTCCGAGTGAGTGTGCGTGTCGCCCCGAACGTCGTCGCGCGTGACGAGCGCGGGCAGCTTCCCGGCCAGGGCGGCCTCGACCTCGCCGTCACCCCTTCGCAGCTCGGGGGCGATCCAGGGCAGGCCGAGCCGCTCGTAGACGTCGGCCTCCTCGGCATCCAGGAGGAGCGACCCATCGTCGATGACCTTGAATCCCTTCTCCGACAGCGACCAGCCCCGATCGAGCGCCATGCCGCGCAGCGCGATGTTGTGGTCGGCGTTGCCCGTGAAGTGAACGAGGTGTGTTCCCCAGGCCGCCGGCGTGCAGACCATCAGGTCGACCTGCGGGCCGTCACGCAGCACGATGCTCGACTTGTCCGTCCCGGCCGAGAGGACGCGCTCGACCTCGGGCAGATCGTCGAGGGCGGCGATCACGGCGGCCGGATCGTCGACCGCCGCGAGGAGGTCGAGGTCGCCGATGGTGGGGCGGCGGCGACGCAGCGAGCCGGCGGGCTCGATCCGGCGTACGCCGCGCACTTCCCGCAGCCGGCCGACCAGGTCTGCGATCAGCGCATCGGCGTCGTGGATGAGGAGCCTCGTGTTGCGTTGCGAGATGCGGGTGATGCCCTCCAGGATGTTCTGCTCCGTCCGCTCGGACAGGCCCTTGACGTGCCTCAGCCCCCCGGTCTCGGCGGCCGACCGCAGGGCGTCGAGGGAGTCGATGCCAAGCGTCTCGTGGAGGGTCCGGACGGTCCGCGGGCCGACGCCCGGCACCCGCAGCAGCTCGAGCACCCCATCGGGCACCTGCGCGCGCAGCTTCTCGTGGTAGGCCAGGCGCCCGGTCTCGGCAAGCTCGGCCAGCTTGGCGGTGAGGGCGGCGCCGGCGCCGGGGAGCTTGGGCGGCTCACCGCGGCGGAAGAGCGCAGCGACGTCGTCGGGGTACCGTTCGACCGCGTCGGCGACGCGCCGGTAGGCGACCGCCTTGTAGACGACTTCCCCCATGATCTCGAGCATGTCGCCGATCTCGTTGAAGATCCGCGCCAGCTCGGCGTTGCTGATCACCGCGTCGCCGCTGCGCGACGCGGCACGTGGCCGAGGCATTGGCGGCCATTCTAGGGCGGACGCCCCGCTTCGAGCGCTAGGCTCCGATCGGATGCCAGACGGTCTTGACCTCGACGTACTCGCCGATGAGGTATGGCGACTGCGCGGCGTCATCCAGCCAGTCGTACCGATCGAGGCCGTCGGCCGGCGGGCGGACGAAGCGCTTGACGTTCTCGACCGCCAGCTCCTCGAGGCCAGCCGCCTCGGCCGGGGCCGCGCCGAACGCATCAAGCGCGTTGACGTCCATGTGCCCGGCCAGGTGCCCGACCAGCTCGCGGCGCAGTCCCGTGATCAGGTTGACGACCCCACCGGGCACGTCCGACGTCGCGAGCACCTCGGTCAGCGTCACGGCAGGCAGGGGGCGCGTCTCGGAGGAGATCACGACCGCGGCGTTGCCGCTCACGATCACCGGTGCCAACCGGCTCACCAGGCCGATCAGGCTCGAGCCCTCGGGCGCGATGATCCCGACCACGCCCGTCGGCTCCGGCACGCTGAAGTTGAAGTAGCTGCCGGCGACCGGGTTCACCGTCCCGATGAGCTGCGGGTACTTGTCCGCCCAGCCCGCGTACCATACCCATCGATCGATGGCGGCATCCACGCCGCGGGTCGCACGGGCCCGCGTCACGCCCTCGCTGAGCGTGACCTCGGCGATGAACTGGTCGCGCCGCCCCTCCATCAGCTCGGCGATGCGGTACAGGATCTGGCTGCGGTTGTAGGCAGTCTTCGCCGCCCAGCCAGGTTGCGCGGAACGCGCCGCCCGAACCGCGTCCCGGATGTCCTTGCGCGTCCCGCGGCACGCATTCGCGAGCAGCTGGCCCTTCGCGCCGAAGACCTCGTAGGCACGCCCTGATTCGGTGCGCGGAAACGCCCCGCCGATGTACAGCTTGTACGTCTTGCGCACGCCGATGCGATCGCCACTGGCCGCCGCCCCGTTCACAGTCGCCAGTGGCTGGCGGGTGGCCCGGCCCACGATGGACGCGCCGCCGCCACGCCGCCGAGTGGACGTCGCCGCCCTGCGGGTCGCCATCAGCCGCGCTGCTCCGTCTCTGGCCGCTCGATCAGCAGCGTGACGGCAGGCTCGTCGGCGACCGGCCGGTGCTCGACGCGGGCCGGCACGACGTACAGGTCGCCCGCTCTCAGCTCGACCGGATCGGCCCCGGCCATCTCGATACGGAACTGGCCCTCCCAGCACAGGAAGAGCTCGTCCTCGTCGTGGGTATGCCAGTCGAACGCGCCGTCGAGGCGCGCCAGCCGCACGATCGTGTCGTTGGCGGTGACGAGGTCGATCGGCCGCCAGGCCTCCGCGGTGGCGGCCGCGACGCCAGGGATCGAGACGACGCTCATCGGCCGGCGCGCCCGTTGCCTGACAGGTCGAGGTACGCGCCCAGGCCGTGGATGCCGCCCTCGCGGCCGTAGCCGGACTCCTTGTACCCGCCGAACGGCGCCGTCGGGTCGAAGCGGTTGAAGGTGTTGGCCCACACCACGCCGGCCTTCATGGCGCTCACCATCTTGAAGATGCGGCTGCCCTTCTCCGTCCACACGCCGGCGCTCAGGCCGTAGGGGGTGTTGTTCGCCTTCTCGATTGCCTCCTCAGGCGTCCGGAAGGTCAGGACCGACAGCACCGGGCCGAAGATCTCCTCCTGCGCAATCCGGTGGCTCTGGCTGACGCCGGTGAAGAGGGTGGGGCGGAAGAAGAAGCCGCGAGTCGGGAGCTCGCAGTCGGGCTGGAAGATCTCCGCGCCCTCG
>Ga0136619_10000230_pt1 | contig 20425 bp, 16 predicted proteins | sample AntDrymUQ3532106_2_FD_104807 | JGI IMG/M metagenome (GOLD analysis project Ga0136619, IMG submission 104807) | Polar desert sand microbial communities from Dry Valleys, Antarctica - metaG UQ353 (21.06) | ecosystem: Environmental > Terrestrial > Soil > Desert | place: Antarctica: Dry Valley...
CGGCAACACCATGGCGGCGTCGTTGGCGTCGGAAAGGTTGACAAAGTAGGTGTCCCCGAAGAACTCTCGCGTCCTGGCGGCGACCTCTACGGCCAGCCGCGTCTTGCCGATGCCGCCAGAGCCGAGCAGGGTCACCAGCCGCTGCTCGGGGTCCCGTACCAGTTCGAGAAGGAGGGCAAGCTCTACCTCGCGGTCGACCAGGCGAGTCAGCGGGATCGGTAGGCGAAACCGGTCGGCGGACGCCACAGGCGGAGGATCTTCGGCCCGCCGGATGCCCTGCCGGTCTGATGCCCTCGCCTGCGCGAAGAACGATGCAGCGTCCGGATCAGTGACCTGCAACGCGCTGGCCAGTCGGCGAGCCGTCGAGCTGTAGGCGGTGGCCCGTACCCCGCGCTCGAGATCACTGATCGTGCGTTCGCTGATGCCGGAACGCTCGGCCAGTTCGGCCTGCGTCAGGCCTGCAGCGACGCGCAGAGTCCTGACCTGCCCGCCGAATGAGGTCGTGTGCGCTGCCACGTTGAGCCTCCCACACGGGTAGCCGAGTTCCGCATGGCGGCAGGCCGATGGAACTCGGTGGTAAGACGGTGGGCAGCCGTCATGGTGATCCTTCGCCTGATCTTGCATCGTTGCAATGACCGCAGGGCCCGGCGCAAGGAGGAGATCATGTCCGAGGACGACAACAAGGTGCTTGTCCGCCGTTACTACGACGAGGTGCTCAACGGAGGCAGCATCGACCTACTCGAGGAGTTGGCCGCAGCTGACTATGTCGAGCACAATCCGTTTCCCGGTCAGGGCAACGGCCGTAACGACCTCGAGGCCCGAGCACGTCTGCTGGTGACCGCGTTCAACCCAAGTCGCTTCACGATCGAGGACATCGTGGCCGAAGGGGACCGGGTGGTCGTGCGATGGACCTCCACCGGAACACACAGCGGTGAATTCATGGGCATCCCGCCCACCGGCAGAAGCTTCACGATCGATGGCATCGACATTCACGCCGTTCGTAACGGCAGGATGGCAGAACACTGGCACGTCGTGGACCAGCTAGGGCAGATGCAGCAACTCGGGCTGATCCCGCAGCCTGACACCGCCGACGCTTAGCGATCACGTAGATACGTACCAGGGCGTCCCCGACTCGCCTAAGATCGTGCCTACGACGGACGAGTCGGCTGGGCGGTCGCGGTCACGGCAACGTGATCGAGGAACGTCCGGGCTCCACAGGGCAGGGTGGTTGCTAACGGCAACCCGGGGTGACCCGCGGGACAGTGCCACAGAGAACAGACCGCCGATCGGCTACGGCCGGTCGGTAAGGGTGAAACGGTGGTGTAAGAGACCACCAGCGTCTCGGGTGACCGGGACGGCTCGGTAAACCTCACCAGGAGCAAGGTCGAAAGGGTTGCACCGCTTCGGCGGGGCTACCTGCGCAGGCGTTCGAGGGCTGCCCGCCCGAGCCTGCGGGTGGACCGCACGAGCCTGTCGGCGACGGCAGGCCCAGATGGATGATCGCCCATCGGGATCGCCGCAAGGCGCCCGGGGACAGAACCCGGCGTACAGGCCGACTCGTCCGCCGACATCGGCGAAATAGGGCCGCTGAGCTGCCGAGTGGTGTATCACCGCATCATAGCGTGCTACACTTCTTCCGTGCCGACCACCCGTCCTCGTCACTTCGTGACCGAGACCGACGACCTCTCCGTCGCACTGGATGCGGCAGCCAGACGGTGGCCGGAGTTAAGTCGGCCGCAGCTGCTCGTGCGCTTGGCTCTCGAAGGCGACCAGGCTGCGCAGCTAACGCATGAGGAACGACGCCAGCGAAGGCTCGGGGCTATCCGGAAACATAGCGGGATGCTCACCGGCAGCTACGGGCCGGACTACCTGCACAAGCTGCGTGAGGATTGGCCGGCATGATAGTTCTCGACGCCAGCGTCCTCATTGCCTATCTGGACGGTGACGACAGCCATCACTTGGCCGCACAGAGTCTGCTGGCGGAAGCGGTCGACCATGACCTTGGGGTCAACCCGCTGACGCTGGCTGAGGTACTGGTCGTTCCCGCTCGAGACGGTCGCCTGGAGCCGACGCAAGCGGCTCTGCGTGATCTCGAAGTGGACGAGTTGCCGTTTCCTTCCGATCCCGCTGCTCGCTTGGCGCGGTTGCGTGCAACTACGGGGCTGAAGATGCCGGACTGTTGTGTGTTGCTTGCCGCCGAAGACGCCGCCGCCTCCCTCGCAACCTTCGACAATCGGCTTGTCCAGACAGCCGCTGCCCGCAACCTGCCGATCTTCGGGCATTGAACTTTCCACTCTCGTGGGAGGGCGTCGAAGCTCAGGAAAAGTCACCGCGTGGTCCTCGTGATCCTAAAGGCCCGCGGCAGCCCAAGCGAAAATGAACAATCCGGCGACCAGCTCGTGCAATTCTCGCCGGCCCGGTAGAAGCTGCGGTCGCTTTCCAGAAGCCTCATCGATTCAGGGGACGTGCGACTGAATGTCGACATCGATGAGCTCGCCGACGTCGGGTGAGCATGTCCTCCGCCGAGTCCTACTACCTCTGGCTCACCAACGCGGCTGGTCACCAGAGGTTCCAGCGGTGACTTGCCGACACATGGTGCCGCCACTTTCTCGGCGAGCGCCGCTGACCAACAGACGCTGTACCAGTCGACGGTGAGCACCCGGGCCCGAGGCTGCGCGCACGGACATTCATCCGGTACCCCTCGGTCCTTTCGTCGGTCGCCACGAGAGGAAACCTATTGCAGTGCAATAGGAAAGGCTAGGACCGTTAGTCTGACGACGACCCGGCCCGGAACAGCAGAGACAACGCAACGATCCCGTGGTCGGCGTGGAGTGTTGACGCAGACCCGTTCGCACTCAACAGTGATCGCAACATTCGTTTGTCTAGGAGGACCCATGGCCGCGAAGGCTTCTGCACGTAAGGCCACCGCCACAAAGGCGTCGGCCACAAAGAGCACAGCGAAGAAGACCGGGGCCAAGGGAGGCAATCCCAAGGCCGCTGCTGCTCGTCCGACGGCGGGTAGCAAGACCACGCTGTCTAAAGTGGGGGCGAAGTCGGCAGCCAAGAAGACGACCGCTAAGAAGGCACCGGCCAAGAAGTCCACTGCGACAAAGGCGCCGGCGAAGAAGTCCACTGCCAAGGCGGCCGTCAAGCGGGCCGTGAAAAAGGTGGCCGCCAAGACGACTGCCAAGAAGACGACTGCCAAGAAGGCGACCGCCAAGAAGGCGACTGCCAAGAAGACGACTACCAAGAAGGCGACCGCGACAAAGGCGCCGGCGAAGAAGACCACTGCGAAGGCGTCTGCCAGCACTGGGGACGGGACAAAGACGACACTCAAGAAGGTCGGGGCCAAGAAGACGACTGCGAAGAAGGCGCCCGCCAAGAAGGCCGCTGCCCACCGCTAGGGGGATTGGACCTGAGCACAGCACGAGGCCGCCGTCGGCTGCGTACAGCGGCCCTGTCCTTCGACGCAATCCGCGCCGAACTCGGAGTTCGGCAAGGGTTTCCTACCGCTGTGCTGGCTGACGCGCAGGACAGCGTCGACCGAGGTCCGCAGGGTGCGCGGACGCGTCTCGATCTGCCATTCGTCACCATCGATCCGCCAGAGAGCCTTGACCTCGACCAGGCTCTGCACATCGAGCGCTCAGCCGATGGGTTTCTGGTTCACTACGCCATCGCCGATGTTGCTGCCTTCGTGCGACCCGGTGGCCCGATGGACAACGAGTCGTGGCGGCGCGGGGTCACCCTGTACAGCCCCGACACACGGACGCCGCTCTACCCGCAACAACTCAGCGAAGAAGGAGCAAGTCTGCTGCCGGACAAGGACCGCCCGGCGTTGGTCTGGGCACTCACCCTCGACGCTGCCGGAAACCTGACCGGCGTCGAGTTCGGCCCGAAGATGGTGCGCAGCATCGCCAAACTGAACTACGCACAAGTGCAGGCGGATATGGACAATGCTGCCGCGCATGCGAGCATCGCCGCGCTGGCCGAACTCGGACCGATCCTGACCGACCAGGCACGTGGGCGAGGAGCCATCGAACTCCCCATGCCCGATCAGGAGGTGGTCCAGGCAGCCGACGGCTCGTGGCAGCTGTCCTTCCGGGCCCAGCTGCCAGTAGAGCGGTGGAACGCCCAGATCTCACTGCTGACCGGACGGGCGGCCGCGCAGATGATGCTGGATGCCGGCGTCGGACTTCTGCGCACTCTCCCGGCAGCCGATCAGCAGGCGGTTGAACAGCTTCGCCGAGTTGCGGCCTCGCTCACGATCCACTGGCCACCTGACGCATCCCCAGGAGAAGTGCTGTCCACTGTGGACGGAAGCAGGCCGCAGGAGGCTGCCTTCGTCGACGAGGCGGCGGGACTGCTGCGCGGCTCGGGTTACACCGCCTTCGACGGGTCACCGCCCGAACATGCCGAACACGCCGGCGTGGGCGCCGCATACGCACACGTGACAGCGCCACTTCGACGACTGGCCGACCGGTACGCCAACGAGGTGTGTCTGGCCATCCAGGAGTGCCGCGATGTCCAGGCCTGGGCACGAGATCGGCTCCCGGAACTTCCGGCCGCGATGACTGCCGGGGACCGCCGCGACAGCGAGCTCGAACGCGCTTGCCTCGACTCGACCGAGGCAGCAATCCTCGCCGATCGCCGCGGTGAGATCTTCGACGGCGTTGTCGTCGAAGTCGATGACCGAGGCAACCGGGACGCGACGGTCGTACTCACTGACCTGGCTGTGCGGGCGCGATGCGTTGGACCCGGCCTTGTCCTGGGTACGACGGTGCGGGTCAGGGTCACCGAAGCCGACGTCGCCAGTCGTACGGTCCGCCTCACTGTGGCCCGGTGAACTTTGGGAACTGGGGTGCACCAAGCAGGACCAGTCGACGATCAGGGCACGTCGATGCCGTCCCATCGACCGGAGCGGGTCGTCTGCCTCGTTCCGTCGTTGACCGAGGCCATCGCAGCCACGGACCGACGAGTTCTGGTCGGGGTGACCGACTGGTGTACGCATCCGCCCGGTCTCGACCTGCCCCGCGTCGGTGGAACGAAGTGGCCCGATCTCGATGCAATCCGCGCGCTGAACCCCGATCTCGTGGTGGCCAATGCCGAAGAGAATCACGCCGAAGACCTGGATGCGTTGCGCGCCAGCGGTATTGCGGTCTGGGTCACCGCCCCTGCCACGGTTGCGCAAGCCGTCGCCAGCATGCGTGCGTTGCTGTATGCCATCGCCGGCAGCGAGCCGGCCTGGCTCACCCGGACCCGTGAGGTCTGGCGGGCTCCCGTCCCGCTCGTGCCCCGCCGGCGAGCGGTGATAGCAATCTGGCGGCGCCCTTGGATGGTGCTGGGCAGGGACACCTTCGCCGGCGATCTGCTCCGAGGTCTCGGCGTGGACAACGTCTTTGCCGACCATCCCGAGCGCTATCCGAGAATCGAGTTGGGGGACAAGCGGATCAGCTTCGCTGATCTCGTCGTGTTGCCCGACGAGCCGTACCGGTTCACCGCCGATGACGGCCCGGAAGCCTTCCCCGGCGAGGACGTTGCGCTGGTCAGCGGCCGGCACCTGACCTGGTACGGCCCGTCATTACTGGAGGCCCCGACAGTCCTGCGCGCCCAGCTCGCGCCGGAGTCCTGACCCCGCAACGCGCGGCCGGACCCCAGCCCAGCTCAGCCGTAGGTGTGTTCGGACCCGGGAAATGTCCCGCCGCGCACATCGGCGGCGTAGGCAGTCGCCGCGGCACGAAGCACGCCATCTAGGTCGGCGTACTGCTTGACGAACCGCGGCACCTTGCCGGTGTTCAGACCAGCCATGTCCTGCCAGACCAGCACCTGGGCGTCGCAGTCCGGTCCAGCGCCGATCCCGATCGTCGGGATCGTCAACGCCTTGGTGACCTCTGCGGCCAGCTCACCAGGAACCATCTCCAGCACGACCGCGAAGGCGCCGGCTTCCTGTACGGCTTGCGCGTCGGCGAGTAGCTGGTCGGCACCCGCGCCACGACCCTGGATCTTGTATCCACCCAACCGGTGCTCGCTCTGCGGGGTGAACCCGATATGGCCCATGACTGGAACGCCGGCCTGGCTGATCTTGAGGATCTGCGCGGCGACCCGTACGCCGCCTTCCAACTTCACAGCGTGCGCGCCAGCTTCTTTCATCATCCGCACGGCGGAGGCCAGCGCCTGCTCCGGGGATGACTCGTAGGACCCGAACGGAAGATCAGCAACAACCAGAGACCGTGAGGTCGCACCGACCACAGCGCGAACCAGTGGGAGCAGTTCCTCCATGGTGACACCGAGCGAGCTCGGGTAGCCGTACACGTTGTTGGCCGCCGAGTCGCCGACGAGCAGCACCGGGATCCCTGCCTGATCGAAGATCGCGGCGGTGTACTGGTCGTACGCGGTCAGCATCGGCCAGGGCTCTGTAGATTCCTTGAGCGCCTGCAAGTGTGGGATGCGGACCCGCGCAGGACGCACCGCTCCGTAGACGCTGGCCTCGCCCGCGCTGTGCGCATTCGTCATGGTGACCTCCCAATCGCTCGCCTCCGCGCTCGCTCCGCTCCTCGCTCGCAGAGCTCGCTGCGATGCTCGTTCGCTGTCGGCTCGCCGCGCCGTCCCAGCCTGACACGCCTAGGACTCGACGGTCTCCCGCCAGCGACTGGTAATCGGGAGACGTCGGTCACGCCCGAAGGACTTCAGCGAGATCTTCGTGCCGGGAGCGAACTGGCGGCGTTTGTACTCCGCCCGGTCGACCAGCTGCAGGACCATGGCGACCGTCTCCGGGTCATGGCCGCGCTCGATCAGCTCCCGGTGGCCGAGGTCGCGATCCACGTAGTCGGCCAGGATCGCATCGAGAATCTCGTAGTCGGGTAAGGAGTCGCTGTCCTGCTGTCCTGGCCGGAGCTCGGCCGAAGGCGGTTTGGCGATCGAGTTGGCCGGGATCGGTTCGGTTTCGCCGCGTTGCGCCGCGGCGGAGTTCCGCCAACGGGCCAGCTTCCACACCAGCGTCTTGGGGACGTCCTTGATCGGCGCGAAGCCACCCACGCTGTCGCCGTACAGCGTGGAGTACCCCACGGAGATCTCGCTCTTGTTACCGGTGGCAAGAACGAGGTGACCGTGCTCGTTGGACAGGCCCATCAGTAGGGCCCCGCGTACCCGGGCCTGGAGGTTCTCCTCGGCCAGGCCGGTCAACGTCACCGTGTCGAGGTAGGCAGCAACAATGGACTCGATGGCGATGGTGTCGAAGTGACAGCCGAGCCGGTCGACAAGATCGCCGGCATCTCCGCGGGAATGCTCCGAGGAGTACCTGCTGGGCATCGACACCCCGTACACCCGGTCGGCGCCGATGGCGTCAACGGCCAGCGTCGCGACCAGTGCCGAGTCGATGCCGCCGGACAGGCCTAGGACGACGGATTCGAAATCGTTCTTTTGGACGTAGTCGCGCAGACCCAATACCAGGGCCCCCCAGACCTCCTCGAGATCGGGCATGGGTTGGAAATGCGGCACCGGCGGGAGGTGAGGACGCGTGCGTTGCGCTGCGTCGTCGTCCACCGGAAGAGTTCCTCTGCTGACCGTCATCGGACCTATCGGCCCAGCTCGCCTGCAGTGCCCGGGTTCGATCAGCAGATCGACCACCAGCAGCCGTTCCTCGAACTGCTCGGCCCTGGCCAGCAGCTCCCCGACCGGACCGACGATCATCGAATCCCCGTCGAAGACCAGTTCGTCCTGCGCGCCGACGGTGTTGACGTAGGCAATGGTGGCCCCGGCCTCGGTGGCTCGGCGTTGGACAAGAGGTAGCCGTACGTCGTCCTTGGCACGCTCGTACGGCGACCCGTTGATGCAGACGATCAGATCGACGCCGGCCTGGCCGGCTACCGCGAACGGCCCGCCGTCGACCCAGAGGTCCTCACAGATAGTCACCGCCACGTCGATCCCCGAGCTGGTGAGGATGGGCAACCTCATGCCTGGACGGAAGTACCGGGCCTCGTCGAAGACGCCGTAGTTGGGCAGGTGATGCTTGTAGTAGCGAGCGGCCACGGCGCCGCGGTGCAGCACCGCGGCGGCGTTGCGGGCGCCCTCGTCGTGGGCGAGATAGCCGACCACGACAGGCAGTGCGCCACATCCGTCCGAGGCGAGATCGGTAGCCAGGACATCGAGTGCGGCCTGGCTCGCCTGGGCGAAGGATCTGCGCAGTACGAGATCCTCAGGCGGATATCCGGTGATCATCATCTCCGGAAAGGCAACCAGGTCGGCGCCGACCTCCAGCGCTGCCCGGGCTCGCGACCGCACTCGTGCCGCGTTGCCGGCGAGGTCGCCCACGCACATGTTCACCTGAGCCAGCGCGATCCTGAACGGTTCCATACCGTCATCCTCGTGCATACCTCGCAATGCCAACCCTGTGCGACAATGAGCCGGCCGACACTGCGAAATCAGGGAAGTTCCGCACGCGGCGCAACTCCATGGCTTGTCAAGGCGTGTTAGTAGGTATGGGCGCGTTGACGAGCAGACCGCGAGAGCGAGCAGGTCGATGACGCAGCCATCCGTGCGGATCCGTCGGTTCCGCACAGGCGCCGCCGGACTGGCTGTCCTTTGCCTGCTGTTCGTCGCGACCGGCTGCAGCGAACCATCTGACGCCACAGCAACGGCCGGCACGTCCGCGAAGGCCGTCGATACCTCCGAGCCCAGCCCACAGGCCGCACCGGCCGTCGTCAGCATGGATCCGCCGCTGGGGACCAGCGAATTCGCGCCGATGACTCCGGTCACCATCGCAGCCGGCAACGGCACGCTGACCGAGGTCGCCATCACCGACCCCGACGGCACATCTGTGACCGGCACGCTGTCGCCGGACGGCAAGGTGTGGCGCTCGGACCTTCTCGACTACGACACCAGCTACAGCGTGGCCGCCACAGCGCAGAATGCGGACGGCGTTGCCACCACAGCGCGCGGCTCCATCGATACCGTCGCAGCGCGGACCTACACGATGCCCTACCTGCTGCCCAGCGAGAGCATGGACAGCGTGGGCGTCGGCATGCCGATCGTGGTCACCTTCGACGAGGACATCGAGGACCGGGCAGCCGTTGAAAGGCGTCTGGCCGTCACCACGACTCCGCCGGTGGTAGGAGCGTGGTCCTGGTTCGGCGATCGCGAAGTGCACTACCGCCCGCAGGAGCATTGGGCTCCGGGAACCCATGTCGTGGTCGACGTGGGAGTTTATGGGGTTCACCTCGGCGACGGCATCTACGGCCAGGAGAACAAGCATCTCGAGTTCGACATCCACGACTCGATGGTGGCCCAGGTCGACAACAGTGAGTTGGTCCTGCGGGTGTATCGCAATGGTGCCCTCGAACGTGAGATGCCGACATCAATGGGCAAGTCGGGTTTCGCGACGCCCAGCGGGACCTACCTCGTCATGCAGCAGGACCGGCGGTACACGATGGATTCCTCCACATACGGAACACCGATTGACGATCCGGAGGGCTACCGGACCGAGGTGGAGTACGCCAGCCGGCTTTCCTACTCCGGGATCTTCGTGCACGCCGCACCATGGTCGGTCGGCGATCAGGGCGTACGAAACGTCTCGCACGGATGCCTGAACGTCAGTACGGCCAATGCCGGCTACTTCTACGAGAACTTTGGTTGGGGTGACATCGTCCAGGTCACCGGTACGGGCGTGGCGCTGCAAGCCAGCAACGGTCTCGGCGACTGGAACGTTCCATGGGAGGAATGGATCCTCGGCTCTGCGCTGAGCTGATCTGCGCTGAGCTGACCGAGGCGACGTGTCCGGCGGTGTAACTCGGCGGTAACACGGCGAAGGCAGACTGCCAGATCATGGACCGTCAGCAGGAGTTCGTCCTCCGTACGCTCGAGGAACGAGAGATCCGCTTCGTCCGCTTGTGGTTCACCGACGTGCTCGGTTTCTTGAAATCGGTGGCTGTGGCGCCGGCCGAGATCGAGGCCGCCTTCGCTGAGGGCATCGGCTTCGACGGCTCAGCCATCCATGGCTTCGCTCGGGTCTTCGAATCCGACATGCTCGCCAAACCCGATCCAGGGACGTTCCAGGTCCTGCCATGGCCCAACGAGGCCGGCCCGGACTCCGCCCGAATGTTCTGCGACATCACCATGCCCGACGGTTCACCCTCCTGGGCCGACCCACGGCACGTGCTCCGCCGAACTCTGTCCAAGGCCGCGGACATGGGATTCACCTTCTACACCCATCCCGAGATCGAGTTCTTCCTGGTCAAGGACCTGCCCAGCGACGGCACCGCGCCCCAGGCTGCCGATCACGGCGGATACTTCGACCTTTCCACCCACGATGTGGCCCACGACTTCCGGCGCCAGGCGGTGTTCGCTCTGGAGGCCATGGGTATCTCGGTGGAGTTCAGCCATCACGAGGTAGCCCCGGGCCAGCAGGAGATCGACCTGCGCTACGCCGACGCGCTCAGCATGGCCGACAACATCATGACCCTGCGCCATGTCGTACGCGAGATCGCGCTCGCCCAGGGCGTGCATGCGACGTTCATGCCCAAGCCGTTCACCAATCAGCCCGGTTCGGCGATGCACACCCACGTTTCGCTGTTCGAGGGCGACCGCAATGCCTTCCACGACGCCAGCGACCCGGTGGGCCTGTCCCAGACCGGACGTGGCTTTGTCGCCGGCCTGCTCAAACATGCGGTGGAGATCACTGCGGTCACCAATCAATGGGTGAACTCCTACCGTCGACTGGTGTCCGGGGGAGAGGCACCGTCCTCGGTGTGCTGGGGCCGGGCCAACCGGTCCGCGCTGGTCCGGCTTCCGTCGTACAAACCGGGTAAGGCCAACTCGAGCCGCGTCGAGATCCGTTCACCCGATTCCGCGTGCAATCCCTACCTCACCCTCGCCCTGATGCTCGCCGCGGGGCTTCGCGGAATCGAGAAGGGTTACGTCCTACCGCCCGAGGCCGAAGACGATGTCTGGTCCCTCACCGACACCGAACGGCTGGCCGCCGGCTACGACGACCTACCGCACAGCCTCGACGCGGCGCTGCGGGCCATGGAGAGCAGCGAACTGGTCGCCGAGACACTCGGTGAGCACACCTTTGACTTCTTCCTGCGCAACAAGTGGGCCGAGTGGGCGGACTACCGCCGTGAGGTCACCCCGTTCGAGCTGTCGCGATACCTGCCCGTTCTCTGAGGTCGCCGCTGGCCGGTGGCCGGTATCGGTCTGCTCATCCAGCCTTTGGCTGGAGGTTGGCCGGGTAGCCGCGCTTGGCAACGGTGATCAAAGCGACAACTTCTCCATTCAGGCACCATTCCACACCGTCGACCCACTGTTAGCGTGCGACGCATGGCCGACGGCGAGGTTCCCCTCAGTACCGGCCCGAGCCAGGAAGATCTGCGCACCACTGCGCCGTCGACGGTCAACCCCAACTCGCTGCGAGACTTCCGCAGGCAACTGAGCAAGGGCGAGGACTCCATTGATCCTGCTACGTGGGCCGGCTCGGTGCCTGCAGCGTCCGGTATAGCCCCGCGCGTACGGGTGGGCCGGTCCAGATGGTTCAACCTGCTCTGGCTGCTGCCGATCGGCTTCGTGCTTCTGCGGCTACGGCGGCTACGGCGGCTACGGCGGCTACAACCAAGATCACGAATTCTTTCGGCTACCGGCAAGGCATCTGAGTGCGGAGGACCCGATGAATGAAGGCAAGAAGCCAGGCATGATGGTCGGATCTGAGAGGTCGTCCGGATCGTCATCGCCGCAGAGCACTTCAAGGGACATGCTCACCCGAGCGGTTGACCTGGCCAACCACGCACCGTCGCTCTATAACGCACAACCCTGGTCTTGGCAGGTCAATGACGACGGTGCCGATCTGTTCATGGACGCGGCGCAGAGCTTCCCCACAACCGACCCCGACAAGCGGGAGATGAGGATCGGCTGCGGCGCTGCGCTGCATCATCTTCAGGTGGCTGTGGCTGCTTCCGGATGGCGTTGTGCCGTGCAGCGTAGTTCCGGTCTGGACGACGGATTGCTGGCCAGCGTGCGCCTCGTCGAACGCTGCGACGTCGACCCGCATGCCCTGCGACTGGTCGAGGCGATCCCACGCCGCCACACCGATCGGCGCCCGTTCTCCTCGGAAAGAGTCAGCGAGCAAGCATTAGCAGCGCTGCAGAGATCCGCAGATGACGAGGGCGTCCACCTGCAGATCGTCACGAACGACGAGCATCGGATCTGGCTTTCGATACTCACCGAGCGCGCGGCGGCGCTGCAGAGTGCACAAGAGGGATATCCCGCCGAGTTGGCCCAGGTGACCGGAACGCCTGACGACGCGACCCACATTCCCCTGGATGCAGTGCCGCACGTCGTGAGCCCTCGGCACAGCGATGTGACCCTCCGCGACTTCGAGTTGGTCGAACCGGGAACACTCGTGATCGCTGAGTCGGCGGAGGAACATCCGGTCTGGTGCATCGTGTGGACTGATCACGATGGTCAGCTGGAATGGCTGCAAGCAGGCGAGGCACTATCCAGACTCCTGCTGGACGCCACGGACCGCGGCCTGGCCTCCGGAATCCAATCTCAACCCGTCGAGGTCGCCATGATCCGGGATCAGATCAACGAGCACATCCTGTCCAGCATGGGTCACGCGCAGGTTCTGGTACGGATCGGCTTCGCGGGATCCCAAGAGTCGCAACCACCGAGGGCATCCCTGCACGGCTGAGGAGGGATTCGGCGCGGGCCTTAGGCTGCTTAGGTGCCGACTGTGCTGGTGATCGAACCTGATGTATCCGATCCGATCGGACCGCTCGGCGACTGGTTGATCGCTGCTGGCCTGGTCCTGGAGATCCGTCGTCCGCACACCGGCGAGCCACTTCCGCAGGACCTCCACGGGTTTGACGGACTGATCGTGCTCGGCGGAGCGCAGTCGGCCACCGATGCACCGGAGGCCGCGCCGTGGATGAGCGGCATACGGCAGCTGCTGCGGGACGGAATCGCCCGACCAGTACCGCTTCTGGGGATCTGCCTGGGTGGGCAGTTGCTCGCGCAAGAGGCCGGCGGCTCGGTTCGAGTGGGCGCGGCCGGCCCCGAGATCGGCGCCCTTCTCGTCGGAAAGCGCGACGCAGCCTTCGCAGATCCGATCTTCGCGCCGCTGCCGATCACCCCCCTGGTGATCCAGTGGCATCATGACGAGATCGATGCGCTGCCGCCCGGTGCGGTGCTGTTGGCCAACTCGGTGACCTATCCGCATCAGGCATTCCGAGTGGGCAGCTGCGCCTGGGGCCTGCAGTTTCACGTCGAGACCACCCCGGAGCTCGTCGCCACTTGGGCCGAGCAGGACTCAGCTGGACTGACCCGCGCAGGACTCGACAAGGACGAAGTCCTCGCCGAGGCATCCTCGGACGCGCATGATGAGATCGCGCAGGTCTGGGCGGCCTTCGCGCGCCGGTTCGCCGCAGTTGTCACCCAATCCAGCGCAGCGGCCTGACGCGTGCCGGCGCCCGACCCCAGCCAGCGCCGCGCCGCGCGACTGTCCCGGCTGGGGTTCTCCGAGGCCAGCCAAGCCGCTGTCCTTCTCGTCGAGCCGAGGCTCGGCTTGTGGGACACCACTGGGGATGCCCCTGCAGGGGTCGGTGCTGCGGAGATCCTCGCGGCGCTGACCAGAGCCGGCGACCCCGACCTCGCGCTGCGCTCGTTGCACCGGCTTGCACTGGCGTGCGAGGAACCCGATGACCTGCGAGAAGCGCTGGGCGGTGACCCGGCGCTGCGCCGCCGGCTCTGCGCGGTGCTCGGGGCAAGCAGTGCTCTGGGGGAGCATCTGGAGACCCACCCGGCCGACTGGCGGCTGCTGACTTCCGAGAGTCTGGCCACGACGCCGCGATCGGCGGTCGACATCACCGCGCACTTGCTGCACGTGGTCGGTGGCGATCCCGCCGATCCGCCCACCGGGACGGGTGGCACAGCCGCGGCAGTACAGCGTGCAGAGGCCATCGCAGCATTGCGCCTGGCCTACCGGCGCGGATTACTCGTGCTGGCCAGCCGCGACCTTGGGGAATCCGCCGACCTCGAGCAAGTGACCAGCGAGCTATCGGACCTGGCCACCGCCACCCTGACGGCCGCCCTGGCGATCGCAGCGGGCGGGCTAGGCGAGGAATCACCCGGCTGCCGCTTGGCGATCATCGCCATGGGCAAGTGCGGTGGACGCGAGTTGAACTACGTCAGCGACGTCGACGTCATCTTCGTCGGCGAGCCCGCCGACGGGTCTGGCCTCGAGGGCGCACTGCGTACGGCAACCCGACTGGCCAGTGATCTGATGGCCGTCTGTGCACAGGTTGCCTGGCCAGTCGATGCGGCGCTGCGCCCGGAGGGCACGGCTGGGCCGCTGGTGCGCACGCTGGACTCGCACGTGGCTTACTACCAGAAATGGGCGCGGACCTGGGAGTTCCAGGCGCTGCTGAAGATGCGCCCCGTGGCCGGCGACCCGGAACTCGGCACGGCCTACGTCGAGCGGCTTCGTCCGATGGTCTGGTCGGCAGCCGAACGCGAGCACTTCGTCGAAGACGTCCAGAAGATGCGGCGCAGGGTGGAGGCCAATATCCCAGCCCAGCTGGTCGATCGCGAACTCAAACTCGGCCCGGGGGGACTGCGCGACGTCGAGTTCTCGGTTCAGCTGCTACAACTCGTGCACGGCCGGGCCGACGAAAAGTTGCGCATCGGCGGGACACTGCCGGCTCTCGCCGCACTCACCGCCGGCGGCTACGTGGGCCGCGAGGACGGTGAGATCCTCGCCGTGTCCTACCGCCTGCTACGGACGGTAGAACACCGCCTGCAGCTCCTGCGCCTGCGCCGGACCCACTTGCTGCCCGAAGATTGGAGTCAACTCCGTTGGCTGGCAAGATCTTTGGGCTACCGTCCAGATCAGCGAGGGGAGCCGGCGGACGTACTTGCCGCGGAGCTCGGCCTGCACACCCGCCACGTCCGGCGGCTGCACGAGAAACTGTTCTACCGGCCACTTCTCAACGCGGTCTCCCGTGTGCCCGGCGACCAACTCCGGCTCGGCCCAGAGGCAGCACGGGGCTGGCTGGCCGCGCTAGGGTTCGCCGCACCCGAGGCAGCACTGCGACACCTTGATGCGCTCACCTCAGGAGTGAGCCGAACCGCGGCCATGCAGCGATTGCTGCTGCCAGTGGTGTTGCAAAGCTTCACCAATTCGGCTGATCCCGATGCCGGACTGCTTGCCTACCGGGCAGTCTCCGAGCAACTCGGTCGCACCCCTTGGTATCTCCGGCTACTTCGAGACGAAGGACAGGTTCTCGAGCGGCTCGGCCTGCTGCTGGGAACGAGCAAGTACGTCGCCGACCTGCTCGGCGGTGCACCGGAAGCGCTGAAGCTGCTCGCGGAGGACACCGAATTGGTCCCCTCGGAACTGACCGAGCTCAGCACTGCCTGGATCGCCGTGGCGCAACGCAGTGCCGATCCGGTCGAGGCAGTTTCCGCCGTACGGGCGTTGCGTCGGCACGAGTTGTTGCGGTTGGCGATGAGCGACCTGCTCGGGATTGCCCAGCATCGCCAGATTCTTGCTGGTCTCAGCGATGCAGCGACGGCCACGATCCAGGCGGCGCTCACAGCGGCGGTGCGCGAGGTCGCGGGACCGGATGCCGACCTGCCGACGCGGTTCGTCGTGATCGGGTTGGGCCGCCTCGGCGGCGCGGAGATGGGTTACGGCTCCGATGCCGACGTGCTGTTCGTACACGATCCCAAGGACGCCGCCGACGAGCAGGTCTGCGCACGGGCGGCCACGGATGTCGCCGAGAAACTACGGTTGTTGCTGGCCGCCCCGTCGTCGGATCCGCCGCTGACCATCGACACCGGTCTTCGGCCCGAAGGACGTAACGGCCCAGTCGTACGGTCGCTGGCTTCCTATCGCGCCTATTACCAACGATGGGCCCAACCATGGGAGCGGCAGGCCCTGCTGCGCGCCGCTCCGGTTGCCGGTGACCGGGATCTGGGTGCGGAGTTCGTCTCGCTGATCGATCCGCTGCGCTACCCAGCAGAGGGCCTGGCGCACGCTGACGTGGTCGAGATCCGGCGGATCAAGGCGCGTGTCGACACCGAACGGCTGCCACGAGGCGCTGACCCGGCCACTCACACGAAGTTGGGACGAGGGGGTCTGGCCGACGTGGAGTGGACTGCCCAACTCCTGCAGCTCAGGCACGGGGCAGAGCACGAGTCCCTGCGTACGACGGGCACCTTGGAGGCTCTGCGCGCGATGGTGCCGCTGGGCTTGATCGCCGGGGACGACGCGTTGGCGTTGGAGGCCGGATGGGTGATGGCGAGTCGATCACGTAACGCCATCATGTTGGTCCGCGGCCGCTCCGGCGATCAGCTGCCACGGCTTGGCAAGGACCTGTTGGGCGTCACCCGGGCCATGGGGTATCCGCCGCACCGTGACGCCGGCGACTTTCTCGAGGACTACCTGCGCGTGACGCGGCGCACCCGCGGCGTCGTCGAACGTGTCTTCTACGGTTGATCTGTGAAACGCCGACACCCGAATTCAGCATGCTGACGGCCCTGCTGTTCGGCCTTGGCACCGCCGTGCCCCTTGTCGTCGGAGCCGCTGTGGGGCTGCGCTGGAAACTGCCGCCCCGAGTGCTGGCCGCCCTGATGGCCTTCGGTGCCGGCACGCTGATCGCTGCGGCCTCGAGCGAGCTGTTCGAGCCTGCCTTCGACGAGGGCGGCGTATTGCTTGCCGGCGGCTCGCTGCTCGTCGGCGCGCTGATCTACGTCGTGGCCAACCATCTCTTGGACAACCGGTTGGGTCCCAAGGCCCTTGGTTGGGCGCTGTTGCTCGGGGTGGTACTCGACGGCGTGCCGGAAAACCTCGCTCTGGGCGTCAGCATTGATTCTGGGGCTGGTGGCCTGGTGTTGCTGGTGGCCATCGCGGTCGGCAACGTGCCGGAAGCAGTCAGCGGAGCGGCCCGGATGCGGGAGCAGTACCGAATGCACCGGGTGAGGGTCTTCGGGCTGTGGGCTGTCACCGGAATGGTCCTCGTCGCAGTGACCGTGGGCGGCACTGTCGTGGGAAGCCAGGTCTCGTCCAGCGGCATCGCTGCGACCCAGGCCTTCGCGGGAGGCGCGACGATTGCCGTACTGGCCAATACATTGATTCCCGAGGCCTACCGCGAAGGTGGTTGGTGGATCGGCATGCCCACCGCGCTCGGCTTCCTGGTGGCCTTCATGCTCGGCGGCTGAGTATCGCCCGAGATCACTGGTTGGCAGACTCCGGCGCCCGCGGCGGCGGTGAGACCTGTCGCCGCGCGATCTGTCCGGTCGGCCCCCTCGGCAGGTCATCGACGATCCAGATCAGGCGCGGGTACTTGTAGGCGGCGACCCGAAGCTTTACGAAGTTCCGGAGTTCCGCGACGGTGACCTGCGCGTCCGCTACCAGTACCACCGCGGCGCCGACCTCCTCGCCGAGATGCGGATGCTCGATGCCGATGACAGCGGCGGCGGCGACCGCTTCGTGTTCGCGCAGCGCATCTTCGATCTCGCCCGGATAGACGTTGTAGCCACCGCGAATGATCAGGTCCTTCTTGCGGTCGACGATGAAGTAGTAGCCATCTCGGTCCCTGGTGGCCAGGTCACCGGTGCGCAGCCAGCCGTCGGTAATGATTTTCTCGGTGTCCTCTGGATGCTGCCAATACCCCTTCATGACACCGTCTCCCCGGATCGCGATCTCGCCGATCTGCTCGCTGCCCTCCGGGATGTCGTTGCCGTCCTCGCCGATCAGTTTGAGCTGCATTCCGGCTATCGGCGTACCGATCGAGCCGGGCTTGCGCTCGGCGTCCATGTGATTGAAGGAGGCGACAGGGGAGGTCTCGGACAGTCCATAGCCTTCGAGCACGATGCAGCCGAAAGCCTGTTCGAACGATTTCATCACGTCCACCGGCATGGGCGAGCCACCAGTGATGCAGGTAAGCAGCGTCGAGGTGTCGACGGAGTCGCGGTTCGGTGCGGTGACCATGGCGGAGTACATCGTCGGTACTCCCTCGAAGATCGTCACCCTGTCCCGGTCGATGATCTCCAACGCCTTGGTGGGGTGGAACCGAGGCATCAACGTCAGGCAGGCTCCGGCGAAGACCGCGAGATTCAGTCCGCCGGTCAGTCCGAACAGGTGGAACAGCGGCAGGCAACCCATCACGACATCAGCTGACGTGCATTTGGTCAGAATCGCCGACGTTGCCGCGTTGCTGCTCAGGTTCGCGTGGGTGAGCATGGCGCCGCGCGGTTTACCGCTGACCCAGGACGTGTACAGGAGCACTGCGGTGTCGTCGTCTGCAACCTGCACAGGTTCGGTGCCGTTGGGCGCGTCAGCCAGTTGTTCCGAGCTCGGACCTACCGCATCGACCAGCATGCACTCAGCGCCGGCCGCCTGGGCCGCGGCGACCGCGGCGTCTCCGGCGTTCTCGGAGGCGAAGACCAGTTTGGCTCCTGAGTCTTGCAGGCAATACTCGATCTCTCTGTGCCTGAGTAACGGGTTGAGCGGTAGGACGATGCAGCCGGCGATCAGCGACCCGTAGAACAACACCGGAAAGGCCGGCACATTGGGCAGAACGAGGCAGATCCGATCGCCTGGCTCCAGCCCGCGGGCCTTGAGCATTCCGGCGACCAGCCCAGCGGCATCGAGCAGGCCCCGATAGCTGAGCACCGACTCCTCAAGACGCACCGCCGGCCGATCCGGGTGCTTGTGCGCAGCCGTGATCAGGCTGGTCACCAGCTGACCCATGGCCACCCCTCGAAGTAGGTGCTGTTGGCTGACGCGACGGAGTTCACGTCGGCGAGCCTAGGCACGATGCCCTCCTCGGATGCAACAGGATCATGTCGACGACGTGCGCAATGGGGTCCGATAGTGCCGGGCACGGCTACCATGCCGTTCATGGACCGGCTGCGCGGCTTGTGGGAGCGGGTCGTCCTAGACCCGCTGCACAGCCTATGGGAGCGGCCGTTCATGGACCGACCTAGCGACCTCTGGGTTGGGCTCGTCGATCGGCTGGGCGGCTGGTGGGAGCGCTCGCCGCGCACGGTAGTGGCGGTGGCCGTGGCAGTTCTCAGCATCCCGGTCCTCGCCGTGACTGCCTTCGTGATCGTCAACTCCCCGGACGAGGATGCCCTGCCCGGAGCGGCCGAGAGTACGGCGCTCTCCTTCGCTGTGCTGGCTGGTACCACGATCAGCAACAATGGCCCCTCGGTCATCTCTGGGGAGTTGGGTGTCAGTCCGGGCACCGCGATCAGTGGTTTCCCGCCGGGAGAGGTGAACAACGGGACCAAGCATGCCGCGGACGCCCTGGCGGTGCAGGCACAGGCCGATCTCGAAACGGCGTACAACGATGCGGCAGGACAGGACCGGCCGAGCGAGTTACCGCCCGAGGTCGGCGGCATGACTCTTGTTCCGGGTTTGTACAAGCAAGCCACCGCGCTGGGCTTGACCGGCACTCTCATCCTTGACGCGGAGGACGATCCCAGCGCCACGTTCATCATCCAGGCAGGATTCACCCTGAGCACCGCGCCGGGCAGCAGGATCGAGTTGGTCAACGGAGCCCAGGCGTGCAATGTGTTCTGGCAGGTGGGCAGCTCAGCGACCCTGGGTAACGACTCAGCCTTCATCGGCAGCATCCTCGCCCTGGCCTCGGTGACGGTGCAGACCGGGACGACCGTGAGCGGACGAGTACTCGCTCGAATCGGCCAGATCAGCCTGGACACCAGCACCATCATCCGGCCCTCCTGCGACGCGCCGTCCGAGACCAATCCCTTCAGCAAGGTCGGCCGGCCGACGGTCGACTCCGAGGGGCGCACCCTGACACCGCCGACAACCGCCCCGCCCGGTACGAACCCGGACTCAGACCCGGACTCAGACCCCGGGACCAACCCGACCATCACGGACTCTTCTGTTCCCATTCCGCCAGATCCGCCGCCAGCTGAGACCACGACATCAGATCCTCCGCCGCCGACAACAACAGAGACCACGACATCAGAATCTCCGCCGCCGACAACAACAGAGACCACGACATCAGAATCTCCGCCGCCGACAACAACAGAGACCACGACTTCTTCGCCAGTGATCCCGCCGCCGACCACGGAGTCCCCGCCGTCAACGACAGAGCCGCTGCCGACGACCACGGACCCGCCGCTACCGACCGACCCGCCGCTACCCACCGACCCGCCGCTACCGACCGACCCGCCGCTACCCACCGACCCCGGCTGACCCTCCGATCTGAGCGGCGACCGCGCGATAAGCTGTTCGGCTCAGATCAGGATGTTTCGAGTCGCTTCAGATGTCGTAGAACTGCGCCCCGCATGAGCGGTAATCGTTGACTATTGTTAAAACAGGGGTCTGACCTGCCCTTATGACACTCAGTACCGTTGGCAAGCGTTGATAGTTTGCGGACTTCCTGCGGACTTTCTGCGGACTAGA
>Ga0136619_10000231_pt1 | contig 20421 bp, 29 predicted proteins | sample AntDrymUQ3532106_2_FD_104807 | JGI IMG/M metagenome (GOLD analysis project Ga0136619, IMG submission 104807) | Polar desert sand microbial communities from Dry Valleys, Antarctica - metaG UQ353 (21.06) | ecosystem: Environmental > Terrestrial > Soil > Desert | place: Antarctica: Dry Valley...
CGTCCTCCGAGGTTCCCCATCGGTCGAGTCCGGGCCAATCCATGGCACCGGCCACGACCCTGCGCTTCTTGCCGATCTCGAGCATCACCCGCAGATTGCCTGTCATTACACGAAGCGTACGACGCCGCGCCCTGTAGCATCGGCGAACGGATCGTCCAGCCAACGGAGGAAGCTCGCGCGATGTCATGGCTACGCCGGCATTCCTGGTGGGGACTCCTCGCCGTCAGCGTGATGCTGGCCCTCTTCGGGGTGACTGACATCGTCTCCGGCGCCGCCGCCGATGTCGGCATTCCTCAGGGTCTGACGGGCCGGACGATCGCCGAGCTGGAAGCCGAGAGCGCGGATGCCTACGGGCTGTTCGACTTCGGCGCCCGCGTGAACGGCTGGAGCCTCGTCATGTCGGGCGTGCTGCTGTCGGTCCTCGTGCTCATCCCGTTCCGGCGCGGCGATCGGTGGGCGTGGTGGACTCTTTGGGCCCTACCGATCTGGGCGGCCGTGGTACCGGCCTTCTACCTCGTCGCCGGGGTCCAGCCTGATCAGCCGCCGCCGCCACCGATGGTGTCCGGGCCGGTCATCGCAATCGTGTGCGCCGCCATCCTTCTCGTGACTCGACCGGGGCCGCCCTCGACCTGACGGCGAATGAGATGATCGGCGCATGGTAGGCATCGGTCCTCGCGATTCCGTGGCCGGCTGGGTGGCGATCGTGCTCGCCATCGCCACACTGGCCACGTTCTTCGCTCTGCTCATCTTCTTCATCGCCGAAGGGCCGTTCGGGCGCATCAACGACCTGGGCAACGGGCTCATCGGTGTCTTGAGCGCCGTGTTGGCCCCCCTGCTGATTGGGCGCGCGGGTGGTCCGGTGGGAGTGGTCGTGGCCGTCATTGGTGCGGCGGTCGCGGTGTGGGGATCGTGGCTAGTGATCACCGACACCACCGGCTTCTTGCTCGCCGGGTTCGTGATGACCATCGGCTTCGGGCTGATCGGCGCATGGCTGGCGCTGGTGGCGCGCTCGCCGATGGCGGCGAACTGGTCGATCGGGCTGCGTTTGTTCGCTTGGGTCACGGCGGCTGCCATGGTCATCGGCGGCATCGCTGCCGTACCGGGCGCGCTGATGGGCATCGATGATTTCAGTGACGTGCCTGCCTGGCTTTGGCTGTTCGGGCTGGGTTGGCTCGGGACGTACGTGTTCTATCCCGTCTGGTCCCTCTGGTTCGGTCGTCGTCTGGTCGGCAGCTGACGGCTATCCTCGGTCGGCTGGTCGGCAACATCCGATGAGGTCCAATCACGGGGGGCCGACGAGGGCCCCGCGCCCGAGCGCGAGCCGTTGCCGACGATCGATGAACTGCGCGAACGCTGGGAAGCCGAGTGGGCGGCTGTCGATGCCTGGCTGCCGACCCTGACCGACGGCTTCATCGGGTATGTCTTCGAGGGCGTGCCCGTGTGGCAGATGCTCGTGCACGTCAATGAATCACGGGACGCAGTACCGCGCGGAGGCAGCGGCGCTGCTCACCGCCGAGGGCCAATCGCCGGGAGAGCTCGACCTGATCAATTACGCGGAGGAACAGGCCGCGGCGGGCCGCACGGTGGCCTAGCATCGCCTTCATGGGAGATGACCGGCCGAAGGCTGCCGATGGCACGCGGCCGGCGACCGTGGAGGACATTCACGACATCGTGCGTGCGCTGCCGGGCGTCACCCTGGGAGGCGCCCGCGGCCGGAACGCTCCGACGGTCTACCAGGTTAGCCGCCGCAGCTTCCTGTTCTTCCGGAACCCGCGCCCGGACGCGGTCGATCCGGACACGGGCGAGCGGTACACCGACGTCATCGTGTTCTGGGTCGAATCGGAGCTCGAGAAGGAAGCCATCCTGGCCGATGAATCCCTGCCGTTCTTCACGACGTCGCACTTCGACGGCCACCCGTCTGTGATGCTCCGCGGGTCGCGGATCGGCGAGCTGAGCCGGGACGACCTGGCCGGGTTCGTCGAGGGCGCATGGTTGTCGCGTGCCGGTCCACGCGCCGTCGCTACGTGGATGAAGGAGCACGGGGCGTGAGGTTCAGCAAGTTCCGCGTCCTCACCGATCGCCTCATGGCAATCGTCCAGGGGGACGATCGCATCCGGGCGCTCCTCGTCTGCGGGTCGCACGCGACGGGTACGGCCGACGAATTCTCGGACCTCGACATCGGCCTGGTCATCACGGATGTCGCCTACGAGCATGTCCTCGCCCGCCCGGACGAGCTGGTGCGGGCGATCGGTGAGTCGCTCCTCCTGGAGGATTTCGGTAACCCGGCCAACCTGCACGTCATCCTGTCCGATGGCGCGGACCTCGAGCTGATCATCCACCGGGAGGGCGAGTTGACGCTCGAGCGGCCGTATCGGGTCCTTCTCGACAAGGGCGGCGTGGAGGACCGGGCGCGTGAACGGCCGCCGCCACCATCGAGACCCGCCGACTCCGAGCAGACGCGGCAGCTCGTGCATGGGTTCTGGCGCGACGTCGGCCACGTCATCACCGCGCTCGGTCGCGGCAACATCTTGTGGGCCCACGGCCAGCTGGAGGAGTTGCGCAGCACGTGCATCGCGCTCGCGCGGCTGGAGGCCGGCGTCGAGGCGGACGACGAGCCGTACTGGAAGGTCGACGAGGCACTCCCGGGCGACAGGCTCGCGGCGCTGCGTGCCACCGTCGCCCCACCCGAGATCGGATCGATGCGGGACGCGGCGCTGGCGCTGCTTGAGCTGTACCGGCAGCTGGCGGGGGCTGTCGCCGCCGAGCACGGCATCGCGTATCCGGCGGAGCTCGATCGGCTCATGTCAGCTCGGCTCCGCGACGCGAGGTGATCACCCGACGTCGGCGCCCGTCCAGCCTAGGGTGCGCCGCGAGCACGCCGGACGCCGACCTGCGCCTACCCGATGGTGTGCCGCAGGGCTGGCGGATGGGGCGGTTCCGTGTCGGCGTGGCGCAGGAGGAAGTCCGCGTCACTCTCGGCCAGGCGCCGCTGCACGGTGAGCCAGTACACGTCGCGCTTGTCGGGGTCCCGAATGGCGCGACGATCGAACGTTCGTAGGCCGCGCAACCATGCCAAAAGGCCAGGGCTGCGCCGCCGCGCACGGAGGGCCGCGAGCTCCAAATCGAGTTGCGTCATTCCAGGACGAGTGTGAGGTCTGTCAGCGTCGGGCCGGTATCGACCCAGTGGCGTTCCTGACCGGTACCTTTTGCTGCACGCGAGGTTCATCCAGCTGGGGCTTGCGGCCCGCCTGTTCAATACGTCGATGAGATGGATGGAGGGCAGGTCTGGTGGGGGTTGGCGTTCATGGCCGTGGTGGTCGTCCTCTTTGGGGCGACCGATGTGCTGGTGGGAGCGCCGGCCGACGTCGCCATACCGATGAGCCTCACCGGCCTGACGCTGGCTGAGCTCGAGTCCGAGAGCGCGGCTGCCTATCGGCTCTTCGACTTCTTCACGCGGGTGAACGGGTTCAGCCTGGTCGTTCTGGGCCTCCTGGCGGCGGCGGTGATCGTCTTCGCGTATCGGCGGCATCGGCGGTGGGCGTGGTGGACGATGTGGGTCCTGCCGGGCTGGGCGGCGGGCGCGGCGCTGTTCTACGTCGTCGCCGGTCTGGCGCCCGGACAGCCACCTCCGCCACCGATGCTGTCGGGACCGATCTTCGCGGTGCTGTCGGCCGTCATCCTGCTCGTCAGCGCCCGGCCCTTCTTCCAGCAGGCGGATCCGCAAGCAGGCTGAGGACATGGACGTCCTGGTCCTGCGGCCGATTCCGGCGTGGGACCGCTCGGCGCAGCCTCCCGAATCGGCTGATCGCGCGCTCCCGGAGACGCATGCGCGCGAACTGCGTCGGTGGACGGGTTGCGTCGGCGAGGCGAAGGCGGAGGGCCTTCACCTCAGCTTGCGTCCGGATCAGGTGCGCCTCGAGCTCCCGTCGCTGCCGCGCGAGCACGATGACCTGCACCACGGCGAAGAACAGCAGGGCGATCGTCGCCAGGACCGCCAAGACGGGCAGAGGTGCTTCCACGATCAGCTCCCGGGCACGTTGCGGGGATTCAGGCGCGGGGCACCGCGGTGGATTGCCACCATAGGCCCTGTTGTCAATACGCAACGACCTGGCCACGGCCACGCACGCGCTCCGGGACCCTAAGATCCGCGGGTGAGAGACGCAGGATGATCGGCCGCGAGGGCGAGCTGAGGCTGGTCGAGTCCTTCCTTGCCGACGCCGGCCCCGGAACGCAGGGCCTCGTGCTGCAGGGCGAGGCGGGGATCGGGAAGAGCACGATCTGGCAGGCCGCGCTGGACGCCGCCGGCGGTCGCGGGTACCGGGTGATCGTCACGCGACCGACCGAGGCGGAGGCGCGCCTCCCGTTCGCCGGACTCAACGACCTGGTCGGGGACCTGGTGGGTACCTCCGGCTCGGAGCTGCCCCGACCGCAGCGGACGGCCCTGGACGTCGCGCTCATGCGGGCCAGCGTCGATGAGCCGCTGCAGCCGCTGGCCCTCTCCCTGGCCGTGCTCGAGCTCTTGCGCCTCGCGTCGTCGAGCCAGCCGCTGGCGCTCGGGATTGACGACGTGCAGTGGCTTGACGAGTCATCGGCCGGCGTCGTGCGCTTCGCGCTGCGCCGCCTCGAGAGCGCCCAGATCATCGTCATCGTCACCGAGCGGACCATCGCCACGACGGTGGCGCCAACCATCGTGGCGGACTTGCCTGCCGATCGGGTCGTCCGCGTGCCCGTGCTTGCACTCGGCACCGACGAGATCGACCGGCTGCTGGCGAGCTCTCTGGACCTGCACCTGGCTCCGACAATGCTCCGGAGGGTGCATCGCCTGGCGGGCGGGAACCCATTCTTCGCCCTTGAGATTGGCAGGACTCTCCGGTCCGGCGGTGGAGATCCGGCAACCGGGGAGGTGGACCTGCCCGAGTCGCTCGCTGGAATCGTGCGAGCCCGGCTCTCGTCACTTGCCGCCGATGCCAGGGATGTCGTCGTCCATGTCGCGGCACTGTCGCATCCGACCGCGGCGCTTCTCGAAGCGGCCCTGGGCGGCGAGCGCGCGCGGGCCGGTCTCGCCGAGGCGCGGGAGGCCGCCGTGCTCGGTCCTGGCGATGACCCGATTCGATCCACCCACCCGCTGCTGTCGTCGGAGGCGTATGGCCTGCTCGACGAGCCGGACCGCCGCGACCTGCATCGGCGGCTGGCCGCCATCGTGGCCGAGCCGGAAGAGCTGGCCCGACACCTGGCGCTCGGCGCAACGGGGCCGGACGCGGCCGTTGCCGATGCGCTGGATACAGCCGCCACCCACGCGCACTTTCGCGGGGCGCCCGATGCCGCGGCCGAGCTGACCGAGCTCGCCGCAGGCCTCACGCCGGCACTCGATCCACGGCGCGCACGCCGGATGGCGGCGGCCGGGCGCTATCGGCTCATTGCGGGCGACGTCGGCCGCGCGCGCGAGCTGCTGGAGCGAGCACTGGCGGAGCCCGTCGCGAAGGGCGGCACGGCTCGCGCCGAGCTGCTCTTCCGCCTCGCCGGGGTCAGGATGCTCATGGACGACTTCGGTGCCTCGGAGCAGCTCGGTCGGGAAGCGCTGAGCCACGCGGGCGACGACCTGGCCCTGACCGTGCGGATCAAGCTGCTGCTCGCAGGGAACGCATACATCACCGGCCTGAACTGGACCTCGGGTTCCCAACATGCCTTCGAGGCAATGGAGCTGGCCGAGCAGTCCGGCGATCCGCGTCTCCTGGCCGCCGCCATCGGCGCCTACGCAAGCTGGCGCTACGCCACCGGGCACGGACACGATTCGGACCTGGCGCGACGGGCCGCGGAGCTCGAACCGTGGACCGGGCAGTTCCGAACGCTCGACCTTCCCGAGTTCGACCTCGCGAACATCGGGCTCGCCGAAGGAGAGACGGCGTCGGCCTTCGCCCGTCTGCGGAAGCTTCTCGAGCGCGCCGAGGCCGATGGCGACTACTCGAGCCTTCCCTTCCTGCTCGGCAACGTGACCCTCGGCGACTTCATCGAAGGCCGCAGCGACGTCGCCCGCGCGCGGCTCGATCGGGCGGCGCGACTCTCCCAGGTGACCGATCAGCACGTGGCGCACGTCCATACGCTCGTCTGGCAGGCCCGGCTGGCGGCACGGCTGGGCGACGTGGAACGAGCGAGCGCGGCCGGCGGTGAAGCGTTCGACCTCATGGTGGCCACCTCGTGGCGGGCCGGTGAGTGGGGGATGCGGACCGACCTTGCCCTGCTCGAGCTGAGCCGCGGTGACCCATCGTCCGCCCTGGACCTCGTCGCCGATGCGGTCGATTCGACGAAGCCAGACGACTCGGGTCGCCGCCACTGGGGCCAGGCAGTCGCGGTGGACGCGCTGGTCGCCCTGGGACGGATCGACGAAGCGCGCTCCGTGCTCACCGTGCTCGAGGCTCATGCGCAGTCGCATGGATCGCCGCGGCTCATCGCGGACGGCCTCCGCGCGCGTGCACGACTGCTGGCGGCGGACGGCGACGTGGACGGAGCCGATGCGGCCATCGCGGAGGCGGAGGCGATCCATCGGCGCATCGAGGATCCGTGGGAGCTGGCGCGAACGCTCCTCGTGGCGGGCGAAGTCCACCGGCGCTCGCGCCGACGAGCCAGGGCCCGTGCGGCACTTCGCGAGGCGCTCGAGACCTTCGCGTTCCTGGGCGCCCGGCTGTGGGCCAGGCATGCCCGGGAGGAGCTCTCACGCATCGATGCTGGGCGGCGCGAGAAGGGCGGACTCACGACGACCCAACGCAGGGTCGCCGAGCTGGTTGGGAGCGGCCTGACGAACCGACAGGTTGCCGACCGCCTGTCCATGAGCGCACACACAGTGGACGCGCACCTCAAGGCCATCTATCTGGCGCTCGGCATCAACTCGCGCGCACAGCTCGGTGCAGCGACGACGGCCGACCGCACCGCAACCCGGGATTCGGCTGGCGGATCACGGGATTCGGGACCGTCATAGATCCGAGGAATCGCGGAATTTCGCTCGCCGCCTGCAGAGCCGATGCTCGACGCAGAGATCGCCGGACAAATCCGGCGACAGAGAAGGAGCGAAACAATGTCCCATCTTCGTCAGGCAGCCGGCGCGTTTCCGCCGGTCGCCATCCACTACATCGCCGCGGTCGCCGCGGCACTCCTGGTGGCAGGGGTCGTGGCGCTCTCCGCCTTCGGTCCCCTCAACGTTCAGATGCCCCCGGTCGATGACCGCGGTGTCAGCCCGTTGGCCCTCGAGGCCGGGCGGGAGTGGGAGATCCAGCGGCGGGCCCAGAGCGGCTACATGGAGCCGGTCATCCAGTCTGGCGATGCCTGGGAAGAGCAGCGCCGGCAGCAGAGCCCGTTCTAGTGGCCTCGTCTTCCGGTCCGGCCGCGCACGTGAGCACGACCGGACCGGAGCCGTGTCGCCGGGGAGACGGCGTTCACACCGGCGGGGCCGAGCTCGTGGGAAACGACGTACGCAGCATCGCGGTCCGCGCCGCGGCCCGGATCCTGGCGCTCGTCCGCGGGTCTCGAAGGTCGCAGGAGCCTCGCAGCGCTCGTGCGCTGACCACCCATCGACCGTTAGACTCGGGGCGTGGACGAGGACGGCTACTTCGGCGAGGAGATCGCCGGCAGGTACGACGACTCATCCGACCCCATGTTCGACCCGGCGGTGGTAGATCCGGTCGTGGATCTCCTCGCGGAGCTGGCGGATGGCGGACGTGCCCTCGAGCTCGGGATCGGGACCGGCCGGATTGCGCTCCCGCTCGCGCAGCGCGGAGTGCGGGTGCACGGGATCGACCTGTCGAAGGCGATGGTCGCAAGGCTTCGCGCCAAGCTTGGTGCCGAAGCGATCGGCGTGACGATCGGCGACTTCGCAACAACCAGGGTGGACGGCTCGTTCTCCATCGCGTACCTGGTGTTCAACACCATCAGCAACCTGACGACGCAGGCCGCCCAGGTCGCCTGCTTCCGCAACGTTGCCGCGCACCTTCGGCCCGGAGGCACGTTCGTCATCGAGGTCGGCATTCCCGACCTCCAGCGCCTCCCACGTGGCGAGACATACGTCGTCTTCGACTTCAGCGAGACCCACTGGGGCATCGACGAGTACGACGTCGCGCGTCAGGGCATGATCTCGCATCACTTCTCGCTCACCGACGGGAAGATCGAGCGCTCATCGGGCCCTTTCCGCTACGTGTGGCCGTCGGAGCTGGATCTGATGGCGCAGCTCGCCGGGCTGACGCTGCGCGACCGCTGGAGCGGGTGGAAGCGGGAGCCGTTCACGAGCGAGAGCACCAAGCACGTGTCGGTCTGGGAGAAACCGGCAGCGGCTGAGGCTCAGAGGGATGAACCGGCCGCATCCTCGTCGGGAACCGATCGATCGGTGGTCGCGAAGGCGCCGATGTAGACGCCGAGCAGGATGATCGCGGCTCCGACCAAGACCGCCGGCGTCAGCGTTTCGTTGGTGAGCACTGCCGAGTACACGAGCGTCGGGATCGGTTGCAGCAGCAGGATGTACGAGGTCGCCGAGGCGGTCCAGCGGCCAAGCAGGAAGACATAGAGGCCGAAGACGGCCACGGAGCCGCCGACCACGAGGAACACCATCGCCGCCCAGGTATCCGACTGCGCGGGCACTCCCCAGGTGTCGCCGGCGATGCCCGACAGCACCAGCAGGAGCGCCCCGCCTCCCAGCATCCCGACCGCGTTGCTGGCCACCGGGTGCGCGCGAGGGGTGAGCTTGACCACGATGCCCGACTCGGCCAGGAGCGTGGCAGCGGCAACGATGGCCAGCAGCGAGGGAAGCGGGACGTTCGCATCGATGCGGTCGGCGACGAGGAAGACGAGGCCACCCACTGCGATGACCGCTCCCACCAGCGCCCGCAGGCTGAAGCGCTCGAGCCCGTGCGCCACCGCCAGCAGCAGCGTGAGGAGCGGAACCAGGGCGATGATGATCTGGCCCGTTCCAGGCGGGGTCTCCTGAAAGCCCCAGAAGAGCAGGGCGAAGGCGGCGAAGAAGCCGAGGACTCCGTAGGCGAACGAACCGAGGAGCGCCCTTCCGTGCGGGACGGGGATGCGCAGCACGACCATCGCGGTGGCGAAGATCGCCCCCGCGGCGATGAAGCGCGTCGCGGCCGCCCAGAACGGATCCAGCTCGTCCACCGATACCGCGACGCCAACCGGGTTGCCGCCGCCGATCAGGGCGATCGCAACAAATACGGCCGTGTTCAAGCGCGAGTCGCCCGGGGCCGTGCGGATCGGATTGGTCACGCGACCGCTGCTCGGCCTATGGGCTGGAGAGCGTCGTCGTCCCCTGGGAGACCTCGTCCCGTGTCGGTGGGTCGGCGCCGTGGCGGGTCGCGGTCATCGCGCCGGCCGTGATCGCGTATACCGCGGCGGCCAGCACCTGGTCCAGGTCGCCGAGGTCCGTCCGGCCGTGGCCGGCATCGGTCCAGGCGGCCACGAACCCCGCCCCGAACGCGTCGCCCGCGCCCACCGTGTCGACGACGGCCACCGACGGGACGGGCAGCTCGACCACCGTCGACCTGGTGACGACGCGGACCGGCGCATCGCCATCGGTCACGAGCGCGACAACGGGGCCGCGAGCGACCATGGTGCGCGCCGCCGCCAGCGGTTCCGCGCCGGGGTGGAGCCAGGCGAGGTCGTCGACGCTCACCTTCAGCACGTCGACGCGCGGCATGAGTCGATGGAGCCGATCCCGGTACGCCGGCGCGTCGGCAATGGCAGCCGGACGGTAGTTCGGATCGGCGAACACGACGACGCTGTCGGCCACACTCCCGACCAGGAGCTCGATCGTCGAGCCGATGGGCTCCATCACCAGGCCGAGCGTGCCGATGTGGAGCACGGTCGTCTCGTCTGGGAGCCGAGCGAGATGGCTGGGGAGAAGTCCCGATGCGGACGTTCCCGTCAGGTAGAAGTGGTAATGCGCCGTGCCGTCCGCCTCGATCTCGGCGACGGCCAGCGTCGTCGGGGCATCGGTGCGAATGGCGAGGTCGAGGGCCACGCCGTCGCGCTCGAGCTGGCTCCGGAGCATGCGTCCGAATCGATCGTCCGAGAGGCAGCCCGCGAAGGCGACTGTCGAACCGAGACGTGCCAGCGCTCGAGCGGTGTTGTACGGACCCCCTCCCGGCACCGCGCGGACGGATCCATCGGCTCGAACAAGCAGATCGACGAGACTCTCGCCGGCAACGACGATCACGGTCCCCGGGCGTAGATGGCGGCCGCGGTATCAAAGAACGCCTCCCAGCGGCGAAGCAGGCCGTCCGTGATCGTCAGGTGGTGCACGAACCGGGTGGACCACTCGCGGCCGTCGGGCTTCGCCCGACCTTTGAAGTCGCCGAGGACGAGGACGGTGTCGCCCTCGGCAAGCATTCGGCGCACCTCGAAGGTCAGGATCTCCTCAGCGGCTTCGTGAGCGTCCATGAACCGAGCCACGCCATCGCGCTCTTCCCAGAGCCCGCCATAGGGGAGCCGGCCCTCTGCCGGATATCGCAAGCTCACGTCCTCGGCGCACAGCTCCAGGAACCGAGGAATGTCATCGGCCTCGAGTGCCGCGTACAGCCGTTCGGCGGTGCGCAGGGCATCGTTGGTATCCATCCGTCCGATCCTATGCCCTGCTCATTCCCCGAGGATACGAAGACGTTCGTCCCTCGGCGACCTCGGCGACCTCGGCGACTACTTCTTCTTCTTGCCGCCGGCCTTGGCTCCGCCCTTTTCCTTCTTGCCCTTGCTCTTCGAGCCAGGTCCCTTGTCGGGCATGTCGCGGTCTCCTCGAGTTGTGGACGTATTGACTCTACACCGGGCATGTACCCAGATCCGTACGAAGAGAACCTTGGCCGACAGATAGGTCGCGGTGTACCAACCCGGATCGGCGACGTAGCGCTCGACTCGCGCCTGGGACTGGTAAAGCACGTCCAGCTTCGGCAGGCCAACGGCGGCTGATTTCTCGACCAGCGCATTACGATCTCGCCTGGCGGCATACGCGTCTTCTGTCACGATCCGGATGAGGTCGTAGTCCGAGTCGTCGCGGTGCGTGGCGAGGGCCCGTGACCCGTGAAGGAGCAGCCCGACGGTCTCCGAATCGTCGCGGCTCTCGGCGATGAGCTCGGCGAGGAAGCTGTCGTCGATTCCCTCGAGCAGTGGCATGTCCATCGACGGCAAGTCTAGGACCGGCGGTGCGGTGCGGTGGGGTGCGGTGGGTCCGGAGCCGTCTCTGCCTAGAGCGTCCGCGACGGTGACGATCCGGGCCCAGATGACGGGCGGTGGCGGAACGCGGGTCATCAATTCGGGGAGCGTGACGTCGCCGAACCATGATCCGGCCCCGGGTAACAACGCCTCGTCGGTCCCAGTGGACGTCAAGGGCAAGCCGTCTCGCTGATCGCCTTGGCGCGGTGAATGCAGCGCGCCATCGCCATGAGGCGGCTGCGCCAGGATTTCGACTGGCTGGTGAGCGCCGGCCTCCTGCTGGCGGCGCTCGTGACCGCGGTCACCGGCCTGATCGCGGACTTGTGGGACCTGAATGACTTCTGGTACCACACGGTCGCCGGGTACGCGATGGGCGTCCTGGCTGTAGCGCACGTGGTCCTGAACTGGGGGCGCCTCGTCTCGTATGGCCGGTTCCGGCTGCGCCAAGAGCCACGCAGCGACCTCGGCCCGGCGGTCCCGTCCACGCGGGGGCGCCGGCCCGTGAACGTCGAAGCGCCGCGACCGACACTCGGGAGCCTTGGCCGGGGCCTGCTCTCCCGGCGCGGGTTCATCGGCGTCGCCGTCGGCGGCGGGCTCGGATGGCTGCTCGGACGAGGTCTGCGTCAGCCACCTCCGATCGCCGGCGGCTCCGACGTCGGCGTCGTGTATCACGAGTGGAGCAAGCCCGGAGTGCTCGACGCGCTCGGATCCGTGGCGAACTGGGGCCAGTTTCCGGACCTGTACAAGTCGTACCCGGGCTCCGCGCGCATCGTTCTTCCGGAAGCGCGGCTGGACGAGGGCCGGCCGACCGCGCGGACCATCGCGGATCGTCGCTCGACCCGCGCCTACTCCGACCAACCGCTGAAGCTGGAGGAGCTGTCGCACGTCCTGTTCCTCATGACCGGCATCAGCGCCGATCGCTGGGGCAACGCCCGGCGCACCGCGCCGTCCTCCGGGGCCCTGTACCCGATAGAGACGTACGTCGTCGTGCACAACGTCGACGGTGTCGAGCGTGGCGTCTACCACTACGCGATTCGCGATCACGCACTCGAGCAGGTCCGGGCCGGCGACTTCCGCGAGCAGGTCGTCGACCAGGGGATCGAGCAGGGCTTCCTGGGCGAGTGCGGGGCCGTGGTCTTTCTGACCCAGATCCTGCAGCGCATGCGGCCCAAGTACCAGGACCGCAGCTATCGTTACGGGCTGCTCGAGGCAGGTCACATCGGCGAGAACGGCTACCTCGCGGCAGTCTCACTCGGGCTTGGAGCCTGCGGGGTCGGCGCGTTCATGGACGACCAGATCAACGGGATGATCGGGGTCGATGGCGTCGAGGAGGCCGCCGTATACATGCTCGCCATCGGCCACCAAGCGTAGACCGCCGGCAGCTCGCCACGCTACTCGCCCGGCCGAGGCCGGATCTCCACCCACGGAGCGCGCCACGCGGGCGGATCGAATGCCGGCGCGAAGAACGATTGCGACCGGTAGACGAGCCCGTCCCGCAGCTCCACCACGCCGATGACGAACCAGACCGAACCGTCCGGGTATCGGGCCCGCTGGATGCCGGTGAAGACGTCGTCGTGGCCCTCGACGCGAATGATCGTGAACAGGGGTGACCTGACGAACCGATCCTCCCCACCGATGATCCGATCCTGCCCCAGTCCCTCCAGCCCTCCCGGGTAGTTCGTCATGATGGCTTCGAGATTCTTGGCCCCGCGCGTGAGCTCGCCCGACTGCGGGTAGAAGTCTTCGAAGTCCGGATGGGCCAGCTCGCGGACTGTGGCCATGTCGTGGTCGTTGAGTCCGCGCAGAAACCGTTCGACGATCTCCCTCGAGGTCTTCGCCATGCTCAGGAGGCCCTCGTGCGCTCCGCTTCTGCCGCGGCGGGCGCCGAGGCCGTTATCGGCGCGACGCCCAGGGCGCGTGCCTCCCTCGCGGAAAACGCGCGAGTGCGGAGCGTCTCGAGCGCCTGCTCATGTGCCGCCAGGATGCTGTCGAGCATCCGCCTTCGGACCTCGCTCGGCAGCTCATCGGCGCCGGAGGACGCCTGCTGGTATCCGGCGTGCGACATATAGGCGGAGACGATGCGTTGGAGCTCGGCCGGTTTCAGCAGCGTGGCCAGCTCCGGCAGCAGCCGTTCGAACGAGGTGCGGTCCAGCGGGGTGAAGGAGCCAAAGTCGCGCGCGACGGTCACCGCAACCCGGTTCACGTCGACCTCGAAGTACACCGCACGGGCCGCGTTGCGCGCCTGGCTCATGAACTGGCGCCGCTGGATGTAGACCCCGACGAACAGCCAGCCGATGACGCCGACGAATGCGCCGATGATGCCGGGAACCAGCTGCTCCAGCTCCATGTGCCCGAGTGTGGATTCTCGATCTCCGCAACGCAACCCCGCGGTGACCGAGGGGGTCGGTCAGTCGGAGGGCTGACGAGGAGGGGGCGGAGTGAGGTTGTATCGCGCGATGACGTCGGCGAGCCACGCCGGATCGGCAGCGCCTGCGGGCCGCCGTGCAGCGTGCCGGAGGCCACCCAACAGGCCCAACCTCTCGAACGAGAGGCGCGCCGGCGCAGATCCGACCTGCCACGCTTGCCCAAGAGAGGCGCTCGATCACCTGCGCTCGCAGGTGCGCCGCCTGGTCCCACTCGAAGCAGATTCTCTCAGAGACCGCCAGAGGCGAACGGGCTGCTCAGAAGCTAGACCTCGACGGGGACCGGGTAGACCTCGGTGGCAGGATGGCCGGCGCGCTCATGGATGCGCTTGATCGCCTCGGCGTTCGGCGCTTCCGAGACGCACCACACCATGCCGGACTCGGGATCGCCCCACGCCCGTTGGAAGTCCACATCCTCATCGCCCTGGATGTCGAGATCCGCCTGGTGAGCTGCCTTCAACGCTTCGGAGGTGATGCCATGCATCCCGTGGTGGACATCCATGAACTTGGGCATAGTGGGGCGCCTCCTCATTGCGGTCGCCGGCTCCTGGGACGTCGCCGGTTCCCGCCTGTTGTACTCCTGATCGTGTCCTGCGGCTAGTCTGCCTGCGCGTCCGGTCTCGGTCACGTGGCGAAGTTGACGCCGGGGCCATCGGTGCGGATCAGCGTGACCTCGATCTCACCAGCCTCATCCGCCGGCCGAGGTCGGCATCCCAGGGCGGAACGACCGGATCCGGCTCCTCTCGTCCGGCTGAGCGCACGTCGACCTTCGCCGGCGTCGTTGCGCGTACGAGTACGATCCGTTCGTGCAGCTGCGCCGGAAGCGATTCGATCGGCCTGACGAGGTGCGGACGGTCGAGAAGGGCCGCATCGAGCTCGTCGAGCTGGGAGAGCTTGCGGTCGGGCGCGCGATCTTCGAGCCGGGGTGGCGCTGGTCCGAGCACGTGAAGCCGATCGTAGGGACCGATTCTTGCCAGGTGCACCACATCGGCTACGTCGTCTCCGGACGTCTGCGCGTCGAGATGGTCGACGGCGCCGCGATTGAACTGAGCGGCGGCGACACGTTCGAGATCCCTCCGGGCCACGATGCCTGGGTCGTCGGCGATGAGCCCTGGGTGTCGGTGGACTATGCCGGACGACGCCTCTTCGCAAAGTCGCCGATGGCCGTCTCCGACCGGCTGCTTGCCACACTGGTCTTTACCGACCTGTCGCGATCGACCGAGACGCTCCACCGATTGGGCGACGCACGCTGGCGGACCCTGCTGGCGGAGCACAACCAGGCGGTCCGGTCGGAGATCGAGCGGTTCGGAGGCCGCGAGGTGCAGACCACGGGCGACGGCTTCTTCGTACTTTTCGACAGTCCGGCGCGCGCAGTCCGCGGCGCGGCGGCGATGATCGACGCGGCAGCAGCCCTCGACCTGACCTCGCGCGCGGCGGTCCACGCGGGCGAGGTGGAGCTCCAGGGTGACGAGGTCAGGGGGATCGCGGTGCACGCGACGGCACGCATCCTGGGGATCGCCCGGCCCGGCGATGTGCTCGTGTCGGGGACGGTGCGGGACCTGCTCGCCGGATCCGGCGTCGAATTCGAGGATCGTGGAGAGGTCGAGCTTCGGGGCATCGACGGCCGCAGGAGCCTCGCCGCCCTCGTTCGTTAACGCCGCTCTACGCCGCACGGAGCGCGGTCGGAGACGATGCGTTGGAGCTGCTCCAGCTCCATGTGCCCGAGTGTGGATTCTCGATCTCCGCAACGCAACCCCGCGGTGACCGAGGGGGTCGGTCAGTCGGAGGGCGGACGGGGAGGGGGCGGAGTGAGGTTGTATCGCGCGATGACGTCGGCGAGCCACGCCGGATCGGCGTAGGGCAGCCCGAACTGCCCCGCGAGGGATGCGACCTCGGCGAGGTTGATCGGTCCGGCATCGTTCAGGTCCGCGAATCCACGGAAGAACCCCTCGAATCCGGCGGGGGAGATGATCTCGATCATGCGGGCGGGCGTAGTTCCGGCGTTCCACATGGCGTGGACCTGGTTCCGCGGCTTGATGATGTAGCCGCCCGGGCGCAGCACGACCTCCTGGTCCTCGGATCGGAAGCCGATCTCGCCCTCGAGCACGATCGAGATCTCGTCCTCGCGGGTGTGCACGTGCGGCCGCACCAGGGCGCCGACCGCGAAGGGGTGCTCGACGATGGACAACGCTCCGCCGGTATCCGCGCCTTCGATCTTGAAGTGCACGCCGACGCCCGGACCCAGGCGGCCGGCTCGTCCTTCACCTGGATGAACGACCTTGAGGGTGGCGGCCGGAAGCGCTTCGTGGACGGTCATGAGCAATGCCCGCATATCGAGTGAACAGTACCGTATACTGATTGCAGCACGTCAGGGATGTCAAGGTGTTAGAACAGGTCCGTTCATCAATGACCCGGCCATACCGAATGCGCCGGCGTGCCGATCTGATCGGTCAGACGCGGCAGCGCATCACCGAGGCCGCCGTGCGGCTGCACACCACCGTCGGCCCGTCCGCGACATCGTTCAGCGCCGTGGCCGAGGAGGCGGGGGTGACGCGGATCACTCTCTATCGCCACTTCCCGTCGAAGGACGCGCTGTTCGGTGCCTGCATGAGCCACTGGCGCTCCCTGCACCCGCCACCCGACCCGGCGGCATGGCGCGACACTTCGCCATTCGGGCCGCGCGTGCACCGGGCGCTCGGCGAGCTCTATCGCTGGTATCACGAGAATGGCGAGGACCTGTACCCGATCTACCGCGATGTCGCCCACACGCCAGAGTCCAACCAGCGCGCGCGCCGGGCGAACAGCGATCGCATGGTTGGGGCACTCCTGTCCGACGCGGACGCCACCGGCGCGACCACGCGTCGCCTGCGCGCCGCGGCGGGGCACGCCGTCAGCTATTGGACGTGGCGCTCCCTCGCCATCGACCACGGGCTCTCGACCCGCGAAGCCGCCGCGCTCGCTGCCCAGCTCGTGATTGGTGCGACCGGCCCGGCGGGCTGAGCCTCAGGCGCCCCCGTCCGTGCGGAGCACGTCGCCATGTATGACCAGGGCCTGCGAGCCGGTCAGCCGCTGGACGGTGTAGCCGTCGCGTTCGCACAGGTCACCCGCCTTGCGGCACCCCTCGCCGAACTCCGGGTTGTCGACGTGCGGGGCGACGACGACGTGGGTCAGCCCGAGGCCATCCCAGATGAGCTCCTCCGCCTCGGCGGGGTCGTCCAGCTCGTCGAAGTGTCGAAGCGTCGGACCGGCGACGACGGCCGCCGCGCTGGCTCCGGCGTAGACGGCTCCGCCCTCGACCAGCTCGGTGATGATCTCGTCCGCCCCGGTGACCTTCATGAGCGATCGAAGGTGGTACGGGTTGCCGCCGGTGAGGAGGAAGGCGTCGAAGCGCTCGAGCAGCGCCCGGAGACCGCGGTGATCGGTTCGCCACTCACGCAGGCCACCAGCTCGAAGGCATAGTCCTTGGCGCGAAGTGATTCCCGGCCTTCGGCCAGGGAGCCTGCATCGTCGTAGACGTCGTGCGCGTTCTCGATGTACCCCACCCGGATCTCGCCCAGCGGCTTGCCGACGAGTTCGGCGAGCGCCGTGTCATGCTCGGGCGAGGGGCCGAATGACGAGAGCAGCAGCTTCATTGCGATCTCAGAAGTCGCGGCGACCGACGAAGTGTTCGCCTGCCTCTGGCCGCGTGAGCTGGTAGATCGCGAGCCGATGGCCGCCAGGGGTCGTGAAGGAGCAGACCGGGCCGTGCGGGATCTCGAGCATGTGCCCGCGCTCCCGGCCCCGCGCCTCCAGCTCCTCGGCTGCCTGTTCGATGTCCGCGACCCGGTAGACCGCCACCGGACGTTCGCCCTCCAGGTGCCCGGCAAGGACCAGGCGCGGCGGCTGCTCGGTGAGCTGCACCATTGGGACGCGCGTGCCCATGCCCTCCACTGCGAAGGTCAGCTGCGCTCCCAGCACGTCGGTGTAGTAGCGGACGTCGGCGGCAACGTCGCGGCTCGGCAGGTGGATGAAGTCGAGCTGCTCGAACGGCGTCACACCTCGACGGGGACCGGATAGACCTCCGTGGCCGGGTGGCCCGCGCGATCGTGGATGCGCTTGACCGCCTCGGCGCTGGGCGCTTCCGAGATGCACCACGCCATCCCGGAATCCGGATCGGCCCAGGCGCGCTGGAAGTCGACATCCTCCTCGCCCTGGATGTCCAGGTCGGCCTGGTGAGCGTCCTTGAGGGCCTGGGGTGTGATGCCGTGCATCCCGTGGTGGACGTCCATGAACTTTGGCATCGGTGAGGTGCCTCCTCGCTACGTGGCCGGCGTGCAGGGGGACACCGGCTCAGCGCTGTTGTAACACGATGCCGCCGGGCTTGACGAGCGCTCTATATTGGATGAACGATGCGTTCACGCAAATGGTGAAGCGGCGTCCGTACCGGCTCGGAAAGCGAGCCGATTCGGCGACGGCCACGCGCCGCCGGATCCTCGAGGCGACGCTGACCCTCCACGACGAGCAGGGGATCACGCGCACGAGCATCCGGGACGTGGCCGGGCGCGCGGGGGTGTCGCCGGCGACCGTCCTCAATCACTTCCCCCGGATGGGGGACCTCATCCAGGCATGCGGCCAGCTGAGCGACAACCTGTTCCCGATGCCGACCGATGCCGTGCTCGTCGGCGCGCGCGACCGTGGCGAGCGCGTCCGGCTCCTGGCGGAGGCGCTGTTCACCTGGTGGGAGGAGATGGCATCGGGCTGGGAGCATCTCCAGATCGACCGTCGAACGCTGCCCGAGGTCGATGCCTGGCTGCGCGACGTCGACGCCCGCCACCGCGCCCTCGTGGCCACCGCGCTCGGGGCAGCCGCCGATGACGTTTCGGTGGCCATCGGCACTGCGCTCACCTCGTTCGGGTCCTGGCGATCGCTGCGCGACGCCGGCATGGACGTCTCCCGCGCGGCCGCGCAGGTCGCGCGCTTCCTGGCGGGCTCGGATGACACCCGCGCCCGCCAACCCAAAGAGAAAGGATGCCTTCACTGATGGATCCGTTCGTTGCGTTCAAGTACCTCCACGTGGTCTCGATGTTCTTCGCCGTCGCCCTGGCGGTGAGCGGCGAGATCGTCGTCCGCCGCGTCGCCCAGAGCGGAGACGTGCGCGCCATTCGCACGACCGTGGAGAAGGTCAAGCCGCTCTCGGGACCGATCGCGACCGGCCTCTTCCTCGCCGGCGTGGTGTTCGGAATCATCGCCGCGCTGACCGGGCAGATCGACCTGCTGCGGCCCTGGCTCATCGCCGCCTACGTGGCGTTCATCGGTGCAATCTCCATCGGGATCACCATTACCGATCCGTGGGTGACGCGCCTCGAGCAGGCGGCCCTCGCCAGTCCGGACGGCGCCGCTTCACCGGAGCTGACCGCCGTCGTCGACGATCCCCGCGCCCGCATTGGCGCCTGGGCGCTCCAGGGAATCATCGCCCTGATGGTGTTCCTGATGGTCGTGAAGCCCCTGGGATGACCGTTGCGATTGGTCAGCGGGTACTCGGAGGCCGGGGCCCTTCGAGGACCCCGGCCGCGGGCCGCGAGGACGATCCGAGGGATCAGACCGCCGGCATCGTGATGCTTGCGGCAAAGCTGCAATCGGTCCTGACCTGCAGCGTGACCCGGCCGGCATCCTCCTGGAAGAGGCTGGAAAGCTCATCGGCGGCGAGCTGGCCGGCCATGGGGCCGGTCAGCGACTCGGTCGCGACGTTGACGGCGGTGCCATCGGTCCGGATCAGGGTGACCTCGAGCTCGCACGCGTCGTCGTCAGGCATCAGCGTGGCGGCGAAGCCGACCGTGACCGGGGTGCCGGTGAGCGGGACATCGGCAGTTGCGGCGGTCCCGCTCCCGAGGCCGTGAATCACCACCACCTGCGGCTGTCCGGCCGGAACGTCGCCCTCGGGGCTGAGGGACTCGCCCGGGACCCAGCCGTGCTCGATGTAGAAGTCTGAGCCGCCGTCCGTGGCCCTGACCTCGTACCACGACTGCCCATCGGCGAAGACTGGGCCCATCGACGCGATCACGAGGTCTCCGGCCTCGAGGCGGATCTCCTCGACGATGCTCAGGTCGCTGACGGCCTCGCCGCTCAGCAGCGGGGAGTCGGCGCTCGGCAGGGTGTGCACGTCGGCGTCCGCGGTCAGGCTCGCGAGCATCGGCAGCTCGTGCTCGACCACCTCGATCGGGCTCGGCTCGACCGATGGGCTCGGGGCGACCGATGGCGAGCTGCTGGGGCTGGGGGCCTCGGTGGGTGCGGTGGGCGTCGAGGACGGCGACTCCGGCGTACCGGCCGGCTGGCTACAGGCTGCCAGCATGATCGCCAGTCCCAGCAGCGCCGCGCCGGGAAGGAAGGTGCGAGTGAAGCGCATCGGTGGATCCTCTCGGTGAACAAGGGCTCGGAGCGTTGGTTGCTCCGTCATGCATGAGACGTCGGATGCACAGCCGCCGGCGCGCCCCTTTCGACGCGAATCGGGTGGGACGTTCGACGTAGGCCGACAATCCTCATCCGCCGGAGGCTGGCGACCGAGCCGCGCGCAGCACGGCGAGGGCGCGGAGCGTGACCATTCGGTCTCCGCTGTCGTCGGTGCGCCAGTCGACCGCCTCCGCGGCGCGCGTGCCGCCCGGCGGCTTCCACCAGCGGGAGCTGGCACGCCATCGACCATCGGCATGGCGACGACGCCGGAGCAGGTCGATGCCGTCGGCCGCCCGGGGATCGCCCGCGAGGCCCATGCGGGCAAGGACGACAAGGCCCTGGAGCACGTCGTAGTGCCAGTACGGCGGCCAATGCAGCGTCA